>Ga0065720_1019382_pt1 | contig 27239 bp, 21 predicted proteins | sample Thericmetagenome_FD_59107 | JGI IMG/M metagenome (GOLD analysis project Ga0065720, IMG submission 59107) | Thermophilic microbial communities from the Joint Bioenergy Institute, California, USA of rice/straw/compost enrichment - eDNA_2 v2... | ecosystem: Engineered > Solid waste > Grass >... | reverse complement strand
GGTTGCCTTCGTCGAGCGTAAGCCCAAGCCTACCCGAATACCCTGCCCGCCTCCTTTGCCTCATCCCTCATACGGCCGCACTTCCACTCGTTTTCACATGGTCTTTCCGTTCTGCATGCACAGTTGCTTTCCCAAATAACGTTGCTGTCTGCTGCGACGACTTCTCGGGCCTGGAAGAGCCCAGGCCTGGATAATGGTGGTGGTTCTTGGCCGTAGAAGTGAGGAAGAGTTTGGGACAAGAGGCTACTATTTTCATGGTCTTCTGACTCCAAACATGCCGCTAACCGATGTCTTTTTGCCCTTTCTAGGCCAGACACCTCTCGTGGTCTACTACTCTAAGGTCGTTGTTGAGCTCGGTCGGTTGGTTGCCAAGGGGCAGAACATGAGTCCGCCGTAAGTTGCGTCCCTCCTGCCGCAAACCCAATCATATTGAACACATCGTTGACCGAGCATCCCGTATCTCGCCTTGCAGTTCTCTTTCTACCTTCCAGACCTACTTCCAGAACGTCTGGAAGCAGCTGCAGAACCCCAGCGCCCTTCTGCAAAAGGTCAACCCCCAGCAGCTCCGGAACCTCTCAAAAGCGCAGGTCGCCGCTGGCGGTGTCGTGTTCGCCGAGTGCCTGGGCTTCTTCACCGTTGGCGAGATGATCGGCAGGTTCAAGTTGATTGGCTACCACGGCGAAGTCCACCACGATGGCCACCACTAAGTGGCGTCTACTCTAGCTTTGGGGGCTGTAAGGGGTGTTGGATTAAACCATGCTTCCTTCTCCGGATCGGCCCTGCTCATTCCCTCGGTGGGCAGATCAAGTAGGAGAAGCGTGAATAAAAACGGGGGAAGGCAAGCGAAAGAGGGGATGTGATTCTGTGTTTCTGTTTTTCTCCAAGGGAATAGACGGTGTGGCGTATCGGGGACTTCTGCGCATACTAGAGTCACCGACCCTTCGGTACTATTGCATCACCTCTTTGCGCCGCGATGGAAGAGTTATGAACCGTTACAACCCTCCTCGTTGACATACACCCAGCTAGCTGAAGAGGCCCCGAGACCGGGTCGGGTCTATTATCTTCATGTGTTGCTTACCGTTTAGGTAGCATTGGCTGGCGAGTGAGGGGCCGCAGGTATCATGGGAGGCTCATTAGGCCAAATTGGCTCAGGGTTCCATCTCCATTTCGACTGCTCTTCCCCCCACTGTATATTTCCCTCCTGTGAGCGGCAGCTGAGGATCGTATGTTTTCTTTTTCCTTTGTCGCCATGTACAACTACTGTCTACCGCATGAAGCCATTCAAGAAGATGATTTAACCAACTCGGATTCTCCTTCCTTATTTTCCTTACTGAACGTTTGGGGTCTCGAACCCCTGAGCTAACTTCATCACAAGATCTTCCCGGTTCCATACGAACTTCCTGCGGACCCCTGTACTCTCTAATTTATCCAACCTACAAGAGAAGTGAATTGTCTCGCTATTTCTCTGAAACATTTCTATGTCCAAAAGAACAACCAATCTCGCTAGCCCTATCAGATGAAACCTGCAGCAGCTTGAATTATTATGACATGTACACGACAAGCATGCGTAAGTACCTTACTCAAAGTCTTTCCTAGAACTTACAGGAACCGGTTTGTATGATGACCCTTCAAGTCCTTCAATTTCTTATTGCCAGCTCCCGCTGCGAGCTACGCTATCTCTCCTTCTTGGTCTGTTCCGCTCGATCCTCTTCCTTTTCACCTTGTTCCTGTCTCTGTCGCGCTTTTATAGAACAAGGCTATTACTAAGAGAGTGATGGGAGAAGCCAAGGCGGATGCTGGTCCAGTCTGAAATCAATCTTACAGCAAACCGACCAGTCCAAGGGGCCATCGTAAAGCCAGCTCATCCAACCATGGCTTTTTTTGTTAACATACCATAGGATTATGTAGCCAGAACGTCAACCTACACTAGCTTGGCTATGGAAATGGCCATTCCTCCACGTCACAGGTGATTGGGTAGGCCACATCGCCTGATGGCTGGCCTGCTTGGGGGTTGAAACCAAATAGAAGAGCCCTGAATTTCTCGATGTGGATAGTGTTGTTTTGTGTTCCGCCCCTAGCATGAAATGTAGATTTGCGGGCGTTGCAAATCGTTGTGCGGCCCCCTCTACCTGACCCAACTTTCTGTCCGGTCACCACCTGCGAAACAACAATCTTATATTGAGGCATGCATCCAGTAAGGTCATTCTCCCCTCACTCTCCCCACGCCCCTTCTCCCCCAAAACTAGTTTGACGTATTGCCGCAAGCATACATGAATAGGCGACCTGGTTCCTTTTTCATGTCATAGCTGCCTCTACCCATTGACATCTGCGCTTTTCATATGCTTATCTGAGTTGAGTTACCCTCCGGCTTTGGTAGTTAGGCTTTGGGTCGGGAGCAAAGGCCTTGTTTTGGTGACACAAGATACGCAAGGTCTTATTGCTTGGGTTGGACGAGAAGTCCCAGGGGTAAACAGGTTGATCCCGAAGTTAACCTTCTGAGTCATACAGCATTTACCTACAAGGGTATGACCGGAGTGGTTGCAGAGGTCAAGAAACATTCTAACAAGAGTATTCCTCGGGTCGGCACGGGTAACAGCACATCGAGAGCAGCCGCTAGGCTTAACATCGAATGCTGCGGGTTCCATGTTGGCGTGACTGCTCCGCCATCGGTGATCAACAGTCAAGCAGCCACCTACAGCGATGTGCCAATATGCATATTGGTGGAGGACGTCTCAAGGCCCGACCGTCTGTTAGTGTACTGGCGAATCGTGGAGCTTAGAACTTCTTTGGCTGTGTATATAGGCGGGCTGGTATCACCGCATTCTTCTCTACTGTTGCCTCAGTTGTTTGCTAGAAAACTCCGATTTAGAAATTTGGGATGTAGAGTTTGGCCAGAATCGGTCGTGGGGCTTGGAGTGGGAGAGAGAAGCAAGTTAACTATTTTGTTCACCTTCAATTTCACGCCAATGAGGAAATTGACATGCTGGTGGGAAGTGGCAACATACTGATAACACTGGTGCCATACTCTGCATTGACAAAAACCTCGGATCGTATTCTATTATTGGATGCTATCTGACCACGCAGCTGCAAGAGGACCAGCGCCAATGTCGATGTGATGGAGGAGAGGAGCTGAGTACTGCTCTCTTGGCATAGCCCATTGAGCTCCCAGCTCGATATACAGGACAGTGGGGTTTGTGAATGCATGTGCGTCCTCCCTGCTAATTCTCGGCCCAGCCAAGCGAACTGGTGTTATCCGCGGTATGGCTCTTGTTCAAGCTATGGGAGTTAGCTATGGCGCTGTGTATGCTTCTTGGCGATCACAGCAAGCGCCCACCGCTTGGATGGCATCTAGAATCCAGAGCCAGAGCCCCCCGATAGCTGGTCTAGCCCATCGCTGCCCTGTACATCGAAAGAAAATGGGAGTTTGTGGTGACTTGCCCGATGCCGATTGGAAGATTCCAATCTGCACGCAACGGTTCGTCGGCGAGAATGAAGATTCTCTTGGAAGTCAGTCAGTCCTTCTTCGGAACGTCTGCTACGCCAGCTCAAGCGCCGAGCACCAAGTGCGGTCATCCATGACTGCCAATCGTGTGGCTTTGCAACGAGAACGGATCCAGTCCACAGCATGAATACCATCCTGGTTGGCGATCTTGCGATGACCGGCCCGAGATTGTAAAGCCCACGAACGGCAAGCTCTTATTACTTTCGTTACGTCCTTCTCATGCTCCCCTCTGGATACTTGGTTGATGCCATGTTTCAAACGCTATCGGCGCGAGATTTAGTGAAGCTAAGTCAATTCTGGATGTTGTTAACTTAAGTAATTGCGATGGTATCTTCTCGTGTTCAGGGCGCAGAGCTTAAGTGTCGTCGGCAGGAAGTAACTGATGTGCCTGAAAGCTGTCCTGCTAAACCAAGCTCGACTATGCCTCGTGATTTGTTTGTCATTGACGGCTGAATCCTAAATAGCGGCTTTTGTAACAGAGCTCCAGTTTTGGCAAGCAGTCACTCACCCTCCCCCCCCTTTTTGCTTCAAGGAGAAGTCAGCATGCTAGTAAACAAGATAGGACATGGTATCGCAAGTTCAAAGATTTTGCCGCACCCCTATTGCCAGCCCTCTTCCAGTGTCAGTTGCAAATGAATCTGTACGGCTGGCAAGAGGGCTAGGCTGGCTGACTAACCATCGCAAAGGGTGATGTGTCCATGCAGTCCCATGTGGCCAGGCAGAGCATGAATTTAAGCCAGAAGTTCATCGCAGCTTTCTAGCTGTGAAAATATGCCTGCCTGTGGTTAGTTGGGCCCCATGTAGACATGTTTCCTGCACAGTGACGTTGGAAGAGACGCAGATGAAGGATAAAACCTACAGATTACAGTAAGCATGAACCTGAGTGCTGAAGACTTCAGCTCTGGCTTTCTCTGCCATGTCGTAGATGTCGGCGACCGAGCGCCGGTTACTCCGATATAGCGGTGCTAGGCTGAGGGGTTGGAAGGCCTGACACATCCCGAGATTGAACCATCGTCCTAATTCCCTACCGTTGTTGTCTGTTGGCCATCCATTGAGAGGAAGCTTGATGACTTCCTCTTTGATTTCCGAAAATCCAGCCTGCACTAACCGCTGTTTGGTGAGGTTGCTGTCCATGCGCAATGGGCGTCCAAAATAATCCATGGCGTCAAAAAGTTCATTGGCCCATTGCGTTATGAAGGCATTTCTCGGTAAGGTCCCATCATCGCAACGAGGATAGAAGTCAATTTCGACCTGCTCGAAATAGCCACCTCGTTTCAGGTGCCTACCGATATGTTAATTGATATTGTTGTCCGTCAGCTCCTACGCAGACACACACTTACCGATACACCTCGGCGTACACTCTGGGCCAGTTGCCAATGCTTCCGTTCAGGGTGCGTGCATGAATTAAGTCCCAGGAGCCTGGTTCAAGTCCTTCCCATGGAGCCTCGACGTCCCTTTGCATGAAGCGCAGGTTGTGCGGGATACTGGAGACCGGTTAGACGCGAAATAGAGTTGTATATTAGAAGGGTTTGGGGGTTACTGACTACTCAGGTTGAATGTAGCTCAAGTCTAGTCCAAGGTGAGTCCCTGCGGGGTATTTACTACCAGAACCTATTAGATCAAGACCTTAGCTCTTAAGCAACCCTGGAAGCGAAAACTCACTCTGCCATGTTGATGCTCCAAATACCTGTTCCACAGCCGAGATCCAGCACTTTGGGAGCATCGGGAGGAATTGGCGCTTTATGAAGCTCCTCTCCACGTGCAACCAGGAAGATCTTGTGAAAAACATCTAGCCTCTCACATTCTTTCTTTATGGGATGTCAGTGCTCTATTGGCTGTGACAGGTCAAGTCTGATTGGACAAGCTTGCAGCTTGAAACTCACCTCGTCAATGGGGAAGAGGTAACTGCCCTTTTTGAATGTTCCATACCATCGACCATTCTCTTGGAAGACCTCCTCATAGAGCTTTTGGTCCTGTTGGTCGCCACTACAGTGGAGAGTTCAGTTAGTTCCCTACGATTTTCTAAATTGTGGAGTCATTCAGAGAAGGACGGAAAGGCTTGGTTCATCCAACTTATGACACACTCACTTCTGCCCATTGTACTGACGAAAGTCCATTTTTTTTCAGAAGTGAACACCGGTAATATCGGATATGGCTTCCGCTTCTTAATTAATAAAGTTGGTTGCCCTTGCTAGGTGCACGCTGAGGAAAAAAATGACAACGCTGGTCGTGACAAGAACTGCGTGAAAGATGTTAGCATGGAGCCATTCAATGGGTACACATGTCGTCTGAGTGTTTACTAGCTCTCAATTGATCAAACGACAGAGAGGGTGACTGGGAAAGTAGGCAGCTGACGCAGCAAAGAGGGGGAGAGTGTGTACACAGAAGCGGAATGACGTGGTGCTGACAGTTCTGTGTGTTCGGGGCGCACCCATGGATCACCCTCCTTCCTCAACTCACCCTCACTCAAAGACGCAACCAAATGTCCAGATGTAGACCAGATCAGCCAACATGACATGTTACAACAAAATTAACATGCAATACCAGACACAGGGAAGCACTTGCGATCCAGCCATGTCCTGAGGGAAATACATATGATCCAAATACAAAGGAAATTGCTCACCTGTAAAAGCGCTCCAAACTGTGGGTTCGGTTGATGCTCGTCTCGGCACTGCCACTGAGGGCTACCTTAAGTGCGGCTAGGGCACAGTTATATGGACCTAAGTAGTGTGGTTCGGTTCGTGGCAGAGATTAATTAACCTGAGGTCGCTGCAGAGATGAGAAAGAGATGCGGTCCAGCAGATGATCATGGGCTTGGCACCCAGCGTTATCTGTAATGTGTGGATCGGGAGATGGAAAGGGGGACCGAGGGGAGCTTTAAAATCCGCCCGCGACGTCGCAGTGATGGGACGGACAAGAGGGTTGGCTGAAAAAGTATGGGTAGGGGGAAAAGGAGCCAGAAAACCCAATCCACCTGCCGGGCTGACCTAGTGTACCTACACCAGACTAAGACGCCCTTCAAGCCTAGAATATGTGCTCCGGGCGCTCAGGTGTGGCCCAGGAGAAAATTGCCAGGCTAGATGCGTAGGTTGTGTAGTGTATGCTGAGGTTTACTTTACCTAACCCAGGGTAGGAATTAAGCAGACAAGGGTGCAGAGAGCGTCCCACAAGCCTGTCTGTTCCAAGCGCAGCATTGAATTTTCTCTTCTGACTTCCCTGTCCCATTCCAAAGCCATCCCTGACGAAGTCAAGCCTCCTAGGTCCTCACTTCATCTCTCGCACTGTGTTAGGTTGTGGTCTTTGGTCGACCACCTCCTTACCCACATTAACCGGTCAGAAGCTGAAAATCCATGCGATAGGTGAACTGGCCTACGGGATCCAAAAGTTCGCGGTGCCAGTAGTGTGGATCGACAAGGGCCTTGTGGGGTTCCTGGGCTTTTTTGAGCTCTATTGGAGTGGCTGCATTGGTGTTATTTTCCAGCCCAGTACCTCCATTGGGTACATACAGTACCGATGGGCCTCGACCTGCTAGATATGAATAAGCCACCAATCTAGCCGTCCTACAGGTACCTACCTAAGGTAGGTATGTAGTGTGCACAGAGCTACCCACCTCTAGGTACTAACGGTAGATAACTCACTAGACCGTCCCAAGCAAGCTATAGCCGACATTTCGATGCACCAACTGCCGTCGAATTTTCACAAGAGTCAGCAACCTGTTTTGGGGAGATAGCTCAGGTACTTGCCGGCGAGATGATGAGGATTTACCCAGGGGAACACCAACAGCCATACGGATCATCTGCCTAGCTTTCCTGTTCCACGGGCCGGTGTACGGATCCATTGCCTGCTTGCATGAAACACGAACTTGGGGAGTGGATTGGTGACTGGAAACCCCAGTCCTTCCGGAACTTGAAGTTCTCAACAGAAAATTCAGGATGGCATTCTATCACTGGAAGCCCTGCGACTTCACCGCCTACCTGCAACACTGATTCACGCATTGTTAATGAAGGTTGGGTGCTTGTCAAGTGTTTCCTCAGCGCCAGCCAGCCTAGCACTGCCTGGGTGGCCGTCCCGGTGGCCTGGGTTCGCTGCCAAATATCCAATGGGATCGCCCATGGACTGTATCAGGCAGGGCAGTTCCGTACTAAGTCCCACTCCTGCTCCCGTATCCAGGCGCTTCCAGTGGTTACCAGCCGCAAACCCAGTCCTTCGAGGACCGAAGCTGAGATCCGATGTATCTCCAGACCTGCGCCACAGCACACCCCTCATCAACGGGAGCCTCCATCCAGCTCGATCCCAACCTTCTATCATCGGTGGTTAGCATTGGCTGCATAGAAGCTTTCTTGACTTCCAAGCGCTGCTGCTCTGGTATCCTTCTCGCACGCCGTTCGGGGTGTAGAATGGGGTGTAGGATTGCGCAAATTGTTGCTGGACCTTAACATGCAGCAAGGAGAGCGTACGGTGATTAGGCTGGGCCGAAGTTGCGTGCAATTGGTTTAAGGTAGGGAACTTGAAGGCTGGACAGCTGTTCGTCAGAAGAGGAACCGAAGGTTCGGAACACAAAACCTTCCAAGTCTACGTCGGCACAGTACGGAGTTACTACATGCCTACCACACACCCACACAGTGCAAATAATATGCCACGAGAACAGTGACATTTCTTGCAAATGAGGGGCTATAGGGCACCATTTGGCTGGTTCTGGAAATTTGTTACGCCATCACAGAATTTTGATGAGAGGACTGAATGAGCTACACATAATGTAATTTTGCCATCTGATGTGAAAATCATGCCCCGCTGTCCCAGAATGGCTCCTCCAGACCTTTTCTTAAACCTCGAGGTACCTAGAAGATGAGACGCACAGTCTCTCCCGCGAACGTGGGGCGTTGCTGGACCCTAACCGTTCGATTCACCCACCTCTCCAGAACCCGATATGCTGGACCCGGGTCTCTTCAATCCACGTGGATTCCGTGGTGTATCTGTACCTCCAAGTTAAGTAGGTGGTGGTCAACAAAGCATGGGCATCTATCATTGTAACACCATTGAATATTTTCCCAGTCCCGTCCCTTGCCTAAAGCCCTGTGGGCAGTGGCGGAGCCCTGTAGTTCGGATCAGTCCGTGTATAATCCCAGCACGCACTGAGCTTACAGTAGTCGCACGATCAAGTCCGTCAGTTCGTGGGAGGAGACTAAAACACAGCTGGAAAGGCCCGCTCCAAACTGTCGGGTCGAAGCTTGAACAACCGTGGTAAGTGTTGGAAGTTAGGCCCATCCGAAGGGTAAGGGTTACCATTGGTTGATTCAGGTTTTGTTATCCCAATGCTCAACACCCGGTGTAAAAAGAGGAGTTTTGGTCGTAGAGATCGGAAGTACATATACCCAAGTTTGCCACGGGTGCTTGTAGCACCTCCTACAGCACCTGTGCCTCGTCTTTGCTGTCATCATGCGCAGGCGCTATGCTACAGAACATGAAAGTTGTGCTCGAAATGCCTGATGCTTGCTTTTCCGGATTCTATGCTACGCAAGCGCTAAAAGTTAGCGCAGAGGACCTTCATGTTTGCTGCATTCAGCCGCTCTTGTCCGCCAACTGGAGAGCTGTTGGAGGTGGGCCGACACATGCCAACCTCATCTATGGAGCGCCTACGTAGGTAGTACATACGAGGTAGCCAAGTGCACCGACCCTCCGAGGAGCTCAACTGGAGAGTGAGGCGTGATGAGGTTGCACTCGCCATGTGACCAAGGGATTTAGCGTGCCGGGCAGATTACCAGAGCGTCAGGAGGAGATCTGGATTCGTCATCCCGCGCGTATCGAACAAGCACCTGTCCATCGACCGCATGTACATTTGGGAGTGTTGTAAGATGAGCAAATAATGCGACTGGTCCCAATGTCTTGGCCCGCCGGCTTTGAAGTACTCTCGACTTTTGCCCTCCTCCCTCTCCCCTCTCTCGGCGAATTCTAGCCTGTACAATACATATTGTAAAGCACAAGAAGGCTACCTCCCAGTGTTTAGTTGAGAAGGCAGACATACCACGTAGATGCTCCATAAGTGGCAAATCGGTAAACACAAGTGACTTGATCGCCCAGGCGCTTCACGGTTCTCAAGAACGACCCCCCGTCTGGGCTTTTTTGTCAACACAGGCCTTTGGGTCGCTGAGCCCAATATTTTGGTGTCGTGTCAATTTCCCTCTAACAAGGGAATGAGTTGTCCACTGCTGTGCGCTACACGTCATGCAATGTCCACAAAACAAGCAAAGACGGACGGAAACCCCGGGAAACCTCGCTCTTCTCCATGAAAGGCAGACAGCATGAGCTGCATTGCAGAGAAGAACAATTAGGCGAGACAACATTGAACGCTCATTAGGCAGGAGAAAATGAGTTCTGCTGCCCGCGCCAGAGGCGCGGGCTTTAACGACATGTGTTCGAAGGATTGAGGCTTACTGACAATTGGCCTGCCCAGGGCTTGTCCCGGACTACCACTCCCCCCCGGGCAGACGTCAACACCGCAATGCACCCAGGGGAAACCCCCAGGCCCCTCGACACCAACTTCAACCAAATAAGAAACACTTTTGCTCCGTTAGGGAAAAATTCGGGATCTTATGAAAGCCAACTAGCATCACGATCGATTAGGTAAGCAAGATGCGGGCCGGAATAACTGTTGCCGAGTGCTTCAGCCAATCAACTTGACCTTTCCTTACGTGAAATTAAAGCGTGGGTTCTCTAATATACAGAAATCTTGCCATTAGCGATGAACTTCAGGCTCCATGGCCTGGGGTACCAAGGCAGGTACTCCTCGATGGGTTCCGATAAGCTCCTTTGTCTCCACCACTTATTCCCGACGCCAAGCGGGCCATCCTGCTCCCCAGCAATTCCTCCCCAAGTTTCCATTTGCTTCTGGTTCCCGACACTTTGGTACGACCCACTTTTGGTTTGGACCATTCCAGAACGGATCTGACTTGCGCAACGCCGAAGGTCCCCGTCCACAACATGTTTGTGATCAAGACTTTGCAGTGCAGAGGAGATGCTAAATGGTCTGCCTAACATGTAGTAGTAGTATGCATACATATATGGGATGACATAGCATTGCTTCGGACCGACAATATCTGAAGATATCCCTCAAACTACAGTTTATTAGTATGCAGCTGTCTTGACTCGCATAATTTACCCCCTTTACTTGCTGAAAGTACAAACCCATATGATTGTTTCTCACATATCTCCTCCGAGGGTCCTGAACATAAGTCATATAGCTGAGCAAAGGCCCTTTATGTTGATCACATCGTTGAGCCATATACAGGCATTGAGATATCTTCTCACTATTCATTCGAACCTAACCGATCGGCAGAGGGCATTCGGAACAAACTACCCATTGAACTTTCTGTGTATGGCTGCTGTGTCAATATATGCAAAGATTTTGTGTTGTACAGGGAAATAGTCATTATCGATGATCTCAGACCACAAGTCGTGCTTTCATTTGTTCATATTTCCCAACATGTACCTGGGAGAATCGGCGATGCTGCAGATTAGTGGTCCCGGGTTACAGCTTCAGGACGAGAGCAACGTGACTTGTCTGAGCCGGCTCAGGCTATCATTGCATCTACCCGGGGCACGATCTAAAAAAGAGTTGAGCCCCGCGGATACTTGCCACCAAGTCTATCACAAAGAGGGGCTTGCCGCAGCAGCATGGTGCGGGATCGGCGCTTCGTATTCTTGGAGTATCTCAATACCTCCAACCAACATGTTTGGTAACGTGGTACCTTCCGACTAGGTTATGCTTATGTGATGTGGTATACACTAGTGTAGAGTGTCTTAGGTATCAACCAGCCTTACGTCCCGTTGCTCTCATGCTCCACTTGTGTATTGTCCCAGCGATATGGGCAGTACTGCTCCTGCTGCAAGGGTTACCGGACTGTTGGGATCCTGGTTGGGTTCCTATGCTACCAAGCTCCTGGCTCCACACGATGCTGTGCGAACCCTGTCCGCTCGAGAATCGGATTAAATTGTATTGCATTTCATTGTATTTCTCGACCTCGCTGGAGGTGATTTCCGGGAAAAGTGTGAGAGGCTGCTGACTTGTCACCGTTTGATAACGGTCTGACGAGGAGATACCAATCACCGGTGCTGATATTTACTCCCTAATATTAAGATCTGCAACCTCGGTGGGCCAAAAGTTCACACTTCTCCTACGCTCAATGTAACATATCGGTATCATAGAGATGTTGAACGAAGTATGGAGTGGAAGCTCTGGATTCTACGAGAGTGTTGCGCAATTGATGCGTATTTGACCCTGTGTATGCACACAGTGGCACAAGTTAAAGCGACATCCGCCAGGCAGGTTGCCCTGCCAGAGGATATTCTTGTGACCATGATTTGTTGGATACAACTTGCAGCTAACCGCAGCTGCTCGGCCAGTTTGGCCTGCAGTCGTTGCATTCGCCCCAGACAAATAAGTCTTGGCCAAGCCGTGCTCGACCGTGGGGAAAGTAGCGCATGATTATTAATTATAGGGCTTGCACATCTACAGTTCCAGAAAGTATTACCATGAAGAAATGTTCATCTTTTGCACAAAGCAGAGACTTATACTATCGCGCCAGTCCTGGCGTAGGCGCGGCTGATGCTTTAGAAAGGGGCAACGGACCCGAAGTAGGATAACATCATCGAGTGGTTGGGGAGCCTTACCGCCAACAGTGTTGTATTTTTACAGGAAAATCAGCTCAGCGGCATACATTAAGCAGGCAACTGTTTAGCAATGTGTGGGGGCACACAGCTAGTAAGAGAAGCCAAGCCTCGATATTTGCTTCGCTGTGGCTTTCTAACTACCGAGTTCCAGGCCTCAAACGTGATGTCACTCAAAACTCGTTGTGGTAAGGTACTAGGTAACCACATTTGCAGCAAGTAACAAAACCACAGTACCGCAAGATGCTGGGCGTTAAGAAGGGTGCAAGTCCTTACGCAGGCTCCACACGCAACCATTTCACAGATACGGACCCATATAGAGTCCATGAAGTGTTGCGCCGTGTATCCGCTGTTAATGACCAGCTGTATACTTGAACAGGTTCATTTTTGGTCGACGAATGAGCGCTTGTGAGGCCTAATTATGTCCACGCTGGTTTATCGGCCTTTTGTTCCCTTGGCCATCTTGGTTTCCTTGCGGATATACGGTCACTCTTTGCCAGCTTGCAGCGAAGTGTATTTGCTGAGATGGGAAAGCTATCTACTGCAATAAGAATCCAGTGATTGAGGTCACGTTGTTAATACCTGGTCCTGAGGCTCTCAAGGATGTTATCTGACACCAGAATCCGAACAAATATCCCAATTAAACAGTCAGCTCCTTTACCCAGCGTGGGTCCGACTCTACTTTTCTATTAGTTACCGGATGCGACTCCCAGGAGATGGAAAAGCAGATTACCGCTCAGATATGGCTGGACTGGAAAAGAGAAAACCACGCCTCCAAGCTTACAACACCACACACACACACAAAAAAAACTTCTTCCACAGCAATTGTGTCCTTCGACAATGTGCAACAGATGGTTGGTTGAGAAACCAATCAAGGCTTGCTGGGAACGTCATCCTCGCGACCCCATCTGGCTGTCTCGTCACCTTCCGCCCATGATTGCTCGACATAACCCAGTTCCCGCTTAACCTTCTCGACAGTTGCCTTATCACCAGTGTTCTTACCGATATTGTCACTAAGAGAGCATTACTTAGTATACACTAACGTGATGAAATCAAGCCGACATCACATACCTGATTTTAACTGCCGGCCGCCCGGCAGCAGAACTTATTTTGATAACAATATTCAATGGCGTCGACTTCTTGCCAGTTTTGGTGTTGGTAAAATCATTGGTCAGGTATGTGCCGACACCAAAGGTTGGTTGAAAGCACGCTTCCTCTGCTACCTGCTTGTACTCCAGACAGCGTTCAATGTTGAGGGAGTCAGAGAAAACAATGACCTTCTTGTCGGTGATTCCTTGGGAATCATAGAACTCGCGAATGAGTTTAACAAAACTTTTAGGGTCACCTGAGTCCTGGCGCACGCCAGTGAAGACCTCGGCGTATGTTTTTTTGGCCTTCTTCTCCTTTGAAGCCGTTGAAGAAGAGGCCGAGATGAAGGTATCAGCAATGCTAGGCTTACGGTCTGTTGCAGTCGGCACGGGTTCACCCAAATACCGTACGGGTTTGCTGAATGCATTGAGGAACTCAGGGGTGCCAAATGTGTCCGTCAGGGCAATACCCAGCACGCCTTCGCCAAAACAACTGACCCAACGGCAGAGTGCTTCTTCAGTAGCAGCACGGTAGTCACCGACGACAGCCGCAGTGCCCATAAACCATTCGTGCGCAACCGTACCAACCGGCGGAATATTGAAGCGCATAGCCAGATGGACATTGCTGGTTCCCGAAAGCTTGCCAGTATAGCCCCGCTTCTCGGCTTCACGAGCTGCCCTGATGAGACCCCTGAAGACCAGTGCTTGCGTATGGTAATCGCGCCTGCGACGGGTGCCAAACTCGGAGAAGACGCACCCGGCTTCAAGAAGCCGCATGCCCTTCTCATAGGCACGCTCTTCCTGCCCCTCATAAGTCCAGTCCGGCTCCATGAACTTGAAATACGCCTCCGAGGTCAAAGCGAGCAACGGGATCTCATAAAGGATGGTCTCTGCCCAGGTCCCGTTGATGTGAATGTCCATGTCTCCAATGTCGGTGTCGGCCCCTGTGTCTTCTGACACCGGCAGGAATTTGACAACTACTTGGTCTCTCGGTCGCAGGCGGAACTCAGAGAGGTACTCCAAATACTCTGATGAAAGATAAGGACAATGACGTTTCAGATAGTCGAGCTCCTCATTGGACAAAGAAATATTTCCAAGTTTGAGAATCTGCTCTTCTAACCAGCGGAAAGCTTTGCGGGAGAGCTTTTTCTCAGGTGTCCTGTTTGTGAAGGAATAAGTAACCGGGACATCCTTGTAGTACTTGAGGACAGCACATTGCATGGTCAGTTTGTAAAGATCTGTGTCGAGGAACGAGATAACACCTTCGGGGTAAGGTGACGAGCTGTTGAAATCCATGGCGAAAGATGCCAGAAGCGGTACAATGTCGAAATGCGTTTGCTTTAATCCAACTTCTGGAAAGGATGCGACAGACTTATGGCCCTAGGAAGCAAATTACTGTTTGCGCAGCGGGTTGGTGCGATGTTGTTGGTTTGAATACTCCACGAAATGTGTGGGCCAAAGCTAGGGAGTATCTTAGTGATGCACTTGTGGCGGACAGAGCGGTGAGATCGGACAGCGCATAAAGATATTTCCTTGGAACTTCCTCGCGAGCAACAGGCAGTATTACTGGTTGTATGTTGTGACCTAAGCAAAGACAAAACGATATGTTAGTGTATCTTGCACTGGACACAAACACTCCTGAACGATCGGAGCCATGGCAAGACTTAATGACAACGCCGTATGACATCAGGCGACCAAGGTCGGTCATAGACGGACGGACTTACCACTCTCACAGGTACACTGAACCAGCTGAAAGCCGTCTTGCTCCCCTATATGCGACTCTAAACAAGATATCAAAGCAGACAACCCAACTGCGTTGCTTCGGATATGTAAGCGTCCAATACTTCGGCTGCTTGTAATCTGTAGTCACAGCCGAACCTGGTTCAATTGGATCGGGAAGTGTTGGGGACCGCGGGGTGGTTGGCGGTGGGGTAATAACCCGGAACTTGCGCAGACCCTGACGTAACCCCTGGTTTTTCCGTTGGTGTCAGCTGTGGCTTGGCTGCACCCGCTGGCCCCACCTAATTGTGCACAGACCACAGCTTAATCGCTTGACCGACTTCCCCTCCAAAAAGTTTTGGAACGGCAGAAAAAAAGTTCAGGAATCGCTTCAACACGACCGTCAGGAACTCGGGTTTGAAGTCATCTGCGCCCCAACGCTTGCAGGGCCAGCATCACCGGAAATCATGGATATTCACCGGTGCCGATTCGTCCGTTATCCTGCATCAGCAATTAATGCGGTCGCTTTTACGCACTCGGCGCTTCCCGTGGTCTCGTCGAGCAAGAAGTACCTCCAAAAGAATATCCAGGTGCGCTTGGCTATCGGTCGAGCCAATGGGGACATTGAGATCTGGAACCCGTTGAACGGCGGGTGGTATCAGGAAGTGATCATTCCTGGCGGCAAGGATCGCAGCGTCGATGGCTTAGTTTGGGTCACAGATCCCGACGAGGAGATGGCTGATGGCAAGATCATTCACGGCAAGTCGCGGCTTTTCAGCATTGGCTATACCACAACGATCACAGAATGGGATTTGGAGAAGGCGCGAGCGAAGAAGCATGCTAGCGGTCAGCATGGTGAAATTTGGTGCTTTGGTGTTCAACCTCTTCCACACAAGGCCAACGCCGCGGCTGCCCAGAATCGCAAGCTAGTCGCGGGAACCGTCGACGGCAACCTGGTACTCTACTCCATCGAGGACGGCGACCTCAAGTTTCAGAAGACGCTCACCAGGACCCCATCAAAGAAGACGAAGTTCGTCAGTATTGCCTTCCAGTCCCACAATATTGTCATCGTTGGCTGCTCAAACAGCACCATCTGCGCTTATGACGTCCGAACCGGCACAATGTTGCGGCAAATGACACTTGGAACCGATCTCACGGGTGGTTCTAAGAATATCATCGTGTGGGCTGTTAAGTGCTTGCCAAACGGCGACATTGTGTCAGGCGATTCAACTGGCCAGGTGTGCATTTGGGATGGCAAAACGTATACTCAGGCGCAGCGAATCCAGAGTCACACACAGGATGTTTTATGCTTGTCGGTCAGCGCGGATGGCTCCAAGATTATTTCGGGAGGAATGGACCGTCGGACAGCGGTTTATGAACCCATGGCCGGGCAGAGCGGTCGCTGGTCAAAGGTTTTCCACCGGAGATACCACCAGCACGATGTCAAAGCGATGGCATCCTTTGAGGGCAAGGGGATGAGTGTCGTGGTTTCTGGAGGTATGTCTTGGGAGCAATATCTGTGCGCTCAGTTGGGCTTGGGCCATGCTAACGTCCATTTGAAGGTTCCGATGCAAGTCCTATTGTCCTCCCCCTTCGTGCGCTAGGGAAAGAGTTCCACAGAACCCTTCCCCATCTCCCGCAACATCCTACCGTGTTGAGTGCACCAAAAGCGCGCTATATTCTGAGCTGGTGGGAAAACGAAATTCGAATCTGGCATCTACTCAACTCAGCACAGCAATTCCTCGATGACCCTCAAGCTCCCTTGAACTTGCGCAAAAATCGCAAATTCCTTGCACAAGTCCTTATTAAGGGGGCTTCTCACATAACTTCAGCCTCCATCAGTGAAGACGGAACCCTTCTAGCTGCTTCAACCCCCACAGATGTTAAGGTTTTCCACCTTGACCCAGCCGCAGCCCAAAGAAATGGCCAACTTTACATTAAGAACGTGAACATGACAGGAACAGGACTGGGCGCAACAAGAGTCCAAATCTCTCCGGATAAGAGATGGATATGCTGGGCAGAGGAAGGCAGCAAGGTCATGATCGCCAGGGTGCATGCCACTGAATCCGCCGACGGTATTTCCTATACCGTTTCTGTCCCTCACAAGTTGCACCGACTCCGGCGGCAAATACCTAAACACATTCTCCTTGGCGGACTCGGTTCTTACGACCGGAATGTTAGCCAGATCGCCTTTTCTGCTGACAGCAGGATGCTCAGCGTCGCCGACTTGGCGGGCTACATCGATACTTGGGTATTACGTGGCCCAGGGGAGGGGGTGAACGGCACAGGTGGCGAAGACAACGATGGTGAGTCCGCTGCATCATCAAGCGATTCGTCAGACGAGAAGTCAGAAGATATCGCTGGTGAGCGATGGGCACGCAATCCCAAAGCAGCCATGATTCCAAAGCTTTCTGCTGCCCCTGTGGTGCTGTCATTCTCTCCAACTCCGCGTGACGACGGCGACTATGACTTACTCGTCGTTACGACATTGAAGCAGCTCTTAATATTCAACCCTCTACGTGGCATGCTTTCCGAGTGGTCACGCCGCAACACCTACCCGAAGCTTCCCGAGCCTTTCCGGGACACCCGCGACCAAGTCAAGGGCATTGTTTGGCAAGGGCAGAGAGCATGGTTCTATGGAGTTGCTTCGCTGTTTATGTTTGATCTTTCTCAAGACTTTTCCCCAGAAAAGGACCTGGTTGAAACGAACGGGCACAAGCAGGGAACCAAGCGGAAGCGTGGGGCCCATGAATCTGGTGCTGGAAGCAAAATCGAGAAGCATTCTCTTGTCCCGCAAAGAATTAGAGCTGCCTCTGCGCCCGACGGCACCAAGTGGGAGGACATTGAGATGGTTGATGCAGACGACCAAAAGAATGTTGGCGTAAGCAGCGGGGTTGATGATGACGACGACGAGACCGACGGCAGTGAGCTGCAGCGTCTCCGGGAGGAGAATCGGGAAGCGAACTCGTCGGCTAATGCAGAGAAAGAGGGTCCGTCGAGGGCGAAATGGTGGCATACGTACCAGTTCCGTCCCATTATGGGCATTGTTCCTATCGAGGGGATGATGGAGAAGAAGTTGGGTGCTGTTGAAGGGATTCCGCCACTTGAAGTTGCCTTGATCGAGCGGCCACTTTCTGAGGATGACTTGCCCGAGAGGTATTTCGCCGAGGGCGAGTGGGAAAGGTAGAGAGGGCTATACAGCACAAGGCAAGGAGCTGAAGTTGAGGTGATAAGTTTACCGACTCCCTGGTCCCAGTCTTGGGCGCATAGACACGATTTGTCGTTTAATTCTTGACACTTGGGATTACTTAGTCATCGATGTGAAGATAGCGCATCGCCATACGAGATTGTTGGACCTGGACAACTGTGGGCTTGATATATGTCAGAGTTGGCTGAAGGGACGGGGATTGAATGTACGGAGTAGCATCAAAGCTGACTTCGAGTGGAGATGATCATGACGAGTTCCCATGCGGGGAGGTATGTGGTGAACTTGGAACGCGTTTCTTGAACCAATGTCCGGTCGACATGGTCGCGTAAGAGACCCGAAGGTCTGCTGGGGGAAGTAGCTGCCATACCAGCTGAGAACAAATCGACGTGCCTCTGAACCTGACCATCCGCCTCACCGATGTCCGACCCACGCAAACACCAGAAGCGATGCTGCTGGCTTACGCATGCCGATTGTTGCCCACCCCACGCGCATATCCCTGACAGGGCACCAGCGCAGATAGGCAATGCGGTGGCTAGTGAATACGTGCAAGTAGCGACAACCCAATTGCCACTGAATAGCGAAACGCTTTGATTTGCTCTCCCTCTCGCTTCTCCGCGATTCTTTTGCTGCGTCTGAGGGGAGCAAGGAGACCACGTCTCGTCACTGTGAAGGCCAAAAATGTTAATGTATCAGTTTTGCCTGATGGATCAAATGCACACCCAGTCATATACCAAACACTCCTGATGCTTGTTTTCGAGTGATGAGGAGACCTAAGGCAGCATGCTAGAGAGCAGAATCAGGTGGCTGGCCAATAAACACCGAAGATTCCAAAAATCAGTACTTGGAAAAGTATCAATTCGGAAGGAGTTATACATTTTGTCAACTGAATCACAAGAATGGTAGACTGGGAGTACGCGGCATGAGCTCCGTAACGCTAGTCGGTAACCCAACTGTCGACTCTGCGGCGCGCTTCTCCAAAGCTGGAGTGCATTTCCATATATATTCCTGATCATATCAGACATGGCCAACAAGCGTGGTCTTGTTGCTCCACAAAGACACTAAACCTTAGGGTGATATTTAAGCCGTCATGGGATGAAGGGGGAAGTAAAGGAAAATAGCAGGGAACAGAGATAAGGTGTAGTGGAATTAGAAATACTCCCGAACCCGACCGGCTGAGTCCTCTTGTGACTTCTACCCTGGTATGAAAGGCGTCTTAGTACCAGCTACTTTAGACAGCCGATTACTCCATAGACAGATAGGGTGGGCAGACAGGGTGACACTGATCACTTGCTACCTGTTGGCCACCTCTCCTTTGCTGCAGCGCACCCGACAAACCACATGCTCTGCCACCAGTCTGGATAAAATTTCGCAGGACGGCAGTTTATTTGGAGGATCCAAAACCATAAAAGTGCCAAGACGGAGGAATCAATAAACCTGAACCGACTTGTCCAAGTTGATCTGTGCAGGCTAGTTTGGTTGGAAGGAGCAGATACGGCAGGTGAGACAAACTGCTAACGTGATGGGGATTGCAAAAGAGAAACCCGGGCTGAAGAAAATTATCTCGGCTCTAATCGATTGAACTGGCTCTTTACAGGTAGGGTTGCCACATGAAATCCATCGGCATCGCTTTTGACAGCAGGAAATACTGGTTCGCAACTGGACGGCATGTGATCAAGCAATGCTGGGAACAATATAATGATCTTAAGATTTTAGCAGGTTGAAATCAAGTGGTACACGATGTATTGCTGGAAAAGCTTTATGGCAATTACACTAGTTTGTAACACGTCTATGGATTGTCACTCAACAGATGAAGCTGGTTTAAGTGGAAGCTGCTGGTCGAATTGGTGATGAGCTAACATTTTGCTGATTGACCAAACACTGACAGTCAAGTGCCAAGGCTGCCGCGTAATCCTCCACCAAGCAACGCCACACAGTGCAGCCGCTTGGGTGAGGCACCATCAGCACGATGTTCCTGTCAAAAACCGAACGTCGATCATTTAATGCTTTGTCCATCTCAATTGTTGTGACTAGGAACTTGTTGGAACTATGCTCCCAACTCTGATTTATTGTTCGTGTTCAAAGCAAAAACGGAAAAGGTAGATTCATTTGTCTACAGCCACCAGCATTCAATGGGAATTGAAACTGAAGTGTTGACCTTTGGAAGCTGCACCGCAAGGCTGAGCATGTGGGGCCAGCGTTGAACATGCACAGTGCCTCTTCACAAGGAGCTCCACCCATCCCATCGGTAATCTTTTGCTGGCCCTTGAGCAATCAATCTTAGAACGTAGATCGCGAATTTTAAACAGTATCCTGTTGGAAGCCTTTCCATCTTCTTTTGATACGATATGAACTAAAATGGATATCGTATGGACGGTAAAAGAAACCGAATCCCTTACGTTGCTGACATGGAGTTTACCAATGTGTACTCCATACGGTGCGAAAAGAACAATAGACATCGAACGGTGACACCGTCGTTGGACAAAAGCCATGCCTCGTCATCTTGTCTCCACCGTCCACCGCTGCTGCTGCGGTACCGACACCTTGAGCGTCAGATTTGTTCGCTTAAAGGGACTGGGGAACCACAGCTCAAGAATTTTTGTGTGCAATGTTAGTTTATTTGAAAATAGAGATTTCTGAATCTGCAAGAAGCTCTGAAACTGCTGAACCCAATGCTTCAAGGTTTTCAGATCAGATCTTTCAAGTACTTCGATGTAGGGCCCCGTAAGCTGTGATCTTCGGGGCGCTGAGGCGGAGGCCGGTAAGTGGAGACACCGTCTGCAATGAGGAGAACCGAAATCTCTCCTTATTGGCTTAGATCCAGAGGGACGCGCGTTCTCTGCCCAAGACAACCCTGTTCTGGGTTGCTTCCAGGCTCTCTGCAAGTCCATGCTCTCTACTTTCGATCTCGGGGGTTGCCTCATGCCAACCACAGATGATGGCCGCGTGTATGCAAGTAGAATCGCACTCGCGCCCATCCGTCGCATACTTAGGAAGTGGTGGTCGATTTTTATTCATGTTCCTGAAGTTTCCCGTATTTTGCATGACGACGAGTGCTTGGCGAAAGCCGGTGTCTTGAGAAGCGCAAACCATGGACAACTTTTGTACTGAGAGGCATGGTCTGTACAGACCTGTAACCCATACGAGTTCAACAGCAGAAGCTCAATGGAACATCACGAGTTTGTCGCAGCCAGATAAGAAGTTAGCAAGATAGGCTTGACGGTGAGGTGGTAAAACTGTGTAAACCAACACAATGGACAAAAAATAAAGGCAAATGGGGCCGCGTCATTCTTAGTGAAGTGTGCATGTCGCTCCCTTTGGGCTTCGCTTAGGCTGTAACAACGCTTACCATATGTGCCTTACCTTACCTTACCATCTCAGCAGCATCTCGAAGGACGCCTACACATGCTCCGCAGTCCGTGATCCATATGTCCCGCACTGTCTTGTACTGCCACGCAACCTCATTGCTGCCCGCTGTCTTGTCCGTGCTTTCTGGCGCGTGCTGTAGGAGGGGAGAGGGGAGGTCAACGTAATGCTGCCGACGCCATTGCACCACGACTTTATCTGTTCCCTGAAACCTTGCGTCCACCCCACTCGAATCACTCACGCCCACTCAACGCTCGCAGTGTGCCAGCAGCGCCTTTATCCTGCCTGTCCCGCCCATCCCCTTGTTCATTGCTGGCCCACCTATGACTCCGTCTACCCTCTGCCTGTCCGCCTGGATCACTTCTGTACCTTTTGCCTTCCTGTGACGATCCAACAACTCGAGCTGCACCCGCGTGTTCGAAGCCAGCGGCGCTCGTCCGTCGACAACAAGGTCCCATGGTAATCGGGCCATTGAGCTGATACTAGGGCACCTGCGATCGCGGCAAAGGGCTCGCCACCCTACACGACGGCAGCTGCGTCCTTGTTGCGGACACCTGCTCGTCAAACAACCTTGCGCGGCACCGCATCACAAGTAGGCGCCACCGTTGACGACGACTGCCACGACGACTACGACGACAATCCCCGATCCTGAATATACAATCACAACAACAAAGGCCGGTTCCGTCCATTTCCACAGAACTTCTTCATTAATCCTCGCGCGTTATTGATATCGATTTCGAGCTTTCCTGTCCGAGGACCAGACCAACCTGTATTGAGCTACAACGCTAGTGAGCGACGTGAGCTGCAACAGCCGGCATCAAGGGGCTGTGTTGCAACACGTGTGCCTGCCACAGCCGAAATAGCGTGTACATAGCTCTTCCGTCACTACTCCGTCGCTACCTCTCTCGATCAAGCATGGAATCCCGTCGTCCGGAGTCCTCCGCTCCAAGCCAGAACCACTATGGGGAGGAGTGGGCGCACAGCCTCAGGGTTCAGTTCGAGCAATTACTACGAACAAAACGTCTAAATGAGCTCCAGTCACGGCGCCTCAAGCATGGTTCGTCATTGCAGTCTTCATCAAGCACGGGAAACAACGAATCTGAGCCCCATGACCCACGAAAACCCCCTCCTTATTCCTACATACGTAACCTTCCTATGGTTCCCACGCCACCAGCGCCAAACGATCGAGAGTCTCTCAAATTTCGCAACTTCTTAATATCTCTATCTGCTACGCCGACGAAGTACGAGAACCCCGGCTTGCTAGACGAAGCCCTCCAAGTGATCCCCCTAGATAGGATATACAGCGAAGCCGAGGAGGAGTGCCAAGTGTTGCAAGCACAGGCTGAGAGTATGGGAGATGGCCGTAAACCTGAATGGGGTTATCAAGACTGTGTCATCCGTGCTCTGCTCAGGTAGGCTTGCTTCCCAACCATTCCCCGCTGCCAGATGTCTTCAGGGATCACCGCTGATAATATGCTCGCCCCGTAACAGGTGGTTCAGGCGACAGTTCTTTACATGGGTCAATAATCCCCCGTGCCAGGTATGCATGGCACCGACCATTGCACATGGCACAACAGCCCCAACACCAGAAGAGAGTGCCTATGGCGCATTGCGCGTCGAACTTTACCGGTGTTCCAACGCCGAATGCGGGGCATACGAGCGATTTCCTCGGTACAGTGATGTCTGGCGTCTGCTTCAAACGCGACGTGGGCGCTGCGGCGAATGGGCCAACTGCTTTAGCATGCTTTGTCGAGCAGTTGGCGGGCGTGTTCGTTGGGTATGGAATGCCGAGGACCACGTTTGGACCGAAGTCTATTCGGAACATCAGAAGCGCTGGATCCATGTCGACGCCTGTGAGGAGGCCTGGGATAATCCAAGGCTGTATACAGAAGGTTGGGGGAAGAAGATGTCATACTGCATCGCTTTCTCCATCGACGGCGCGACCGATGTCACTCGACGCTATGTTCGGAAGATGGAGTACTACAACGAGCGCACTCGCTGCCCTGAAGAAGTACTGCTCTACATTCTCCAAGAGATTAAGAACCTACGTCGTGCCAACCTGGATAAGGAGACACGCTACCAGTTGGAGAAGGAAGATATGCGTGAAGACAGGGAGCTACGTGGTTATGTTGTGGCATCCATCACCCAAGCTGTCACTCAGCTTGTTCCTGGAGGAGAAACTGAACCAAGTGGGAACAACAATGGAAGGAGAGATGACACCAAGGTTCCTGTCTCAGCTGATTTGCCATCCCGACAAAGTGGCAGTGCCGAATGGATCACTGCGCGTGGAGAGAATGGCCGGCGACATCAACGCTTCCCCCCTCCTGATAACCAACCACCGCCTTTCCCTTGACTGCCCGCCTGCCGACTATATTGTTTTTTTGAAGGCACACAGCACAAACACTCACGAGTCTTACAGCCATGACCGTTATATTATGTACAGTTGTTGAGATCAGATGTTTCAAGTTGTCCAGCAGCAACGGATTCGCTGTCAATCAGCTACAGCATGATACCCTCCGATTGCTTGCCGCCTTTCCATCAACTTATCGACCAGCCAAATCGAACAGACACACGACCAGACTCCCGTCCAGACGCACTTGGAATTCAGCAGCCTTGAAACGGCGCTTATATCTAATTTCCTGCTAGAATTACAGCGACTCCAGCAATCCTCCCACCTTGGTAACGCTATGTGACTTTCAAATAAGCAAGCAGGGGCTTCTTAGCCTCATGCTCACTGGATCAGGCTTAAATGACACATCTCGGATGACTGAAGCACCTGGGCGTTGCTGAGACGGGCTATCTCAATTTGGGTATGCATAGTCATTTTACTGATACACATCATTCTTGTATCCTTGGGCCTGTGCATGGGTCTACATGCGAGTATATACCCCTTATCTTCTTTTCAGCAACAATCATGCTAGCTTGTTTGGTTCTGCTCTCACAGTGATGCATGCACCTGTGTAGCATTGCTCCAGTTCCATCATCTCATCTTTTTCTTTGTCATGTCTATAAGCACTCATCTTTCTTGGCGATTCATCATCATCATCATCATCATCATCATGTTGCCATTGTCTGGAGTAAGGCAGGGCATCAGGACATCTGTTTTGGTTGACAAAGTTTGCTTCAGTAGTAAAGGGAAAGGAAGCAAGATAGGAGTTGCCTTGGTCTGTCTACCAATATGCTCTTTTGTTTTTTGTTTTGTATCGCTTTGTTCTTTTAGTGGGATCCTGCTACTATTGTTAACATGGCGTTATAAGGTAGCTCAGGGTGCTATTCAGGGCTCGGCACATGTTGGGAATGGGAGTTGTTGGCATGCTCCTTTTGGCATTCTGCCCTTGTGTTGCATGGTTGGTAGGATAGGATTCGATATGAACAATGGGCATGACTTTCATTGTATGACTGGATCGGCTGCCTTTCTATACTGGGTTGTTTTCGCAAAGGGTGCCCTTTTGGGTCTCCCTGAGAGAATAGGTAACATGTCAGGGTTCATATAATCTGAATTGTTAACTTTGATGGATCTCTATCTAAACAAGTCTTGCATAGACAATGATTATATAAACTGCTCTGGATTCAAATAAGTCCTGCATTGGTTTACAAAACAAGTTATGTGACCACATTTGCCGAGAACTTCATCATTGTTTAAGAGTTTCAGGACATCCAGCTGAGGGGCTTTTCGGATCCATTTGTCTTGGTCAGTGAACACTTGGCATTATACCTTGAGCGATCATATTGTAATGTTCCATTTCAACAAGAGGTTTAGGGGATTCATTAAGGGAAGACAAGGATCAGTGCCGTAACGGCGGCTTACTCGCACACTGGTTACAATTGTCAGAGCATTCCACCTAGAGAAGAAGCTTTGTCTCGAAAAAATAAAAAAAAAACCCTTTAGTGATATACGGTGTCAGTCCCTGAATCTGAACAGCCTAGCCTTCAATGGTGAGCAATATTGTCAGATGAGAACAAACTTGATGCCTCTATCCATCGTTGCTAAGCTTAAATAAAAGTCAACACTGACCTGGATGATCCACTTGAAGTATGACTTCTTATCCCTATATATGCCAACAAGTTAATCAAAACATTATACCTAAGCTTAAACGTAGAAAGCGTGAGTGACATTGTACAGTCAATGAATGAGACAGTTACCTTGCCATCACTTTGTGGATTTGTTCAAGAACATGGCTCCTTGATTACAAGCATAAGTCTATGTCACACATGACGAGGTATTGTTGCTCATATCTTGGGCTACATTGAGGAGCATGAAGGCTTACGTTTGAAGGCTTACGTTTGTTTTGTTTTTCAAAACTGAATCAATTGAGACCAATTCTCATGCCTGTTCTTTTATAACCTGTGGTTATTCCTGATGGTCATGGGGCTGAGTAATTGGTGATTTATTTGAAGCATAATGTTCTGACTAAGTGACTGCCTAAGCAGAACATCACACATGCACCTGATGTTAGTGGTATCAACTATGAATGTTAAGGTTAGCTTGTGTATCCGCTTCTGGTGGAGGTGAGACTTGATTGCATACGTCAGCTAGAGGTCTGGATCAAGGTTCCGGAGTTCGGTCACACAAAAATTCCTCTGGATAAACAAGCTCTTAGTGCAACACTTATCTTGTTCATGGCATTTATCTATTATGTGTTAAGTGATAAAGGCCATCTTGAAGATTACAGTGACAATCTTGTCTATCTACTGGTATTGGTAGAGATTCTGCTGGTCTGTTAGCAGATAAACATTGTATAATGACAAGGTTTGATCTCAACTATTCTGTCAATGATGGTTCAAGTTGAACAGCAAGGGGGGGACTCTTTGTACATGTCATCTATAAACTAACATCTTCATCCGAGTTCCCAGCAAGGAAAGCAAAAGGGCATCTTAAGCGCATCACAATGGACAATGGTCCCATGGCACAGGTAGGGGGCCTTAGTTGAAACTGTGAACAGATGTGTATGTCAGGTGTCTGCACAAGTACTATCAAGATTCCAAGTATCTAAACTACCAAGGGAGTGAGTTTCTGGTCAAAATCGAAGAGCTTTAAGAGCGCTTCTGAATAAATTAACATTTGAAGTCCTCCTTCTCAAGCAAACACTGAACTCTTAAAGTCCTAAATAGTTAAGTGGGCCACTTATTGTCCTCAATAGATCCAGTTGTACAGCATTTGATGTATCGGAAAAAGACAGCAACCCGATAGATTAGGCTTTGTTATGTGCTACCTCTCCTCATCATCTCATCATTTTATACATCTGATTTATTTGGAATTGAGTTGCTTTTATGTCTTGCTTGAGCCATTAACTTTATGGGACAGTCAGCTGTGATGACTTTGGAGAGAAACCGGTGTAAAATCATGTACCAAGCATCAGGCATTCCTGAACTCAGCTTATGAACATTTACCCCTGTAGTCTCTAAGAAGACCAGCTCAGACCCTTTATCATCAATATAAGGCCATGACATCTCAGTCGTTTCGTTTTGCTTTCCGGTATGGAGGTTCTCGAAAACAGTAAGCCAACGATAAAGAGGGATAAAGAGGGATTGGCACCAGGCGGTGCGGCAACCACCCCAAATGACAAGACATTACGTTGGACCAGGGAGTTGGGCGCAGGTCGCGCAGTTCTATCAGGATATATTGAGATTACCAAACGCAATCAATCTTCAGCTGCCCAGTTTCTTTCTTTCTTAGTTTTTTTTTTTTTTTTTT
>Ga0065720_1019379_pt1 | contig 27370 bp, 19 predicted proteins | sample Thericmetagenome_FD_59107 | JGI IMG/M metagenome (GOLD analysis project Ga0065720, IMG submission 59107) | Thermophilic microbial communities from the Joint Bioenergy Institute, California, USA of rice/straw/compost enrichment - eDNA_2 v2... | ecosystem: Engineered > Solid waste > Grass >... | reverse complement strand
GGTTGTAAGATGCAAGATGCTATGAGGAAAGTGAGTCATCTTTAAAATATATATGAACCTATTTTTGAACAATGACCACATTTTTTGGAACCAAAATGGCAGCTTCTGCCGGATGAAATATAAATAATTTCTTAATATGACAAGAAGATCATCAAGAACAAAAAAAAAAGGAACCAACAATAATTTGAAGGAATTCCAGTATAAAACATAATTTTGAAAAGGTCCTGATCTGAAGGGATCTAAATATTAATATATCGTTGAGAATTTATGCTAAAGACAATTAGCTATCTAATGATAATCCTGTCTGATATCAGATAATGTCGAGGAAACTTCTGAAAGAAAGGACAACAAAAAAGAAGAAAGACAATAGCAACTCGAGTGTCTCAAAAATTAGTTTGTTAAAAGCCGCCTCTCAAGCGTGGAACTAATCTAATCAATCTAGATAATGTGATCATTAATTTTGGTCATTTTATTAGTGCTAATTTGTAAAAGTATCATTTACTTTAAGAGTCATATATTCATTGGTTTGCATTCAAAGTTATCATATACAGAAGTAAGAGTAATAAAAAGGTAGTATTTTGATGAGAGATTTATCCTTAGGAGTCAAGAAACTTCTAGTTGTATAGGGTAAATCTTTCTATTATTGATACGGATACATCTAAACCTGGCTTTCAAAATGGAAATATCTCGATACTATGAAATAGTAGGTGTTGAGTTTAATACGTTAAGCTGAAATTAGGAAGATAAATCCAAGCTTCAAATAAATTATATTAAGAAAAGATGGAAAGTTCAAGACAATGGGGACGCTTAATTCTTCGTGCCATTAAGGACACTTTGATATATTTGCTTCCAACAGCATCTATGATTGTAATTCTGCTGACATGGCATCAATTGACCCCATGCTTCCAAAGGCAGGCTGTTGTATTGTCATTCTTCCTCTTTTATTTTACATATATGAACTTAGAAGAGTATACAATATTCTTCGGAGTGGGTGGTTTTGCAGGCATATTCTGGTGGGCAGAAATATTGAATAAATTAGACTGTAAGAAGGATCCTTTGTGCCTAGCAACAAATCATAATGGTTATTTGATTGCCATTTTGATCTTGTTCAAAACTTTATGGATATTACTGACTATTGGCTTTGCCTTGCACTTTATCTTATGCATTTTCTTCTATATGAGAAGAAGGAGCAGAAGTGCTTTGCTAGAAGAAGTAGCATAATAGAAATTTATATCTCAAGAAGCTTGATTGGGCTGGTGTATAAAGGGAATATTTAATTGTTGTTATTGCAGTTTTTTGTACCAACTGTATAAACTATATGCATATCATAGTAACATTTCTAATTTAACTTCTTACAAAAGATCACTTTTATAGACGATGTTGGTAATCTCCAGCCTTGGTAATATATCTAATCCACTTGATAGGCTTATATCCACTCTTCTCAGATATCTTCAAGAATCTAACTCTCAATCCAGAAGCAGTAAACATAGGAACTTGGAAGTCCATGCTAATGGGAGGTTTGATCCAGACCTTATCACTAGTTGTCTCAGACAAGGTAATATCACATCTTAACAAGGTCTCAGTCTCTCCCTGATATTTCTTAATTCTCCACATAACAGCCCCATTTTCAGGTTCATATCTGGCTCTTCCAGCACCTGCAGAACAGCTGGCAGAGGCAGTATTCTTAGGGCAAGGGATCTTAATAACAACATTAGTGGCATAGGTCATCTTGTCATAGAGAGACTTCAACTTAATTCTAGCTTCGATCTTATTCTTTCCATATTCATTAACAATTGGCATGATCTTGAAGGGAAGGTTGACGTTTTCGGTGATTCTGTAGGTCATAAGGTCGAAGGTACCATCGGGTGGGATGAAGGTTATCGCTCTTTCCTTGTCGAATTGACCAAGACGGACACATTGGTGGAATTTAAGATCATCAATAACAATACCTCTGTCAGCCCCTTCTCTAGATTTGCTTTCTTTTTGCATGAGAAGCTTGTCGTTCATACCGAACTTACATTCTGGCATACCAGAGAGCTGGCATTTGACGACAACTTGGCCTTGGACGTCAGTTCTGAGGATGGTACCCTTGTTGGAGAGAAGGACATTAACATTCTCAACAACATCAATATACACTTCGTTTCTTTTGTAAAAGACGTTTTCGTCTCTCCAGCTGATAGCTCCTGTGGCTCTGGTGGTAATTTGCTTTAGCTTGTTCAAATCGGTCATGCTGATCTGAATTCCTCCTTCCATGATGTATTGCTTGAGGATATCAGGCTCAAGGAATTGAGGAACACCGTAGTCCATGACCTCATCGAGGAGTTCGTAGATAAGGACAAAGTGTTTTCTGACGTGGTTTTCATCAAACTCTCCTCCGAAATAAGCCTTACAGAGGGTGACCAAACAATAGAGGAAATGCATAGCCATGATTGCATTAACGTTTGACTTAGTGGTTGCGACTAGAGTAACATCCTTAACAGTGACGTGGATGAAGTTTGCGCCATCAATGTTGACGACAGGAGATTCCTTGTTTTCTTTTCTGGCAATAATTCTGGTACAGAAGTTCAGAGTCTCAGATCTAGTTATGTCGTCCTTATAGAGTCTGTAGATTAGGATTTCTCCCTTCATATTGACAAAAACTATTGAGCTGATCATTTTTCAGGGCTGATACAAAATTTTCAAACTAATATATCGATTTATTTAAACTATAAGGCAATATTCCTGAAAGAAGAATGAAGCTAAATATTCTAGAATCTTTCGTTAATCAGGATCATGAAGAGAGTAATCATAAGGCTAATGAAGAAATAATTTGAGCTCAAGGTTGTAGAGGTGCTGAGGTGTTGAGTAAAAATTTATTAATGGTACATTAATAGACACTAATAGAGCACAGGTGACCTGTTTTTATAAGATTACTATAGAAACAAGTCAAAAGAGATACAAATCTTTATTAGAAAATTTGAAGCTTTATAGTCCTGTTAGAAGTTCTTGTCAATTTTCCTGGAAAGATATCTCTCGAACTCTTCCTTTGTGATGCTTTCATTTCTAGTTATATTCTGGAAAATCTCATTAAGATCATCATCTGAGATTATATGGCCAACCTCCTTGGCAAGTCTTTTCAAGTCGTCAAAGGAGATAACGCCTTTATTGTCGGAATCTATTAGATTGAATAGGGTTTCTCTGCCCTCAGGTGTTTTAACATTTCCCAGTCTCTCAGTAAGTTCTGTTAAAAAGGTATCATAGTCGACATGTGGGTTATCATGCTCGATGGATCTTAAAATATTCATTATTGTGGGATATTTCTCATCCAAACCGAGGGTTGAAGCACAAGAAAGAAGACTATGAACATTCATTTGCTTTGTCCTTGGATCCAAGAAGCTCTCAAATGCATCGAAGATTTGTAAGGCCTGCTCATTGCTAAAGAGTTCATTGTTCTTCACAACATCCTTGCTCAATATGGCTTTTCTTTTAGATTCTATACAGTTAACTAAAGGATTGAGTTAGGAAACCTAGCTGTTGTTGCTTGAGATTGCTGACAGGCTTCTGTTGAGTAGGCTTCATTTTTTTAGAAGATAACTATTAACTCAAATTTTAAATTTATCAATCTCTAAGTCCTAAAATTCAAAAGCCTTCAGTTAGAGACCTGAAAGACTGACTTTATGATCAAAGTTAGGCTTTAAGTTCCTAGAGGAACTACGTGGTAAATAGGATATAGAGTTTATCAAAATACTATTAAACAAAATTCAAAAAATGATATTAGCGAATACCTTTGAAGACTTTACATTGTAAATTGAATTAACACAAATTAGTTATGACTGCATCATAATTTAATGCATATCATGACTGCAGTCAATGAAGGCGGCATCTTCGTCTTCCTCAACTTGGATAGTAGAATGTTGAATTCCATATTTTCTGCAGAGATCGGTGGCCGACTTTAAGGTCTTCTTGGGAACTTCAGTAGTTCTTATATGGACTGACATTGAAACTTTATCGGCACTGATGCACCAGACATGGAAATCATGAACTTCCTTAACTCCTGGTAGCCCTTCGAACTCAGACAGAAGCTTGTTAAGATCCATGTTCTTTGGTGTACCTTCCATTAAGACTCTAAGACAGTCTTTAACAACTGTGAGTGAAGAGACAAGCACGATGGCTGAGAAAATAAAGGTACAGATAGGATCAGCAATCTTGAGTTTGTCAGGCCAGATCCAGATCAAAATAGCAGCGATAACGACTCCCACTGATTGAAGAGTGTCTCCCAAGACGTGGATCAAAGCAGCTCTCAAACTTTCATTATTTTTAGTGCTATTGCCATGACTATGTTCATGGCTGTGCCCATGATCATGTTTGTGAGATTTCTTTTTATTAGCTTTCTTCTCATGCTTATGATCGTGGCTGTGACTATGGTCATGCTTGTGATCATGACTATGACTGTGTCCGTGCTCATGGCCATGGCTATGGTTATGATCGTGATCATGATCGTGATGGCCAGGGTTCTCAGTGGGACTAAGACCATCTTGGCTCTCTTTCTTTTCAAGATCAATCTGAGGGAGCTCAATGACGTGATTATCTGACTTAACTGTACCGTTTTCAATCATCTTTTCCTTGTGATTATTCTTGCCTTCTTTCTTCTCGTGTTTATGATCGTGGCTATGGCTATGTCCGTGGCTGTGTCCATGTTCATGTCCATGTCCGTGACCATGAAGGATCTTTATCATGAGAATGTTGACAATAAGACCGAATAAGGCAGTTATAAACATGATTTTACCATCAACTTCCTCAGGTTCACTGATTCTGTGGACAGCTTCAATTACAAGGACCACTGTAAATATCCACAGAATGATTATACTGGCTAGTGCCCCAATAACACCTGCACGATGGAATCCAAAGGAATATTTGCCGCTAGCAGGTCTAGTTGAAACCCAAGCAAAGATAACTGAAATAATCAGTCCAATAACATCAGAAAGCATGTGAGCAGCATCGGATAGGACGGCAATAGAGTCTGCAATGATACCTCCCACTACTTCAACAACCATGAATATTACACAGATTACTGAGGCACACAAAAGCCTTTTGATCACTGCTTTTTGGGTATTGGCAATCTTTTTCTCAGATTTTTTTGTAAGGACAGTTTTAACCTCTTCAGTAACTTTTTTATCTTCTCCCTGATTCTCAATCTCTTTCTCAACTATTTCACCAAGGTCGATTGCAGCAGGCTTTAACATTTTTCAAATTTATTTTGTTTATATAAGCAGATGCGAAGTTTTTTTAAATTGAACAAATCATGAATCACTCTTCTGTTCAACTCAGGATTCACTCTCAAAATCAGGAATCACACCTATTTTTTGAACCAAAGAATGTTTAAATTTATCGGTCACTACACCCTAGATCAGAGATAGACACATATCTGAATCCACCCCTCACAACCACCTTCTATTCCTAGGTTATTTTGGCGGAGAAATAATTTTATTTCCAATAATCTTATTTAATTTTCAAAGTGAATGCACTCTAAGAAGTGTGACTAACCTCAGCCCTTTATGTATCTTTCTTCCTCCAAGTAGTGATAAGACTCTGTTTGACTAAACCCCGAGCTAGCATACCTTTTTTTTAAATGGAGATAAAGTTTTCTCCTCCTATCTTGAGGGAGTGAAATTTCTGTATTTACGATTTTGATTCAGGCAATCGATTGATCTCATATTTGAAAAGACTCCTAATTTCAATGTCAATATGTATCTTAGAAGCATGTCTGTCAGTTAGAATTAGAAAGACCCTATATTGGGCAATAGTACAAATTATTAAGTTCGAAGTTTAGGAATGTGTAATGAAGTTGTTGACTGGATTAATAAGAGGGCCTATGATATACTGCTATGATATACTGAGACGCGGTTCTCGCTGACTTTAATTTTTTATTTTGAAACGTTTAATCATACAGCTACAGGATGGATAGAAGCACCAGTCCAAAACGTCCTCAGACAGCTCATACTACTAACATGTTGAACTCAAGGTAAGTGGTTAACTTCTTCCAAACTTATTTTTAGAGTTCTAGATAATCATTTTGACCCCAGAGTTCACCCCAGAGCATGGATTGCACCAGGAGCTCTTCCAGGATAGTAAAATGTTCGGATGCTTGGTTTAACTTGTTCTCTAGCAAGTATAATTATGATGATACGGGTTTGGCATATGTTATTCAAAAGAGCAAGAAGCTAAAAAACTTTCCTGATAAATATGAACAATATCAGGAAGTCAGCGAAAAAATGAAGAACTTCAGGAACTTCAAAGAATACGAGACCTTGTTGAATAACGAAATCCTGATTACAATCGAATATTGGTATATTATTTGGTCATTCTAGGCAAATTTTAGTACCAATTGCAAACAACACCAGAGTTCAACCCGTCACGACGAAGAAAAATATGCATATTTTGCTAATGAATTAAAGAGACAAATTCTCTCCCAGTATCCTATTTGCAAGGTTCTTCTGAAGCCTTTACTATTTTTACCAAACGATCATTCAACTGAAACTCTCTATCTCAGATCCAGAATAGGTATGACCCGTGAATATGAGTATAATCTTTCTCAGGAGCCCTCGAAGTGCAGCTCTGCTCCAAGGATGGAAAAGGAGACACTAAGAAGGCCCTTATTTACTCAAAGCTGAATACAAGGCAGTGGCCTTCTGTTCCATTGGTCGTCCAAAACATCTCAAACTATCTTCCCAAGGATGACTTTGTCGTTAGACTATATGATCCTAATTTTGATCCCAGTACTGTTAAGCAGCAAGATGGAAGCCCAAGCAGAAAAGTCAATAAATTAAAAGGGATTAGTGTTATTCTAAGACCCGTCAAAGTCAACAATTCCCAAGCAAATTTGTTCCTCAAGGAGAGTGATAGTAAAATTCTGTGTCCATTTTCTTATTATATAGTGTTTGGATCTAAGAATTTTGGGGAGTCATATAATTTGAACAGTATGGGAACCTCAAGACCTACCAGCGGAGCTGGCCAAAGACCGAAAAGTGCATATTCAGCAACCTCATCCAAGGCAGGAGGAAGTATGAGAAACACTATGAACTCTAATAAATCCTCCACTAAGCAAAGAGACTTAGGATTCTTCCAACAATCTGATGAGTTTGGAGTCGTTTTCTTCAAGCAGATTCCTCACAATGTTTATGAGTTGGAAGTCGTTGAGACTCACAATTATCTCCCTGAGAAGAGAGTAATATTGAAATAAAGATTATTTATTCATTGTTAGATAATAAATATCTTTGACCTAGTTGAGCAGGGCCTTACCTTGAAAGAAGAAATAGAGCTCAGACCTCAGACTATGTGCTTCTGCAAGATCAAATTGGTTGATCGTGGAATGCCAGTGTCAGAGGCTACAATAGTCATTGCTAAGAAAGACCAAGAGGATGACCCCAAAAAGAGTAACCTCTAAAATTTGATTATTAATACTTTTAGCGGCTATTCTTAGAGAAAAGGACCATGGAACAGGAGTTTACGAGTTTATGATAGATGCAGGCGTGTATAGACTATCAATTACCCGTCTTGGTTATAATGAGCTGCAAGAAGAGATTGTTGCCCAACAAGGAGAGAACAATTATGAAATTCAAATGAAGCAGGGAACTAACAAGACAAGCACTTTCCAATCTAATGATAGGCCTAAGAGTAGAGAAACCACTGCCTCAGGAAGAACTAGACCTGAATCTAGCAAAGGAAGATACTCCAACTATCATAACAATCCTGGTAATTTGAGAATAAGCTCATGTGAAGATTTAAGATAAGGGAAGTATCGGAAGTGTCAATTTTGAGGGCTCAAGAAGTCCAGAAAGAGATGAAGTAATCCATGAAGAAAAGCCCAAGCAAGAGCGAGTTAAGTCTGGTAAGTTAAAGTAAATGCGTCTTAACGTCTTAGCCTTAGTGAAGAAAATTGAAGTTAGAGTATTTAATGTTGATACAGACGAACCTATCCAAGGAGCCAATGTTATTGTTGAAGAAATCGGATTTAAGGCTTCTACCAATCAAGAGGGAAAGGTCTTGCTCCCAGTCAATAAGTTGACTGATGGACAGATAATTATCAACCATGGGGAATTCTTTGGAATTATGGAAGACTATGGACAAGGAGGAATCGATCTTAAAAATATCAATGAAAAAGCATTTGCCTTGATCCCCCGCCCTGTTGAGGATGATGAAGTTCAAATCAGATTTATTCCAGGAGCAGGCAAGAAGTGCATGAAGTTTACTGTTCTAGCTGATGATGGTATGCTTATCATGATAAGGAGTAATATTTAAGAAACCGCTGGAGAAGATTTTGGAATTTATCATGGACCAAACGGAAAGGAAGTCTTGTTCCTTAAGAATTTAACAAGTAAATTCGAAAGGCTATTATGTTGATATTTTAGAGAAGAGAGGAGTTGTGAGAATCTTAGGTCAAATTGAGAATATTAATGCGTTTATGAACCCTGAAACAACAGTTCTCCTCTGCAGATCTCAAGAATGTGAACCTATCATGGTCCATCCTATTCCTAACGAAGTCAAAAATAAAGGAGAACTCATCTGGGATATTGGATTCTTTGCCAGTATAATTATCTCTCTTTTATCTTAACTAAAAAGATCCCACTACTAATCCACAATTTGTCGAAATTAACGCCTACACTAATGAGAAGATCTCAGTAGTCAGCTATCTAAAAGAATATCAGACCCTTCTGAACTATCTAGTTAACTCCAAGACTGACATTAAGACTCTTCTAGGTAAGATTTTCAGGCTATTTATAAAATTTTTAGGTTTCAAAGGAAAAGATAGAGTAGAGAAAAATGGAGACATTTTCGTTACTAAGAATACGATCTATGCCAGTTTGGATAAATACGGGCTTGAAATTAGAAATGCCGATCATCTGTTGGCTTCTGCGTTGAGAGAGAATGGACTATACAGTTATGCTGAACTTGAAAGAAGGTTTGCCCACTTGAAGCCTCCTTTTAATTTCATCGATGCTAAATTGACCTCTGATGAGGAACAAGACGACGAATATGTTTAATCCTGAGTTAAGAATTATACATTACATTCTCTGTCTATCTGACATTCACACAACTCTAGGTAAATAAATATGATATATTACATGAAATTCGTATGCGCTTCCATCTCCTTCAATACAGTTCTCAATTTACACGCATTCCCAATATTTGAAGACCTGTATTACAGTTCCCAGTTATAAAAATAACTTTCTTTCATGTACATTTTGTACATCTATTTGGTCCAGGATTCTCTCTGGCAAATACTAATCACCAAAATTTAGTTCCAGACGATCCCTTGAATGGTCCAACCCACCTTCTTGGTGATCCATCCTCCATAAAAATCGCCTTCCTGGGGTGTTACTTTTTCATCATTAACATAGCAGGCACCTACACAAGAAGGATAAAACGCGAGATAATTTTTGATTTTCTCAAAGCCCTCCTTAGGATTAGAATATTCCTGCGCGACTTCATGGATAGTTTTGTCTCCGATGACAAGATCATAAGAGTTGGCCTGTCCTTTAAACTCACAAAAAGTCTTCTTGGTCCCAGGCTTTAAGTACTCCATTTTAATATCACATTGGGGGATGTAATAGACAGGAGAGTGGCTGGTTTCTAGACATCTAACTCAATTTTTGATTCAGCAAAGATGATGTCTCCGACCTCAATTCTTATTGTTTTTGAATAATCAACTCATTTGGGAGGCCTAGGATAACCTCAGACAGATTCCTGACCTTCTCTAGGAATTATTTTTTCCGCTTGCATTCTCTGTTTATAACACAACAATTTGAGATATAAATTTCTAAAAAATTTTCATTAATTAGCATTTCGAAGATTCCAAAATTATCGATTCAGTGTAAAACCTGCAAAACCTCCTAGTTTTTCCAGTTCACTGGAACATAAAATTCTGCAAATCTGGCCTTTCCAACCCCTACTTTATAGTTCTTAATGTGTAATGCTTATTGTTTCTCCTAGGCATTTTCTCTGGTGCTCAGGTGTATTAGGTGGTCTTAAACGTCAGAAATAATTGAGTTTGAGGCTGGGGTTACATAATATTAGGGACCGGAATGAATTGCTATATATACGCGAAATCAAGACAGATTTACAATTTTATTTAGGTTTTTTATTAAATGGAAAGATCTTCCCTTTGGCAAAACCTTATTGATCACTACAATAAAGAAATCAAGCATCTTCATCTTAGAGAACTGCTCCAAGATGAGAAGAGAAACGCTGCTTTGAAGATCGAGCTCCCCAATCTATTATATGACTTCTCTCATGAGAAATTGACTGAAAAAACAATCCAACATTTCCAAGACCTTGTTAAGAACAGCAATCTTTGGGATAAGATTGAAGCCATGTTCTCAGGGGTAAAGGGTTGACTTATTATAACTTATTCCTCTAGGAAAAAATCAACAAAACTGAAAACAGAGCCGTCCTCCACGTGGCCACAAGAGCCAAGGCCAACGAAGTGATCAAGGTTGATGGCAAAAACGTCATTCCCGACGTCCATGAAGTCTTATCTAGAATCAACCAATTCTCCCAAAAAGTTAGAAGTACATCTATTTCCTATCTTGTTTTATCTTTAAGGTGGAGAAATCAAGGGTTTCACTGACAAGGAATTGACCAATGTCATCGTCATTGGTATTGGTGGATCATACTTGGGTATTGAATTCGTCTACGAAGCCTTGAGATTCCACCCTGCCTGTGCCAAGGCTTCCCAGGGCAGAACTCTCAGATTCCTTGCCAATGTCGACCCTAACGACTTCTATAGAGCTACAACTGGACTTGATCCTGAGCATACTCTCGTTGTTATCAACTCAAAGACTTTCACTACTGCTGAAACTATGCTCAATGCCAGAACTGTTCGTAACTGGTTCTTGGACTACTACAGAAGCAAGGGAGTTAAAATTGAGACTCCTGAAGACGAGTCCAAGATTGTCAACAAGCACATGTGTGCTTGCAGTACCAACCTCAAGGAAACTTCCAAGTTCGGTATTTCAGAAGACAAAGTCTTTGGATTCTGGGATTGGGTTGGTGGACGTTACAGTGTCTGCAGTGCCATTGGTATCCTCCCTCTTTCTCTCCACTTCGGATTTGACAATATGCAACAATTCCTTGACGGTGCCAACAGCATTGACCACCACTTCAGAGAAACCAAGGATATCACCAAGAATGTTCCTCTTATGCTCGGTTTGATCGGTTTCTATCATATCTCTATTCAGGGATATTACGCCAAGGCCATTTTGCCATATGCTCAAGCTCTCTCTAAGTTCGCTCCCCACATTCAACAACTCGATATGGAAAGCAACGGTAAGAGAGTCAATATTGAAGGAAAGGAACTTCCTTACGAAGCTGGTGTCATCAACTTCGGTGAACCAGGTACCAATGGACAACACTCCTTCTATCAACTCCTCCATCAAGGTAAAAATTTCCTCGGTAATTTCTCACAAAATAGGCAGAGTCATTCCTTGTGAATTCATTGGATATTGCAAGGCCCAAACCCCAGTTGACCTTAAGGGTGAGCCTGTCAGCAACCATGACGAATTGATGTCCAACTTCTTCTCTCAAGTACTCTAATTCTCATTTAGTCTAATTTTTAGCCTGATGCTCTTGCCTTTGGAAAGACTGTTGACGAGCTTAAGGCTGAAAATGTTCCTGAAAGCCTTTGGGGCCACAAGTTCTTCCCTGGAGACAGACCATCATCTCAATTCTTGTTCGATGAGCTTTCTCCCTTCAGTGTCGGACAATTGCTTGCTATTTATGAGCACAGAACTGCTGTTGAAGGTTTCTTGTGGGACGTTAACAGCTTCGATCAATGGGGTGTTGAACTCGGTAAGGCTCTTGCCAAGGAAGTCAGAAACTTCTTGAAGAATAATAGAGCTCCCACTGACAAACCAAACTTCGAAGGAACTAAATTCAATTCCTCAACCAAGGCCCAACTCCAAAGATATTGCCAAAAGAAGGATTAAGCAATTTATTATTTCCCTATTTATTTAATTCGTATCACACTGGACCTTTATTAGTTTCAAAATCTCATTGAGTAAAATTCATCTCGGTGTTAGGGAGCATTTTTCTCAGAGTGACAAACAGTGAATTAGATAGCTTTTAACAGGAAGTCACTTGTTTTCTTAGAATAGTCGAAATTTTTCGAATAATATAGACTGAATCCTGATAGCATCGTAGAAAATCCAAATTATTTGACTTTTTACAATGTGTATCTTTTGAATTAGTTCTTCTCTAATATACTAGCAAGCCAAGAGCCAGAGATCGACTTCTTGGATGCCGCTCTGAATGTTCATGCGAAAGCCCTTGAAGAAGGCAAGCAAATGGGAACCAAACTGGGTATTTAGCAACAATATAATTTGTCTGAAGTTTTAGGTGAGGAATTAGCCATCAAGGAATCTCAAGAGTATGGATATAATGCTGGAAAAGATGTAAGAATCACGTGAATAAAGAATAACATCTTCAAGTTAGCAGAAGAAGTTGGATATTATCAAGGAGTTGTTGATGTCTTGAGTTCTTCACTAAAACTTTTCCCAGTATATGCAGATAAAAAAGAAAAGTATAGATTGATTGATAGCCGCTTATGGTAATAGAATAGATAAGGCTTTTGGAGAACTTCAAAATTTATTAAATGGATTTGAGGTGATCGACCCCTTTGACCAGGAGTTCAACTCGAAGATAACAAAAATAAGAACAGCATTCAAGGTATTTGTATTTGGGATAGATATCTTACAATATAGATCCTTGCTTCGCTATTGAAAATGAAGGTTACAGTGCAGCAGGACGACCTTTAATATATAAAATATCAGAAGACATTAAAGGATACAAATGTAGAAGGGAGTAATAAGGGCTACAAAGTCCTTACTTTTTCTTATCTTTATTCTTTAATACAACCTCGAGCTTCTCTATGAGCCATTTCAAGCCATCCTGAATACCTATTCCCTCAAGAGCGTTTGTTGAGCTGTAAATTAAGTTAATGTATATAACAATTTACGTGATATGCCAAGACCTCTCTGTAATTTTTGTTAAATCTAATATATCTACACATTCTCCAGCAGTACAAGAGCCTGGCAGGTCCATCTTATTGGCAAAGAAGAGGACAGGGACAGGCCTTTCAGCCAAATCCTTGTGAGCGAGTAAAGACTCCAGTTCATGTTTAGCAACTGCAAAACGGATTTTGTCAGAGGAGTCAATGACGAAGATAATGCCCTGAAAACGGTTAAGTTATTATGGAAAGTTCAGTACATCAACATCGGAACAAGATTCCTCCCACAAATGACGATATTTCCCTTGGCCGGACATATCAAAGACTGTAAAGGCGAAGTTTTTCTTTTCAAAGGTTTCAATATCGTACCCGATGGTAGGGGTAACCTCTTTGACAATGGTGCTCTTCTAATAAATATTACTCCTTACGGTTCTGTTAGGTTACCTTTTTAGGTTTCATCCAATGCATAATTGTGGTCTTTCCACTGTTATCGAGGCCAACCATGATGATTTTGACCTTCTTTTTATGGCCTATTTCGAGAATTAATAGTGGCTACAATAGCAAGTACTGAAGAATGATAGAAGTTTAGAGAAGAAACCCATCTTGCTTAGTGAAAGTGCACTGATTTATTTATTATCTACAATTAGATAAGTTCTATAAAGTAACTGATCTTAAGGGCGCCTATAATTAGGAAGTCTTAGGGGAAAAAAATTGAGGAGCAGACTGCCTGTTAATTGAGATGGCTGGTTTAAGTCGTTGGAAACTAGGCTATTGGGAAATTTTTCTGTTGAATCTGTATCAGAACATTAAAAGGATTGTTCTTTCTTATTTAAAATTTGAAAAATTATTTGCGATGGGTCTTCTCAAGATTATCAAGAAAACCAAAGAAAAGGAAAAGGAAATTCGTCTGCTCATCCTCGGTCTTGATAATGCAGGAAAGACCACCATTCTCAAGAAAGTCAACGGTGAGGATATCGACACTATCTCACCAACTCTTGGTTTCAATATTAAGACCCTTCAATACGACAACTTCAAGCTCAACGTCTGGGATGTCGGTGGCCAAACTACCATCAGATCCTACTGGAGAAACTACTTCGAGCAAACCGATGGTCTCATCTGGGTCGTTGATAGTTCTGATAAATTAAGACTTGCAGATTGTAAGAAGGAACTTCACAGTTTGCTTAAGCAGGAGAAATTGGTCGGTGCATCCCTTCTTATTTTCTGTAATAAGCAGGATATTGAGGGCGCCTTGACTTGTGATGAAATTAAGGATTACCTTGAACTTGATGATATAACAACAAGACATTGGGCTATTATCCCCTGCAGTGCCGTTACTGGAGAGGGACTGCTTGAAGGTATTGACTGGCTGGTTTATGATATTTCTTCCAGAATCTTTATGATGAATTAAGAGTAATATCTTATCCTTTCTCTGATATCCAATTCATTGCTCGTACAATTAGCAAAAGGTTATATCACTTACAAGGCCTAATTTCTCTCTATGTTTTACCTAAGACCCAAAATCACAGTTTTTAACACTTATCGTTTTTAGGCTCCCTTTTAGAGCCAACGATTATAAAACATTCTTACAAAATAGAACAAATTAAGCATAAGGTTTATAGTCACTACTTAGTAACAAGAATTCCGGCCTTAGGACCTTCATACAAAATCTTTGCTCCAGTAGTAAGACCTGAGGCTATGCCGCCAAGACACAAGGCATAGCCTAAATACTTTTGGATATTACTATATTTCTCATAATTGACTTTAGGATCCTTTTGAATCACTTTCTCTGTGTATAGATAGGCCAATCCAATAATAAAGGCGAATCCTGGATTCTGAACTCCACAGATGAACATGGGAGGTAAGATGGTTGTACAGATGTCGGATAATCTTTCATATCTTGTTCTAAATCTATTGATCTGAAGCCAGGCCTCATCACTTAGCATGTCTGAGACAATTCCATTTCCTTTATTTTAAACACTTAAGCTAACTTCTTACCATCATCTGGATAGCCATCTCCTGGAATGGCAGCTTTATACACTTCCTCATGGGTTTTATTAATAGGGCTCTTTAGGATGTCCTTATTTTTCTCAAGGAACCTAAGTTCCTTGACCTCGAGATAGTTTTTATAGGCATCGAAAGCACTATATCCATAATATGTTCCTGTTTTCTTAGGTTTAAATTCCAGAGAAAGGTACCTAGTAGAGTAAGGAAGACGTGCTTGTAATTGATTGGGAGCTCAAGGAATAAGGACCTGAGATTGAGGATATTGCTGAATTGGTTCATAGATTTTTGTATTTTTGTTTTGGCCTTGAATAAACTGAAATAAAATGAGATTTTTTTTCTGAGAACTGACCAGAGCCTCCTATGAAGGTCTGCTCTTTGAAAAGATATATATAGACATGTATACAATCTTCTGGTCACATATAGAATATTACAGGATGAATTTTATGCGAAGAAATAGATACTCTTCTTGACATTACTCAACTCTAAGTTTCCCTACAAAAATTAGACAAGAACCAATCTCAATTACTCTTCGAGGAATGTCAGGGAAGATGATATCAGGGTATCTTCTTTCAAATGATTTCTTGAGCTCCTCAAGTAGGGGCTGAGAATGCAATCTAACAAACTAGAAATTTTAACAAATATAATCAGTAATCCTTACCTGGTCTCTCAGAATCTCATTCATTCTATCGACTGTTCCGGCATGAGTCCAGTAACTATCATGGACGGCAGCAAAAGTAATACCCTCTTTCTTGCACTCCATAGCTGTATACATCAAATGAGTGGAATCCAAGCTGTGAATGAAATTGGGAGGGAAGGCAGACTTCTGCTTATTTTTATTAACAGGAAGCTAAAATATTAGTCAAATTAAGACCAAATCTTACATCATCTTGGTTATTAGAGATGGTGACTCTTTGTATAATGGTTGAAATGACATCAACTTGTTTCTTGCTTCTATATGGCTGAACAACTGGAAGACCCAGAGGGGTGATCCAACTGACAGGGTTGGCGGTATTAGCAATGAGTCCAGCACATGTAATGAGCCATTTCTTGATTTCATGGGCTCCTGAGAAAAGATCTCTAATACAGTCTAGGGTATAGGAGGCAATGTAATGGCTTGCATCGTAGACTTCTTTATCATCGTCTTGATCCAAGAAGTCTTTATCTCTCAATTGCTTGTGGATTTGTGCTCTTGCACCAATGAAAGTGACACCATAGACTGATGTCATGACAGTTTGCTTGACAATCTTTCTCTTGACGTTGCCAACAAGTTTTTTAGCGAGCTTATGGTGCTTGGAAGCTGGGTTCTCAGCATCCATATTGATTCTCTCCTGAACCATGTTAGCCACAGCGGTATAGATATCACCTGGTCTTTCTCTGGCAACAAGGTTGACCTGTTCAGCACCTGCATAATCTCTACCAAGGGCAGCATAATGTTGAAGTCCATTACAAGAACCATCCTGATGAATATGTAAATGTGAGATATGTTCAGCAGGGTCATCTCTGTTCATGGCTTCCCAGAGATCATACATGGCGGCCAGGGTTTGCCAGCAATCTTCAACTTCAAGCCATTCTCTATATCTTAGAGGATCTTTAACACATCTTTCAACTATAGGGAGAATAGAGTCCACATAGAGGATTCTATCTTGCATTGAGAGCTTATCCTTACCCATCTTATTAGCAAGGTGGATCTTAAGCCATCTGAGACCAGTAGGTCCAATGGGCTTTCCTTCAGCAAATTCAAGAAGACCTCTACAGATATCGGAAGACATGTGGTTGAGATGGGGTGGGATGGGATAGACTCTTCCTCTGAAGTCGACGTTGTGAGGGAAGTAGATTTTTTCGATATTTCTGAAGGCTTTGGCGACATTGAGCTTGAGAGTAAAGTCACATCTGAGTGAGTGGATATCTCTTTGTTGTTGGATCTTCTTCATAAGCTTCTGTCTTTCTTTGTAATCCTTACATTCCTTAAGTTGATATTCGTAGATATAGTTCTGGTAGTTGTAATGTCTGATGGGGATTTCTCCAGCTCCACCACCACTTTCCCATATGCCTTCAACAGCATTTAACACATTTTTGTTCACTCTCCAAGGAGTCTGGCCCAAGATGTCCAAAACATTGAAAGTAGGCTGCAAATCAGCATATTTAATAGATCTTTCCTGGAGGACACTCTCCTGAATTCTCATAAAGTTCGTTGGCTTTTGGTAATATCCTCCGATTTCATGGTCCTGCCAGGGAGCAGGCTTGAAAATCATGGGCAAACATCTTTCAATTTGAATGAACAATGATCCAGTCTTTTCAATTTTAGATACAAGAGAGAGCAAGAATTCTTCATTGACGTTAAGAACACCAACGTATTGCTTCTTATTTTTGAGCTTGCTATATCCAGTAGTCAATAGGTTCTGCCAGAAGCCTTCCTGGTTCTTGATCTTGATAGTCTCTTTCATCAGATAGACAATCAAGGAGCCCAACTTGAGTTGAACATCCTTGGGCATACCAATACTTTGATGGACTTCAGAATCCAGCTTCTTCTTCAGGACTCTCTGGGCAAGGGCAGCAGTTTTGGCAGCAATATTGCTCTTTTTCTTCTGTTGGGGCTTGACTGGGGCGTCCAAATCAGGTTCTCCTGTAGCTTGAGGAGAATTAGCAGCTTGATATTGGGCCTCTCTAGCCTTTAACAGTTCTTCTTCGTAGTCAAAGATAATCTGAGCATTGACCGCTTTACCAATTGCATCAAAGAGGACTTTTGAGACAATGTGATAGTTATGCATAGAGCCGTCCACGTCGTCCTTTTTCTTCTGGGTGAGCTTCAAGATGGACTTCATGAGCTCAGTTAGGGCAAGTAGAGCGACTTTTTCACTGGAGAGCTTGATGAGATATGAGCCATAGTGCTTACGATCTCCTTTGAGATCCCCGAGAAGACATTGTTCTTGTTCTTCTTTGATGGCCTTAGTGAGATTAGGGAACCATTCGATTATATAACTCTTTGCGAATTTAAGGTTCCAAGACATGCCTAGGTTCTCCAGGTCATCATAAACGCTCAAAAATTTGTCCACAGCGATTTCGTTACTCTCATCTTCCAGTAAGAGTTGTCTTTCGAAGAGATTTCTGGGGTTTTCATAGTCGGGGAATCTCACACCTCCCACTGGTAGCCTGAATGGGCCAGCGAATGCAACCCTGGCAATTTCATCATAACACTCAGTGATCAATAAATCTCTCTTCTCGTGATATGAGGCGGAATTGGGGTCAATGTTGGCTGGTAGCTTCCCCAGAAGCTCAGTTATACTCTTGTTAATGGTATGGATGAGTCGGAGGTTGATGTCTCCAGTCAGGAAGCCTCTTTCAGCTTTGTCAATGAATTCTGTAACAATCTTGAGGGCTTTGAAGATTTCATAGGCCATAGCAACTGGAGTCTTGGACGTATCTTCGAAGTTCTTGGTCTTTAGGAGCTGAATGATGTACTCAGGGATCTTGGCCCTATTTTCTTTTGGGAAAATATTTTGAAGATAGTGTTCGATAATCCTGTCCATCAAGACACTATCAAAGGAGAGTAATAGAGAGGTTGCTTGAAGGGTGTCCTCAAAGAAAGCTAGAGGGATGAATAGCAGATATGGATAAGGTTACCATTGGGAAATTGTTTGAATGTTTTTTGTGTGTGGCCTCTAGTGGTGAAGAATGGGGTTGAGCCAAAGGAGAATTTAGGCTGGTAGGTAGGGAGAGCCTTGAAAATAGGATTTTTAGCGAAATTATTTAGGAATGGCTTCGAGAAAGAAGACAAACCTTGGCCGATGATCTTCTTGTTAAATACTTTCCTAAACATGAATAAATTTTAACTAGGGCTCAAAGGAACTTTGAATTAATATACTTAGGAGAATATCTGACTATTATCTGATATAAACCATAGGACAATCATCGAGCTTCCAGCCATCAGAACATGCAGTTCGGCTTCAGTTACTCCATTTGTCGTGATATCCACACTATGTAACTCATCTAGTAAGTCTATGATGAACTATCAACCCTAATAGTAATAAAGGATAAAATTTCTAGAACTTGTTAGAAAATATCAACAGAGAACACTCTATGGACAATATATATCTACTTGAACGATAGAGTGAGTCTAAATCAAGGGGTGAGTAAAATTTCAAAAATCCAATGACCTTCTTCTATATTTGTTCCTCTTCATCTTATTGTCATTTAGTTCTCGAATAAATTTCCTTTTCACCTCAAAGTTCTCCTTCGTAAGCTCAACAAGATGCTTTTTATTCTCTGCCCTTGAATGTTCCTTGGCCTTATATTCCTCTTTATCTGGTTTAAATGCTTTTTCGGTTCTATTATTATTCTCTGGAATTTTCTTCCATTTTGGTTTCCAATCCCGCAGATCCGTTCTCAAGGCCTTCTTAGTGTTAATGATCGGATTAGTGATAGAGATGGTCTGTGCATTGTACTTAAGACAACGTGTGAAGTAACCTTTGTTCAAGGGATAGACAAACTTTGGATTGACTAAATATTCAAAATCTAGGTACAGACTAAGATTCTGCAAGGTCAATAGTAGCTTGCTATCTTCTAGTTTACCCCTTACCAAGTTTGTCGAATTATTCGATTTGATTATATTCTCAATAACATTCCCAATTGAGTCTGCTATATCTATTACAATATAGCGCTGGTGCTCGAATTCACTCCAAGTTCTTCTGGACTGAAGATCAGAGAGGATGAAACTAATGGGAGTACAGAAAAGCCTCAGAGAATTTGCAGTTGTATAGGGAAAGGAAACCTCTATTAAATAGCTGTGACTGGCAAAGAAAAGTAACGGAATATGACTCTTTATGACGGATCCTGAATCATCGTTCAAGAGAACATCATTATCTTCGTCAAACCCCCAAAACGAGTCATAATTTTCCTCAAAAAGTGTATGTCCTGATGTCTTCAGAGCTTTGTTCTGATGGCTCAAGTTAGCTATGTGAGCAGTATGGTCGTTGGAGATAACAAGTACAAGTTCCTCATGAACTGTCCATGAAAGGATTTGTTGGCCTCTGAATTCTTTTGGGATTAATTCATAAATATTTCCTGTGAGCAGGTTTATCATAACAAGATTATCTTTGATCTCCACAATACAATACTCCGTTTTAATTTTGTTTTTGACAAAAGAACCAAAATGATACTTGAAATTCTTCGTATTCTCTTCTCGATATCTTTCATTAAAGTCGTTGAGGCTTTGCATATCCAGGAAACAAAAATTCCTGAAAGTTAAACAGAAAAGCCTTTTGTCAAATGTTATTCCGAAGACCATTAGTGTCTCTTCAGAGTGTGTTAGCCATATATCTGTAAAAGAGAGATCTACCACAAATTGGCTTGAAGATAATAGTTTCTTCGACTCCAGATCTATGAATAGGGCAAAATATTGTGTTGTGTGTTGCAACAATATAAATAGTATGTTATTCGCAATAAGTCGATATTGAAAGAGCCTTGAGTCCGCAGGTGTCTGTATTTTGATTTCATTCTCAGAGTTTGAAGCCAAATCAAAGGCTTTGTTTTCAATATTTTCTCTTTCTATCACAATTGCCATGCGAACATCCCCAGAGAGCAAGAGTTCATTACAAAATTCTTTAATAATCTTTCTTGTTCCATAGATCCATAAATACTCCTTAGAGAGGGTCTCATTTGTGCTATGAATCAAAATGAAGTCCTCACTAAGAAAGCCAGCTTTTTCAATGCTGAGAGGCTCAGAAATGGGATAAGACCATTTGGAAATCTTTAATGCCTGGGGTTTCTTCTTTTGTTCATCATAGCCAGCAATCCAGAGAGTAAATTCCCTAGTTTCTTTGAGATGTGAAAGCTGAAGAACTAAAGACTCAAATCCATATTTGTAGATCCTTAGTCTCAATAAGTTATCCCCTCCCTTTACTGTGCACATATCCACCACATTTAATGCAAGTTTAGCGATATCCTCCGTACCTTCCAGAAGTAAGTGTGTTCCAAAGATTCTGTTCGAATTTAGATAGTGAAGGCTGGAATAAAACTTCTTAATATAACGTATATCGTGAAAAGTATCCGCGCAAGAGGAATTAAAATCTAAATCAAGTCTTCTTCTCCAATGAGATGAGGTATTATATTCCGAATAAAGGGATTTGCATGTCATTATAAAATGAAAATAGGAGCTACCGAAAAGAAATTCAAGAACTTTGGTTCGAGCTTTTTCCCCAATCTCTTTCCAAGTTGATAAAAAATCGAAGTCCTTCTGTGCGAAAACTTTCTTGAAAGATACTATTTTCCTATTCTGAATTATATCGATATTCTTTTCATATAGTTGAGATGCAATTTTGCTCTCGTTCTTGAGTTGATTCTGTTCCTCTTTAAGAGTGATGCGCAGACTAAAATCGTTTATTTCTTTCCAGAGATCCCTTTGGTGATTCTTGAGATAACCTTTTTCTCCTTTATGCATATATTTTATTTTGAACTTAATATAAAATTTTATCGGATCATTTCTGAAATATCTTTAGAGAAGATGATCAAACAAAGCATTTTCCCCTTCGTAACTGTACAAAAATAAAGCATTTTCAATATTAAACAAGTATTATAGTTAGATACAGAATATAGGATTTCTCATTTTTCAAGTAATATTTTTATTGATTTATCAAAGATATGAACTTTCAAAACAAGCAATCTAGAACTCGGAGAGGAGATAACCAAGAAGATCCTTACGGATATCGTGTCCGACTTGGTAACTATATGGATGACTATGGTACGAGACTCTTTCCTTATAACCTTATCAAATTCTTTAGACATATTTGAGAATTTTACTAATATCCATGATCAAATTAGAGAATTTGCTTTTCAAGATTTCCCTTCTGAAAGATTTATCATTAGGACTCCAGATATTCCACCATACATACGCAAAAATCTTATCATAAAGCAAAAGAAAATCACAGAGTTTGTTCCATTTGAGTAAAAATGGATTATATCTGATAATTTTTAGGAGAATAAAACTGTCCAGAGTTATGTACATAATAAGGAGACAGAATCTAAAATATGTGAGGACAATCAACATTATTGAGGAAACAGGGTTCAAGGAAAAGAATAAATTGGCTTATTTGCTTTCCTTAGGATCCTATTGTAAAGCAGCAAAGAGACTACTTATTAATAATGAGGGGCTGAATAGATTCCCAATCAGCAAGAGATTCATAAGAGGATTTTTTTCTATCACAAGAGTGGAAAAGTTCTCAATAAATTTCGATCATGACTTTAGAGGCCACTTGATCCAAATCCTAAAATGGGCATTAATGTATAGTATAGGTATAAAGGAAATTGTACTTAAACTAGACAGTTCAATAGCTGTTCAATTTCAAAGAGATATTTTAACATTGTTCAAAGGAAAGATTCATCTAAAAAGCTTACACATAAATTTGATTGATAAAAAGGGAGTTTATGGTGCTGTTTCAAACCAAATCGCTGATGCTCAGCTTCAAATTATTGGCAAGAGTTTGCTTACTATGAGAAGATTGGTTAACTTGAACTTGAATTTGTATTCAAGCAGATTCACAAATGATTGCCTTTGTTCATTTGCTCTATGCTTGGAGAAGCTGAAAGGTTTAGAGAACCTGAGGCTAATAATCAACAAGCAGAGCACAAAGGAAACCTTAACACCCTCAATAACCACAATGACCTTTTTCGAGGACCTTGCAAGCCCAGTAAAGGATAATAATATTCATCTAGAGACTTTGAAGTCCCTCTCACAGTTACCAAAACTCTCAAAATTAGAAATGAATGCTTTCGTATTGAATATATCAGATCCTAATAACGATTTCGCCTACGAAGGATTATCCAAGCTGTTGTTTCTAAAACATTTTAAACTTACTTTTTCCCAAGGAGACCAGAGCTTTGACAATCTCGATAAGTTTTCAATGATGCTCACCCACCTAAAATCATTAACCAAACTGAAAGTAAAATTTGCAAATTGCACAATACTAGAAAAGGCTCCGCTTTCAAATTTAACAGCTTCTTTATCATTTGCAACCAGGCTTGAGACACTGGAGGTTGTATTTCATAAATGTAAAGGAATAAATTACAAAGATTTTCCCCAATTTTTAGCAGAACTAGAAAACTTGAAAGCTCTTACAAAGTTGAGCATATCAGAAGGTGTTGTATCTCTTCCAAGTTTCTATCGTGAAAATGACATAAAAACTGAGAAAGATCTCGATCTGAAGAAAAGTCTACTTAAACTTTCTGAACTATCACAAATTAAGGAAATCAACTTCCTTGGATTTACTCTTCGAAAACCTTTCGATGATTTGTATTGGTTATATTTTGATCCTAGCCAACTCCAAGAAAAGCTCCTTCTATCACTAGAATTCAAGTCATATAGGATTTCTACATTTTTCACTGCTGAATCGCTTGCAAAATCTATCACCAACCTCAAAGTTAAGGAAATTGATTTTAACATGAAGTCTGTCGATGATGTGTCAAATGCAGACTTAAGCAGGATATTAGAGGCTATATCTAAGTCTGAGACTATAGAAACAATCTCTATTGACTGTCCAATAGGAGAGAAAAAGAAGAATTTTGGAAATTTCGGATTTTTAGTTATTCTTCCAAAGATTCCAAATTTAAGATCCCTCACTCTCAATTTCGAAGGATGTAAGATGTATGAGTTCAGCCTGAATACATTTGCCACATGTATTCCTAGTCTTCAGACTCTTGATGAATTAAAGATATATATTCCACCTCAAGGAGATTTCATGAGTGCATTCGATCCTAAGGATTTGGTTGAGCATATTTCGAATCTACATAAACTAACAAGTCTCTCTCTAAAACTTTGCGGATTTAAATTGAAGAATTTTTGGAGGTCCTTTGATGATCTTTTACGAAAGGTGAAGTGTATAAAGAAGCTTGAGCTAATTTTGCTTGAATGTAATATAAAGTATTTTGTCTTGGAAAAGTTAGCTGAGATAAACACACTGGAGAAACTAACTTTAGTATTTTCTCATCTTGAGCTTAATAAAGGTGAACTCTTGAGTTTTGGGAAAAAGTTAAAACAAAATAGCAATTTAAAAGAGTGCGATTTTATTCTAACTGGAAGAAAGATTTTAATACCTGAGCCTGAGTATGAACAATTTTTGAGGATAATTCAAAGGATACCCGAGTACGAATCTCTTCCAAAAAGAAAATATAGATACTAACGTAGTAAATTTGATAGATAGATAACTAGATATATATACTAAACTGATATTAATCAATAAGACCTTTCTTGCCCTTATGAGCTTTGATTGTTCTTTCCTTCTTAGCCTTTTTGTCATTAATAATTTTAAGAATTTCTTTCCTTTGAGGTACAAAAGAGCGGACTAAATACTGTCTTCTTTGTTCACCAAGGTCTAGTTTTTTCTCCTCCCTTTCCTCTATCGGAAGCTCTTGATCTGAATCTCCTTTATTTTCTTCAATTTTCTCTGTTAACTTGTTCCTGTTCTTGTTCTCAGGAATCTTTTTCCAATAAGGTCCATAAATTATAGCATCTTTTTTCTTGCAGTCAGATCCCTCATTCCTTTCTATCTTCTCAAGCGTTAGTTGAAGAATTTTCAAGTCGAATTTTTGATTTAAAAGTTTATTTGGATTACTTTCGATCTTGGGCACTTTTTTAAACTTTTCAAAGTCAAAGTAGAGATTTAAGTTACCAAAGTTGAAGAGCATTACATGGTCAAAGACTTTAATGAATTTTTCTGGAGATCCAACTTTCTCATAGTAGGTATAAAAATCCTGGACCTTCCCCTCAAAATAATCCCCGCATCTGACCGTTAGTTTTCGACAGAGTGTCAAGAGAGAATGAGAGTATAAAAGAACTTTAGAGTGTACTGTAATGGGTAGTACCCAGCATCTTAAATCAAAGAAAGGAAACTCCTGATAGGCAAAGTGAATTGAATATAAGTAGGTATGAGTTATCCAATAGATTGCCGGGACCACAGATTTTAGAGTGTGGAGCTCGAGCGAACTGGGATCCATAGAGGGGACCAGGGTATGTCGACTTCGATAGCTTGTATCTTTTTTTCTCAAGTTATAGACATGGCATATTGATACATAAACAACAACCAGAATCTCCTCATTACAGGCCCATCCACTAATGTTATCTGCATATTTCTCATTAGTAAACTTAGGAAGTAACTGAGTCTTATCTTCTTTAAGTTCGACCTGATAAAAGTTCAATCCTAGTTGAATAATGCAGTAATCAACAATTTTCCCATCTCCCAACTTGTAAGATCCAAATCTATGAGAAATCGGTTTAATAAGCGCTAAATCCAAGTCTTTTAGTTCATTCTGAAGGGAGCTCTGCTCGTGCAATATGCCATCGTTTTTCACAATCCAAGTTTTAAGGGATTCACTTAGAATATAGAATAAAATATCTTTATCCTTGGATTGAGGTACATAGATTCCCTTGATATTCTCGTTAATGGAAAAGCTAAAGGTTTCTTTCGAGACACTCTTTTCCTTTAAATCTGCCACGAGAACCAAGTAACTATTGCCACTTTCATAGATAAAATAAACCTTTTCTTCAATTTTAATTCTCTCAATGAGATTTGGGAAGGCTATTGTGTCTATCTTGGCATGGTTAGAGTCAATTGTAAGATTTCCAAATGGAGAATTTCCTTGTTGAGAAAATGTTATTTCGAATTTGGTAATGAAATCACTATTGAATCCTTCTAAGCCGGCCAAAGAGTGTGCTAATTCTTCAGTATTATACAGATAAAAATGTTCATTTCTGGCTTTGTCTTCTTCATTTTCTTGGTAACAATAAGCCAAAATATAACAATCACTTATAAATTTGATATTCTCTAAGTACTCATCTTCCTTAAGATCTAGGGTGCAATTGGAAATTATCAGTCCAGTAGCCTTTTGTTTTTGGTTATTGTAGCCCCCTATCCACAATGTAAAGCTTTCATTATCTTCAAAATAGGACAATTTAAGAATATGGGAGTTAATTCCAAAAGAAGTGGAGAAAGTATGAAGCCTTGATAAGAGTTTTGTATTTTTTACTTCCTGGATATCAACTAAGTTAATGGCTAGATCACTCAATTGGTCTGAAGCTGTCAAAAAGTGGTTTGTATTGAACACTTCTTGTGGATAATAGTAGAAACTCTGGTAATATTTTCTTGGGAATTCAGGATTCCTATACAAGAGTTTCGTTGAGGGTTTGAACTTGAAGTCTTGGTTGATTCTAGAGTAAAACTGGTCAGGCATATCAAGATTTTCCTTGAAATACCTACAACTTTTATACAGTATATATAATGACTTTGTATCCAAGAAAGAAATGATTAGATCCTTGCATTTAGCACTTAAAGTTCCCCAAATTTTAATTAGGTCCACTCCTGTCTTAAGATAATAGCACTTTGACAGTTTGATTTCTTTTTGCTGTTGGAACATGTGTAAATAATGATGATAAGTTGATTCAGATGCAGTGTTCTGATTTGATTTTGTCTTCTGAGGGAGAGGCTCTAAAACTACGTCAGTAATATCTTGCTGTAAACCTCTGTAATATTCTTTTAGCCAGCCTTTCTCTGATCTCTCGGACATGCTATGCTTTGAGAAATTATTAAGATAAAGAATTATCTAATAAGTCCTAATCTAAAAAAACAGCATGCTCTCGAAATTTTAGAAATTTTTATTCAAGAACACTTTTCATATCATTATCATCTAGAAAGAGGGAAGCCAATGAGAAGATTTCTAAGAGGAAATTGATCCTTTTCCAAAAGATAGAAAATAAAATTATTTCATGCAATTTCATACCAAAAGAGAAATTACTCATCATCAAGCCTTTCAAAAATTCCTGATCCATAATTATGTTGCTGGACTTGCGTTCTCACTAAACCTGTTTGAAAGATCTAATTCCTTCTCTAAGGAAACTAAGCTGGACAAGAAGTTTTCCAAGTTAAGGCTAAATCATGTTAGAAAATTTTCCTTTAGTCTTCCTTTACAAGGACCATTTGATGAGTCTGTTATATTATCTAAGATAAAGAGCATCAAGAGTCTTGAGTCTATTTCCATACAAGAGAACCCAATTCGAAACCTTTCAATCCCAACCTTACAAAGTCTTAGCAAGCTACTAGAAAAGTACCCAAATTTAAGGATTATTCAAATAGGCTCATTGAGCCTTAATGAACAGGTGGGCGATTTTGGCAAAGTCTTATCAAAAATACAAGGGACCTAAATAATTTCAGATTAGCCATAGCTGATGATAATATGAATGTCAACAAAGTTATAGCCCCTTTCCAAAAAATGACCCAGTTACGTGATCTTCAGTTAAACCTCGACTCAGAGCGCATTTTAGATTCCGATATGGGGAGATTCATCTCTTATCTTCAAAATATAAAATCTCTTCGTAGGCTATTTCTTTCACTGGCAAACACT
>Ga0065720_1019378_pt1 | contig 27373 bp, 21 predicted proteins | sample Thericmetagenome_FD_59107 | JGI IMG/M metagenome (GOLD analysis project Ga0065720, IMG submission 59107) | Thermophilic microbial communities from the Joint Bioenergy Institute, California, USA of rice/straw/compost enrichment - eDNA_2 v2... | ecosystem: Engineered > Solid waste > Grass >... | reverse complement strand
TTATAGGTGACTGTTTTATGGGAGCTTTCTTTGCAAGATATTCTCAATTGCTCGGTACTACAGATGAAGAAAGCTTATACCTAAGATGCATGAACTACTCGAATGCTTGTGCATTTTTATGCATCACTGAGAAGGGTTTGAAATTGTCGAATTATTTTAATTATATTAGGATGTATTCCCGTCATGCCAACAAAGCAACAAGTCGAAGAGTTTATCCAAAAATATTTAAAAACATTAGAAGTATAATACAATATTAAGCTTCATATTTCTGCATTCTTAGTTTGTAATAGGCTTTAGTGGTTCTGCCTTGATCGCGGAATAGTCAATATGTGCGTCAATATCATCATCAATTTCGCCTAACATCTTAAATCAGCTTTACAAGATTACCTATTGCCATTATATTCTCTCCTCTTATCATGTATAATCCGATCTTAACACTCTTTACTCCTTCGTCAGGAGAAAAAATTCTTTCATAGCAATCAGCAAGAAATGCATTTAAAGCTTGGTCCAGTCCTCTCAAGAATCCTAGAATTTTAGAGGTCTTTCTGGTGAATAGATACCAACAAAAACTCTTCCATCATTGGCTATGATTTCAACATACCTTTCGAGTAAATTTTCTAGCGGGTTTTGGGCTTTTGTTTCTTTTGTTTCCGAAGTTGGATTCATTTAATAAATAATTTTTATTATTTTAGACATATGGAAAAGCAATTTCAGATCGCCGTCTTAGGTTCTGCTAACTGTGACTACTTCTTCGAAGTTACTGAATTCCCTACTGAAGGAGAAACTATCCAAGCCAATAAATCTTTCACCATGAATGGTGGAAAGGTTTTTCCTAAATATTGATTATTAATTTTGTCAGGGAGCTAACCAAGCTGTAGCCGCTGCAAGATTGTTGGGAGAGGCTCTTTTCATTGGTCAACTTGGTCAAGATGATAAAGCTAGAAATCTTGAGAAGGGTTTGTTAAGTTTTTACTTGTCCATATCTTAGAAATGACTGAGGCTGGATGCAACTTGAAATATGTTAGAAGATTAGATGATGTCCAAACAGGTATATTTTCCTCTCCTAGTTTGTAATATTAGGCCATGCCTATATTATGCTTAACTCCAAGGGACAAAACATTATTATCATTGTTGGAGGAGCTAATATGGCTTATAAAGATCTTACTGAATTACCAAATGAATATAAAGAAGCTATTGACAGCTGTGAGGCTCTTTTAGATATTCATTAATTCATAAAGGCAAATTCTTGTTATTGCAAAGAGAAATTCCCAATGAAATCAACGTTTTGGCTGCCAAATACGCCAAGTCAAAAGGTAAATTCTGTATTAACATTGCTAAGGAGTTCTAGGAAAGACTGTTATGCTCGACTATGGTGGAAGAGATGATCCCTTCCCAGAAGAACTTTTAGATTATCTTGACTTTATTTCTCCTAATGAAGTAAAGATGAGGTCTTTCATATAAATTGGTAGACCGAACTGGAAAGACTTCTTCATTTCATTAAGAGCCCCAAAATGGATAAATCTGCAATCAAGGATGTTTTACTCAAGAGAAATCCTAATTTGAAGGTCCTTCTTAAGCTAGGCTCTAAGGGCTGTGAAATGATCACCAAAGATTATGATATTCCTATGTCCGTTGTTGGAACTTATAACAAGCAAATCATGGAAGACTATAAAATTGTCAACACTACAGGAGCTGGAGATTGCTTCACTGCTGCCTTTATGGTTAAGTATTCTGAATACCAAGGTATATATCTCTGATACTTTAATAAGTTTGTAGACAGCAAAGAAGATGAACAGGAAATCTTTAAGAAATGCATGATCTTTGCTAATGCTTGTGCTTTCTTATGTATCACTAGAGAAGGTTTGATTTTCGATTCTAAGTAAATAAATTATTAGGTGCAATGCCCGCCATGCCTAAGATCAGTGAAGTCAAAGAATTTATTAGCAAGTACTTGAAGGACTTTAATCTTTGAATAGATTTATCATATTAGAGTTATTTAAACTGATCTATACTCTATTTAACATATGGACATTTTGGTATATGACATAACTAAAAAACAGTAGCGTTCTAATCGACCATTCCACAATATTATCTTAACTTCTTTTTTTCCCCTCATATTCGTAAGAGTATATTTCATGATATTAGAGAGAAGTTTAATATTAGTTGGATTAGTACTCTGTCCTAAATATAACACTCTCAACGAAGTGCTCTAGTGTTATTGCAAATATCCTAAATTCTCAATTCAGAAGCATATCCTATTATACCACAAGCCTGAAGATAAAAGGCAGATGATTAAAGCACAAATCATTTATTGTTTTAACTCTGAAGTATTGAAGCTTGAGCACGACAAAATGCTCTATTCAGCGAAGATGACTTATGGAACTCAAGACTTTCCATAGAATGATAAATGCAAATCAGACTTCTCGTCTTGTGTTTGTTTAATTTATGTTGAAGGGTTTTCCCTCCATCTTATCTAGTAATTTGTTTTGAGAACATAAATTCCCTGGCATATTAAAATTAAGAATCCAGCTAGTCATACAAACTTAATCTAAAGTTTATCGTACAAATAATGGTAACAACAATAAAGTTCGTTTCTCTAATAAGTACTAGGGAAAGCAACCTGCCACTGGTGGAAAGAAGACCAAGGAAGCCATTGCCAAGGCTGCCGCCGCCGCTTCTAAGGCCGGAAAGAAGGTATAAGTCAAGAAACTCTCATTTAAATTTCAGAAATGGTCTAAGGGAAAGGTTAAGGAGACTGTCGATCTTGCCATCTATATTGATAAGGACGTCTACGCCAAGGCCAAGACTGAAGTCCCCAAGATGAAGCTCATCACTGTTTCCACTGTCGTTGATAAGCTCAAGATTAATGGGTAAAGAATCGATGAAGCTCCTCTAATTTCTCTAGTTCCATGGCCAGAAGACTCATTAGACACCTCCACGAACTTGGATTGATTAAGAAGCTCGATTACCACCACGCCCAATACATCTTCACTGGAAAGTAAATAGCATATGGAATATTGGACAGGAATGTGAAGAATGATATTCAATAAATAGATGGTCGTATCTTGTATTGTGTAATTGTTTTATTTCCCACTGAAATGAACATGAACTAATGACCAATTCGGGCATATTTTCATCAAAGAAATACAGATAGAAATTGAATACAAAAGCACAATATTTAGAATACAATAACAACATTATTTTTTCTTATTGGCTTTCTTCTTCTGTTCGCCACCATTCTTAACAGTTTCCTTTACCTTCTCTGGCTTTCCCTTAGTAGGTTTTCCATTCTTTGATTTACCATTTTTATTTCCCTTTGTTTTTGATATCTTTTTTGAATTTGGAACAATCTTAGTCACTTTAATTCTGTCGTCATCATCATCGTCATCTTCTTCCTCCTCTTCTTCCTCTCCTTCCACTTCTTCACCATTTTCCTCTCCTTCTTCACCTTCCTCATCAACTTCTTCCCAAGATTGTCCATCTTCCTCATCAATACCTTCATCATCTACAGCATCCTCACCATACAGTTCATCCATCTCTTCAACAGAGAAATCACTTTCGTCATCCTTTGGCTTTTGGCCTGCTGCAATTCTGGCCAATCTCTCAGCTCTTCTCTTGGCTTTTTCTTCTTTCTTTTTTTCATTCTCGATATATACTAGAAAGTCAGTTTTAGGATTAAATACTTACAGGGCAACAGTCTATTATACTTTTTCCCTTTTACATGTTTTTCTACCTCACTTTTAAGCTTGTTAAGTGTATGGCCAGTCACACGACAAAATAATTTGTTGCTAAGCATTTAGGAATTTAGAGAGTTAAATCTACTTGTCTTCTTTGTGGGGAATAATGTATGGCTCATGCTGGGAAAAATCGTAATTCCTTTCAAGTGCCATTTTATAGCTTTTACTCTATTCTGGTTATTCATTAAAAAGGAAAACTCACTTTTAGATATTTTTGAAACTCTTCCAATCTAGCAGGAAGATCGTGTCCGCTGACTTTGCAATGAATCTATAAACTAGGTCAAGTATGCAATTGAAATTTTACCTTTCCATTGGGAGTCAGCTCGAAATCGGGGTACTTAGCGACTTCTTGTTTTAACTTTTTGCTTTCCATAATTAAAATTTATTTGCCAAAAGATTCAAAGGAGAATAATCACAGAAAGATATGCTGTTCACAAGAGAAAATTTTTTATTCAAAAATTTGAGTTTTCGCTGAGATTTCCTCCTGTACTTGAGATCATATCGAATGTTTATGGATTAGAAAATATACTAAAATCTGATATTTCTATGAGGAACATTTTAAACAAATTATTATGAAGCCATGAGTTATAAATTCATGTTGATATTACTTCATGCTTCTAATACGTTGTGAAATTACATGAGAGAATAAATCTTGATTTTTCCAAGCGAACTTATATCCAATACAATAGAGTTCCAGGGTTCTCATATTAATGTAATTGATCCTCTTTTTATTCAAGAACTCGTCTTCAGTATACAAGAGTTCATTTCTTGGGACTTTCTTTGGTATTTTATTTCCAAATAAGAAACCTCTTTTGGTGATTGTAAAAGATTTGTCTTTTGTATGGTAAACTATAGACTCAACGAAGTATCGCTGGAAATCCCTATAATACTTGATTCTTCCTATGCCAAACAGACCACAAGCAAGAACATAAAGCCATCTTCTTTTGTCATTAATATGAGGAGCATATGAATAATAGTAAGCCAAAGAGAATCCAAAAATTAAGAGCAACAAATTTCCTAAATAGTGGCCCCAGAAGAAATAATTTTGGCAGTCATATACGGTAATGTCAGTGTCTTTTCTGAGAATTTCCTCAAAAAGGATTGAATCCCTCAATTCTTGTCTAGTAGGATCTTTCTTTTTTGTTTCCTGTTGGGCGATGGTTAATTCCTTGATCAGGCGATCTCTAATTTCTCTTAAGTTCTAGGAAACTTAGTAAAAACACAAAAATAAGTACTGGATCAGCATTCATAAGGTCATATGCTTTATCGTCAGACCCTTTGTCAGTTACTTTTTCTCCTTGATTTGGACCTTTGTTCATATTTGAGAATGGTCGATAATTCAGCCTGCATAAAGCTGGATATAGTCTCCTTGGTTGTGTGAAGATTTTGCTGAGCATAATAAAATTATTTGAGGGTCAATTTTGAATATTTGAGCAAAACCGTCACTTTGCATGGAGTCGAATGCATTGATCTACCCACATAGGAGCATCTAATCCTAAAAATACATTTTTACTCGTCCCGAATTTTCATACACTAGAAACCAGAAATTTCTGAATCAACTAGTACATTGATGTGCCAGCGAATTTTTTGAATTATATTGATAAACTTACATAACTAACTACTCACAAAAAAGTTAAAGAAATCTGTAGGATATTTCAATGAAGTTGAGTGCTCTGTGTGGTCATTATGGCTTATGAGGGTTTAGATTAGGTCTCTACTTTCTATCAGATGAGGAGTCTAGAGGAGTTTTATTCAGTAATTTCTATGAGATAATAATTTTTAATGAAGTTTTCCATCAATCAATACTCAATCTCTCTTGGATTAGTTACCCTTCCTTGTAAACGAAATCTATTCGAATTCGCTTAACCTTGGCTAGAAACGCTCTGCATGGCCACAACAGAAAAATCCATTAACCAACAATTTGAAAAATTGACTTTGAGTGACGAGTTGAAATATGATGATGAGCTTCTCGATGATGCATTGATCAACGGCATGAAAGGTGAACATAAAACCTTCTGCTTGCAAGTCGAACGATTCTTGAATGCTTTCCTAGCTGAAAACAAGTAAAAGAAGGAAACTTATAGTCTTATTTTTTCAGGACCACAGATATTTTGAGGGACTTGGACAAATATCAAAGAAAAATAGTCCACAAAATTTGTGACATCTACCGTGTGAAGAGAGACGTAATATTCTCTTATCATTTCTAAATTTTCAGTATGTTGACGTGAAAGCAAATGATAAAGGTGATATTACAATTACTAAAACGGCAGAATCGAAGCTGTAAGGAAAAACTGAAAATCATCTAATATTCGATTTAGACCTGCTATTAGTCTCGAAGAAAGGTACAAACGTCATCTGGAGGAAATCAAAAAGCAAGCACCAAAGCAAATAATCAACCCCATTGCCAATAAGAAGTTACTGATCAAGCCTAAAGAAAACAAGAAAACTGGTTCAGGTAGTTTCCTTATTACATCTATTCAAAAGAATTAGAAAGTGATTCCTCCGATGCTTCTAATGAAAATACCCAAGCCGATTCCAAGGAAAGCCATGATGAATTAGAAAGAAAGAAGCAAAGAGAATATGAGAAGGCCCGTGAGAAGATCATGCAGGAACAGCAACCCTCCACAAACACTAATCCAAAAGTGATTGAGAAGCCTAAGAAAAAAGGACTCCGTGTTGATCAAACATATGATCCTGATTATGATCGTAACAAGGCTATTCCCACATATGCCAATCAAGGATTTTACCCTCCGCAGTTCAACATGTACTATTATCAAGGATACAATCAAAGTCAGATGCCTTTTGTAAACGGATTTCAACCTGGCTATGGAGCGCCTGGAATGGTAATCCCAGAGGATAACCGTTTTGGGTACCCTAATAACTTCCCTGCCCTTTCCGGGAACAATTCAAAAAAGAAATGAAATGTTGATTTGCTATTTAACTGTATTTTACGTGTGAGATATATGGTCTAAACCAAAAAACAAAGATTTAAATGTTTATGATGAATTAAGCCGTCTAGTACGCCTTAACACTTTTGCCTAAACTTAGAAGCAAAGATTAAATATAAATTGAAATATACGAATATTTTCAAAGAGTGAACGTTTATAAATGGCTCTGACTAACAAACAAAGAGAAGAGCTGCACAAAGCTATAGCTGAATACCTACACAATTGTAATTTTAAAGAAACATTAGATTCCTTTTTAAAAGAAGCACAGATCCAGTTTGACACTAATGATAAACAAAATTCTGCATTGAGCAATATTTTAGAAAAAAAGTGGGTGTCTGTCGTCAGATTGCAGAAGAAAAATCTAGAGCTTGAGCAGAAGATAGAGCAGCTGACAGAACAACTAAATAGTGGTGGGGTAGTAGTAGCAAATAAAAAGAATCTCACACCAGAAGAGATTGAACAGTTATTCCCTAAAACTCCCGCTAAACACACTCTTCAGAGCCATCGTGCAGGCATAACAAGAATAGCATTCCATCCTCAATATTCTATGCTTGCATCCTGTGGTGATGATGCAGCCATAAAAATATGGGATTTCGATACAGGCCAGTTAGAGAGGACTCTGAAAGGGCATACAGCGGCAATCAATGACGTAAACTTTGACAATCAAGGAAAATACCTAGCATCTTGTAGTTCAGATCTAACCATAAAATTATGGGATCTGAACCAATTTGTTTGTGTGAAGACACTCAATGGCCATGATCACAGCGTCTCCACAGTACAATTCTTGCCAAGTGGAGATTATCTTGTTTCAGCCTCAAGAGACAAAACTATTAAATTGTGGGAGGTGGCAACTGGATATTGTGTTAGAACATATTCAGGCCACACAGATTGGGTTAGATGTGCTGTGCCAGATGAAACTGGTAAGATGATAGCTTCATGCTCGACTGATCAGTCGATCATTATTTGGAACGTGGATAATACAAATCCTATACATACCTTAGATGGCCATGAGCATGTTATTGAATACGTTATTTGGGTCAACCGTGAAGAATCAAAAAGAGCTATAGTTTCATCAGATTATTACAAGGCTACAAAAAGCGAGAAACCTGAAGAAAATAAATCTACTGATGCAAATGGCACTTTGAGCAAGAGTACAAATTACCCTAATTTCGTAATTTCTGCTTCGAGAGATAAGACCATAAAGATTTGGAATGCAACCACAGGAGAATGTATTAATACCCTTCTTGGACATGATAATTGGGTGAGAGGCCTAGCTTTCCATCATTCAGGAAAATATATTTACTCTTGCAGTGATGATAAATCGATTAGAATATGGGACTTAAGAACTGGAAAAAATACTAAAAAGATTTTGGATGCTCATTCACATTTCGTAAGCACAATAGCTTCCAATCCTAGATATCTAGTCATTGCCACAGGCTCTGTTGATACTTCAGTAAAAGTTTGGGAATGCAAATAATGTTCATTAAATATGTCTTGGTTACGATTAATCGTCTGTAAAATTATTTCGGATTCTTTAATAATGTTCTTGTCAACTTTGAAAGGAATTTGTAGGAGATGTTGCTTTAAATAATTTTTTTTCATTTTCTTTAAAGAATAAATTTTCCTAATTTATTGCAACTCATGTCATTTGATTATCTCACTTATGATGACGATGAAATGTACTCAAAATATTAAATCATCATCACCCTTTAAGCCAAGGATGCATAATGCTGATTCCTAATGACGAGAATTTCGAAGAACTTCAAAAAGCCTCAGCTATTAAAAAAATAACTTCTCCTGAGAGACCCGAGACAAAAAGACCAAATGTGAGAGCCCACCAGTTTAAATCTCCTGCACAAAAGTAATAGACTATAACATGGGAATCAAAATTTAGAACTTCTCTTAAAGAGGGTGAAGAAAATAAGATTGTAGACACTTTCTCAAAGATGCTCTCTAAACTTGACAGCGGTAAAAATAATTTTTTTCTTATTTGACAGTTGTAGAGTCTGCTTTAACTATATTGGAGTCTCTGAAGAAAGATTTACAGGTTAAGATGATTTAATTTGTTTTTATTGCTTAGGAGAAGAAAAAGAATTAGTAAGGGAAAGTATCCAAACTTTATGCATTCTTTCTGTGTATATTTTTTTGTACATTTTATCTATTCTTAATTCTTCATAAAATCATCTACCTTAGTAAAAACCTTGACGAAGAATATATTGGCTCTGAGAAACTACTGACTGAACTTTCTGAGGAATTCCATATCCAGAATAAACCACTTCTTTGAGCTTGTTGACTTCAGATTTGTTTAAAGAAATATTCTTGAAATCCAAAGAATAAAGCTTATTTCTGGACTCTTTAAGTAAATCTTTCACATTGATGCCAAATCTGTCTACATAAACAGCCATTGGGTAGATGATTATTTTAGGGCTAGCAATCAGGTAAACGATGAGATCATTTGTACTCAAGAAAGCTGCATTTCCTGCATGCTCAACTAAGCTATGAACAGTTAAATTGCCAAGCTTAGGCTCTTTTTCTCCACATTTTCTTCTGCAAAGCGTTTTTCCACATATTAGGCAAATGCAGATAACGTTTTCTGTCTTGTGTTCCTTGCAAAAGTAACATTTGCTTGTAAGATATTTTGAATTGAACTCCTGGAAATTGCTTGGAAGGTCAATAAAGCTAGGCAATGCCTTCAATTCAAACCCTACATCTGGATTTATCTTCTCTTCGATCATTTTATGGTCAATACTGATCAGGCTATTAAATTGTGTCATTTTTTCTTTATTAGTTTGTAAGATGCTTTCCAAAACCAAATTATTATCACCAAAGACTGTAAGGATCTGGTTTAAATATTTTTCTTCTTCAAATTCCCTGTTAAATAAAATGTTTAGTTTGGACTCAATATCTGACCATTTACAATCCTCCTTCAATGCTTGGGAAAGTAAATAGGTGAGAGTAATATATTCTATTGGATTCTGAATGCTAGAATAGAATTTCTCTTTGAAGTATAAAGAATCTGAACCCAATATCTTCCTAAAGACCAGATCTCTTAATAGTATAGAGTCAATCAAATATTGTTTTAGCGTCTCTAGGTTGGTCTCATTTTTTGAAGAATTCAAAAGGAATTCTAAGCAAATCTTAATCAAATCCTGTTCTAATAACTCAAAGCAACGATAGTAATCTTGATTAATAACTTTCCTAATTCTCTCCAGCAATTGAGAGATATCATGATTAATAGTTCCATCAGACTTTGGAGAAAGTTCTCTCAAAAAATAGAAATATATCATGAATCTCTGCTGTAACTCCGTTTTGCTAGTTATCATATGAGTTGATTCTAGGAAATATACAAATGCCTTTTCTGCAATATCGAATATCTTAGAGTATTCTTCAGATGTTACTTTTGACTTAGTGTTCATTGGGTTTCTATCCTCTGAAAAGGTATGTACTTTTACGACCTTTTCTAAAAAGGTAAACTTCGGAAGAGGTTCTTCTGCTGGAGTCCTCTCTTCTAGTATATCTTCATCAGAGCTATCAGGCCCTTCATCACTCTGGCCTTGATTATGTTGACCCTCATTCTCGGTAATTATTTTATGCTCTAAATCTTGTTTATTTTCTTCTAAGGTCATTTTGCTTTCCTCTTTTGTTTCAGCCTTCTTTTCAGAGAGGATGATAAAGTTGTTTGTAAGCATTTTGCATATAGGACAGATTTGTTCCAAAAAGTTCCAATATAGAGCTTGGTTTCTTGGGAAGTTCCCCTCAATCCATATCTTTTCGTACAACTTCTCAAAGCATTCTGCATGGAAATGATGCCCACAAGTCTTCATGCACATATATTTGTTGAATGTGGATGCTGGATCATTCTTATAATAAATAGAGTTAAAATTACCAGTGAAGGTCACATACACTGGTACTCCATAGGGCTTTTCATTATTAAGATCCTCCATACAATATTTACAAGAAGTCTGTTTTTCTTCGATAATTTGAGAAGAAATTATGCTTTCTGTAAGATTCTTCTCAGCGAATTCCTTTTGTTTCTTTAAGAATTCTGCTTTGATTTCAATCTGACGTCTCCTTATCATCTCTTTCCTATCGCTCTCATTAAGTTTGTCTTTGTCTTTCAGTTCAACAGGAAATAGGGATTGAATCTCATTCGTAAAGAAATTCATCAGCTTAAAGCAATTTTTTATGCAATTATGATACTCTGCATAATTTTCCTGATTTAGAAGTGAAACAAGCTTAGTTATGAAGGAGGAATCTTCAAATGTTGCTTTGAAGTGTTTGATTAATTCTAGCTTTTTCTCTTCATTAGGAATGAAATCAATCAGCTTCAGATTCAAGTACATTAATCTCATTACATTTCCAAAGAATTTCTCAGGGTTCGCTTTAGCATTCAATATGATAGTCTTTAGAGAATTCAATAATGTGCTTGTAAAGAATTGGATTTGAATTTCATAAAGATATTCTGGTAAGTTTGTGTAAACATATCCTGAAACTAGATCGTTCTGCACTGTAGGCTCCTTTCTTTGAGAGTAATGATTCACAATATCTCTCTGAAAAACTCGAGTCTTATAGAAAAAGTAAGGATCAAATTGGGCCAAATATTCTGATTTCAGTCGAAGCTTCTTTTCTCCAATATCGACATCGGAAATCTCAAACAGGATTTCGTCTACATCCTTGTAGTCTCTTATTTGATTTCTAAGGTTGGCTTTGATAACCCCCAAGTTTGTCCAGTAAAAAGCAGGCATCAGATTGATTAACAACTTTTTTATTACTCTATCATGCAAGGCTTGGAAACTAGACTGATTCACAATGTTCTCATTTTTCTTTGAGAGCTGAGCGCTAAGATAGCAGAGTTCATCGTTCATCAAGTTGTTGATTAAGAAAAAGAAGTCTTCAATAAGGTTAACCTTTTGGGTTATATAGTCGTCTTCAATAAGATCGGTTCCTTTCAAAATAAAGTTCTGAATCTCTTCATTGTGTGAAAAGAAACTTTTTACAAAGATTTCAAACAGATTATCTCTGTTTACGACTAGACTCATCATTTGCATCGTCAGGATGTCATGCTCGTGAATCAGATTATTAATAAATAGATAGACATTGTGAATAGGGCCCGTAGAATAGCTATGAACGAGCTGCAGATATCTGTAGATTCCGAAATTTTTCAAAGTGCTTTCAAGAATAGTTCTTGCGAAGGCATCCACTTGTTCAGAATTTTCAAGATGGAAGAAATGTTTTAAGGTCTCTTCAATATTCTTCTTTGAAAGTGGTCTGATTCTTTGGATCATCATTAATATAAATAATCTCTCAAAGGACACAGCAGCAAGAGTATTGGGATTTGATTTAATCTCTTCCTCTATTACAGCTCTGAAGGTTGTGTAATATTCATGCCAGTATTTCAAGATATCTCCAAGATAAAGGTCTATTTCTTCCTGGGGTACAAATTGGATAACTCGATAGCCTTTTTCCACAAGAAGTTCGAGGGATCTCGAGAAAATCAGAATATCATTTAAAAGTTCAAAGTTGATTTGAGGCAGCTTGACACCTATACCAAGGGGTTCTTGGTATATAAATTTCAGGTGATAATTCATAATTAGCTCAAAAATTTCCTTAAAATGCTTGAATTTATTCACTAATTCAACTGCAGCATTCTTGTTATGAGTGTAGAAATAGTATCCTATAATGCTTGCTACCTCATCAAATTGATCCACTATGATCTTTGCAGGATATTTAGCTCTATCGACAATCTTTCGTAATTCTAAGTAAAAGTTTGCTATGGATTTATTTTCGCATGCAAACAGACACAGCTCTTCGGTTCCATAAATTTGAGCGTTCATTCTAAAAATATCATAAACAGGCATCTGCTTCGGATTATGGACTTTGTTAGTAAACTTTGGCAACAAAAACGATAGGTACTGGCTGAAAGCCTGATTCAGATAAAACTTGAATGAATCATCCCGATGTAATTCAGTGCATAAGTCTGTATATTGTGTTTGCAGTTCTTGGGGAATATTTTTCATAAATCTAAACAGCAACTGCAGAATAGAGCATTTGCATGGATGAGGATTCAAGGGATTTAGTTCTAACTCTTCCAGGTTATCACAGTTATGCCAGACAATATTCTGATTTTCAATTAATGTGGATTTGAACAAAAAGGAAATTAGGAAGATAAAAGCTTTATTGATTTGAATTGATTGGTGAAAGATCTGGACATGATCCATCAGTTTGAAGACTAATTTGAGGATATTGGCTTTCTGCTCAAATTGGAAGTGCTCAATTTGCTCAAAAAGTGAAAAGATCAAATAATAGAGTTTCTTGAATTCTGTTAGGAAGTCATTCCTTAGATCTTCTGGAAATCTAGCTATTATTTCTTCAGGATCAACTTTTATATATTTATGGTCACTACAAAAGCCATTTTCTTCCAAGCATGCAGGATCTCCACAATCGCAGGTAGCAGTACTAGTTCCTTCTTTGTAAATTTGAAAAACCCGATGGCCCAGATGATTTGACTTTTCATAACACTCTTTGCACATGACTGTTATCATAGTAGATTCCATTCCACGAAATTTATCACAATCTAAGCAACGATAGAAATAACTGTTATGTGGAATTAGTTTTCCACAGTTTGAGAAAAAGGAGATGTTAAGTTCCTGTAATTGTTTGCTGAGTTCTACTTGAGTTTTGCCTTTAAATATATTATTAGTCAGATTTTTCATCATTGCCTCTTCGAAAGTCTCAAATTTTTCATTAGAGAATTCCAGGATCAAACCCTTAATAGCTTTTCCATCTTCAGAAATTTCAAACACGGGGTGGTCTAAAACAAGCTCACTTCTTTTGTTTTCTATATTCATATTTGAAAAGATTTATCTTAATATTTATTTGAACTATTTTAATATTCTAAGTGTATTATTCAGGGCCCACCCTCTCACAAAAAAAAAGCACAAGAAAAAGCTTATTTGAAAGATATATAGTCAACGAATCTGAAACTAAGTTATAGAGTTAAATTATTGCTTATTTAATAATTACTTCTATGAATTTCATATTTCTACTAATGAAGGCTATTATTTATGCGACTTTGAAGACTTCAATTTCTTCCAATAGGAATTTAGAAGCTCCTCCTAGATATGTAGTAGGATCTCCTGAGATACCAGAAGCATCGTATGTAAGCCCAAGATTGCTGTGAGATTCTTCAAGGATATTACTATTAGGGCATATGAACAGATCATAACCTGCACCAAAGATGGGCCCTGCTTCTCCAGAAGCAAAAATAGCACAGTCAGGGCTGATAGGAGTTAGCTTTTTCTTATCGGTCAAAGAGAAAACGAAGGCCTTATCATCAGCAACGAAATCTTCCTTTTGGCTCCAGCCTTTGCTAGTAAACCCTCCGAATATTCTTCCATATGCCGACTTGCACACAACCAATGTTGGTCCTTTGAAGTCACAGCGATTGTGGAAGGCTTGAGCATCAAATCCGTCCTTGGAGGCTCTGTAAAGAAGCTGAAGAGAGACATTCTTTCCACCGATCCAACTCTTAACGAGTGAAAGGTTACTAGAACTAATCAAATTGGAATCCAAGACATCATCAACAAACTTTGTGTCAACATAGAAGACTTCAATTTCTTCAACAGCAAAGTTATAAGCTCCTGCCAGGAAAGATTGTCTCGTTTTGCTGTTATTTCCAATGCTGCTAGCATCATAGGTATGGCCAAGGTTAGAATAGCATAGGTTACCATTATTGCCATTAGAAGCAATATAAATATCGTGCCCACCTCCAAAAGTCGGTCCATATCCTTGGCCAGCATAAATCGCATATCCTTGAGTATTGCTCTTTACCCCAAATCTTGCTTTCGCATCCAAAGAGAAGATCCAGGACTTGGTAGACATTTTGTAGTTTCCAGAGACGTTCCAGGTTAGATCGGTGAAGCCACCGAAGATGCGATTGTGATTAGATCTAATGATAGTTAAGGTGTTGCTATATCCATCACATTTAGAATGGAAAGTATTCGCATCAAAGCCATCTCTAGATCCTCTATAGAGAAGCTTGAACCTAACATTACCTTTGTCTTTAATCCATTTCTTGAGGAGATTCTTGTCTTCAAGCTTGGTGACAATCTTTGAATCCATAGAAAAGGGATGCACTAACGAGAACTCGTCAATAACGGGTTCTATTTCAGTACACTTATTTAAGAAGGGATCGACAGTATCTTTGAATTTTTTCAGAGTTTCTTCTAGTTGTCCAAAGTCATTGATGACTACACGAGGAAGATTAGTGGTTTGTTCCTTGAGCAAGAGAGATAATTCTTTCATTCCTTGCCTTAGCTCAGCAATTTTGGTCTTACTGTCCTTAAATCCATTGGTTTCCATGATATCATCCTTAATATTCTTGATAAGCAGTTCCAAATCATCTACAGTGGAACAATTATTAATCTTCTCATAAAGTTGTTCCTTTGTAGGGAGAGTATCATCATTCTCATTAGAATTATAGTATTTGTCTAATTTTGCTTTGTAATAAGCAAAGTTAGCCTTAAGGTTATTGAATTGTTTGTCAAGGGCCTGGGAAATTTGTTCCTTTTTGGTATGGCAAAGGATAGTAAATTCGTGTAACAACGAGTTAATTGATTCGCCTAACTTTTCTTTTTGTTCTTCAATATGTGCTTGGAGCTTGGCAAGTATAGCATCTTCATTTGACAAGAACTCAACGAGTTCACTGGGAGCTGAATCCCCAATTTTGGAGAGACTTCTCATGCTCTCGTAGAACTTAGATGCTTTTTCGAGAAAGTCATTCAAAGTCACGAGAGATTCTTTTCCATAGCTCTCAGAGCATGACAAGAGACATTCAATGCATTTTAAAGGAGATTCAGCATCAACCCCAGTAAACACTCTTTGGATGGTTTCTTTGGGATGAATTTTACACTTGAAGAGCTTGTACGAAGCCTTTGAATCCATTGTATGTAATTAATTTTCTCAAGTGTGTGAAAACTTATATAATCTGATCAGGATTTAAATCAGAATTTATTGGAAGGAAGGCCCAACAGGAGAACTAACAAATCCACCCAAGTCATTGATATGAATTACCATAACTAGGAAACTCCTACATCATTAATATACTCAGATTTTCCATTTTTAAAAAAAATTCACACATGCTTCCAAGATAAGGAGATTGCTAGATTTTTCCTGATTTATTTCTCTAGGGATTTTATCATATTTGAATTTTGATCATCATAAAAAGGCTTATCTGACAGACCTCACCCTCAAACGAAGTTTTTTTATTCATTATAAAAAATAGACACTTTTTCGATCACTCTCAATGAATTCAATAATTTATACAAGTATACTTAATCAAATTTATGAGCACATTAGGTGCAACTCCCTTTAAAGCAAGTATGCTTCATCTTGACTGGGTAGTTAAACTTTCGAAGCCACACATATATATAGGTATGAAGAAAATCAAGAAGAGATATAATAATTAAATAACATGAATACTTATCACAATTCCAGTACTGCTATAAGAAGGATCCAAAAGGATTTGAAGGAAATCGAAAGAGAACCTGTCCCTGGAGTTTCGATTTGCATGCCAGATATTTCAGATCCGTTCATCTTGCATGCCAATCTAGAAATCAAAGATGGAATCTACGAAGGAATTCTTCTTCATTTAATTGTGCATATTCCTCCTGATTATCCCATCACACCTCCTGCTGTGAATATCTGCCCTGGCCTCAACTTTGGGCATAAACATCATCAGCATATCTTTGATGATCTTCGCAATGGAAACTCAATTTGTACCGACTTAATCAGCAATTTTAGAGGCCATTTTGAAGCAATTGATGCTTCTGGAAAACCTGTCAAGAGTGGATGGACTCCTTCTTATACTCTATCCTCAGTACTTATTCAGCTCCAAGTCTTCTTTGCTGATCCAGACTTCCCTTTAAATTCTCTTCCATCTAAAGAAGATATTCAGGAGCTGAGAGACCATGTCAAAAAGTTTACAACAACAATAACTGTTAATGATGGCAAAACTCAGACTACTGTTATTCATAGCTATAATAATCCTTATCCTCCTGTGCATGAGATAGCGGACAAGTCTTGTGAAACAGAGGGAAGAAGATAAAACCCAGAATATAAAAAATGAAGCCTCTAAGGAAAATAAATCATCTCAAGAACTCAAAATCGAGGAACAACAAAATATCTCAACTAGTTCTCTTCAATCACTGAGCACAAAGAGCCAGAGCCTATCAAACTCAAAAGGATTCTCCAACTTCGATTGGAACCCCATTGAATCTTACTTTAAAGGTTCAGGAAATCACTACTATAAACAATGATGTTAGAATTCAAACTGAATGGGTGTTCCCTCTTAAGAAGGTTTCCAAAAATTCTGAAAAGAAACATGTTTGTACTTCTGTTGTTATATCCCAACAAGCAAAGGAAAAGTACCAGTAAGTGAAAATCCAGTCCTCAAGAAAACTACCAATCAATTCACTAAAGGAAGGAATACTCACAATTTCCAGAAGAAAGCCTCCTTGTGTGCAACATCACAACCCTTTACCTCTCAAAGCAAATCTATAGAAGAAAGCAAGGAGGGCCCCTTAAAGTCTTCTATATCTCAAATAAGAACTTATAAGTCCCATGTATCTAATTTTAAGGAGAAGAATATCTATAATAAGATAACAACAGTCAACCAGAGTCAAAAGGAGCTTGAGAAGGAAATCGGAAATAAACTAGTCTGCTCTGTAAGTAAAGTCGATATTTTCGATGAGTCGTCAAAGCCTATCTTTGGATACCCTATTGATCTAGAAAAAGACAAATTCGGCAGATATTGGCCAACTCCTCTGACGGAGATTCTTTCCTATGATGCTTTTGCTCAGTCGATTCAGCAAAATTTCCACAAGCTAGACTCTTACCATACCGTCAAGTTTATATCAAGCTTTGGCCAATCATACAACTATTGGCTTCCTATTTACATTAACGATGAGCATTTCGAAAGAGGAAAGCAACATATCCTCAATGTCATCTCTATTATATGCACAGGAATTGAAGGCAAAAAAGAAAACGGCTTTGCACCTGAAATGGTCTTGAAAGTCCTTTCTCCAATTCTTGTGAAAACTGTAATTCATTTCCTCAAGGGCTCAATTCATAAAAGTATCGCAGCTCTTGATGCCTATTGCCAATTTTACAGGCTATTTGTCAAACTAATAGAAGTCTTCCTTGAACTTCAAACTGAAATCAATAGGCAGGTTGAAAGCTTCTGTAAATCCGAAGCAAATCGCCATAAAACAAAGGCTGGCGATTTGGGAGAATTTGTAATCAAGCTTGCTCTCTCTAAATATGGCCTTGAAGACTCTAATATAATCAATTTAGTCTTTAAGGAGCATTTGACTAGTCAAGTCTCCTGGGCTTTGAAACAAGACAGAGAACTTCGATTTAGAGATAGATGTCCAGACTTTCTTAAAAGGTACATGAGGGCTACCAAAATTTCCAACCAATTCTTGTTGGTACAGTTTGAGATAGCTCATTTATTGCTTGGTGATCGCGTCAACGAGCAGCTTAGCAAGAGATACGGTTTCTTAGATCAGGAGCAAATGAAGGTTTTCAAATCGAGAATTGAATGGATTCAGAAGAATGTGGTCGAAGATTGGGAGGTTTTTGTTCAGGGATATGGCCGAGAATTACATCACTAGTGAGGATCTGATGAAAAAGTATATTTTCAAGGCTTTTGATATGGCCGAAACTAAGCAGTATTTGTAAGGCCTTGATGCTGTATATTTTTATAGGATGTTGTAGTTCAAATTTACTTACTCTGTTAAATACTAATCATATCCATTGTTAAATAAACATTTATGAAATCTAACAAAATGGAATATCTTATTGAGGAGGTCTGTAATAAGTGTGAGGAATGAAGGGCATTTTAGCAACCTTAATTTTGACTTGCTTTCCTCTGTTGATTCCGAAGAGTTCAGTATCAAGCTATAGAGTTAAAAATTGAAATCCTAAGTTTACCTTGGCAACACTTGGCTTGACATAAGCCATACCAATAGCCTTGTTGACTGTGGGGCAGTAAGATCCACTGGTAACAACACCGACTTTATTTCCTTGTCCATCGACAATTTCAACTCCATGTCTCAAAATTCCACTTTCTTGAACAATGAAACCAACTCTCTTTCTGCTGATATTCTTCTTGGTTGCCTCCAAGGATTCATGTCCAATGAATTTGATATCTCCCTATCAGATCTAATTTTATAAAGCAGATTATTACGACTTCCTTTCTGACTGTCCACATCAAAGCAGCTTCAGCAGGAGTTGTGGTAGCATCAAGATCATTTCCTATTAGTAAGTGATTAGAAATCCTAACAACAAACCATGAAGACAAAGTCCAGCTTCGAGACGAAGAGTATCACGAGCTCCAAGACCAGTAGGCTTAACATAGTCATTTTGGAGAAGCAAGTCACTGAAGGCTTCAGCTTTATCAGCAGGAACTGAGATTTCAAATCCATCTTCACCAGTGTATCCAGAACGAACGATTTGGATAGTTGAATCGATCTTGGGTGACTTGACAATAAGGTGATTGTTGAAATAGACCTTGGACAAGTCAACAGAAACTAGAGGGGCCAAAGCAAGATGGGCCTTGGGTCCTTGAAGAGCAATCAAGGCTTTATCTTGAAGATAGTCAATTGTGATATCCTTTCCAGCAAATTCGGTTTCCTTGATTTTTTTCATGTGTTCCAAGTCGGTATATTTGTTACCAGCGTTAACAACGATATGGCTAAGAATTAGTGACACTTAGGTGGAAAAATTACATGTGGTCCTCAAACTTTGAGACTATAGCATCATCTTGGACTCCAGCCTTTTCGTTCAAGATCAAAGTATAGAAAGCATTATTTGGCTTGCAGGCTTACAATTAGCAAAGAAGTAACTAATATACCCTTGACATCACCACAAACGATTCTTTCAATGAAGCTTTCTCTATCCTTGCCGTATATCCTATATGAATTAAATAAACTAAAGGCAAAATCTACTTGATTTGTCCCATATGGGAAACATCGAAAAACCCTGCATTTTCTCTGCAATTTATATGCTCCTTCAAGACTCCTAAGGGATATTGGACAGGCATAGCGTGATCTATCTCATTAAACCCTAAAATAGATCGGTACTGGTAAAGTTAACCATCTTAGCTTGTAACTTATTGATATGATAGTTGAACAAGGGTGTCTTTTCAAGATTTTCGAGGCCAGCTGTGCTAGCGAATCCTCTGCAGATCTTTGTGTAGAGTTGTTTCATAGCTATTCTCAATAAGATTTTATAAATTGTGATTTTGATTATTCCTAAGCTAGGAGTCGTTAACTACTATGTTTTCAAGACTAAGTAGAGAAGAAAGATTTGGAAACACACCCTTTGTCATTCACAAAAATCATAATACTGCCTATGTTAATTGTTTTTCTATAGGCATATTAATTTATCTCTTTATGGATGGAATACATGTAAGGTTATATAGAGATGAATTCCGAAAACAGCTTTAAAGCTTATCCAAATAGTCGTTAAGATTGGGGAGTTCAGCCTTAAGACCCTTTCTCTTTCTGATGCTCATGACCAATTCATAAGCCTTAGTGGTGGTGTCCAAAGGATCACCAGTGACCTCAGCCCAGTGATGGAAGACACATTGAGGGAAGGCTTGTCCAGCAGTCAAAGATCTCAAGTGAGCAGTGAAACCTAATAAATTAGAGAAATAAATGAAGGTATTTACCGAAAGATTCAGCGACAGGGAGGTAAGCCTTGACTTGGTTAAGAGGAGTACCAGCAACGGGTTCTTCTTCATTGACAATACCTCTTCTTTGGTTAAGACATTGGTAGACACCACCCATAGCATCCATAGGAGCAGTAATTTCAGCCAAGAAGACGGGTTCTTGGAGTCTGGGTTGAGCAGTGAGTTCACAAGCGTAGTAAACTCTTCTGGCAGTGGGGATAATTTGACCACCACCTCTGTGGATAGCATCGGTGTGGAGGGCAACATCGACGATGTTGATTCTGACTTGTCTCATGTTTTCTTCACACAAGACACCTTCCTTGGTGGACCATTGGAATCCGGATTCCATGGAATCTCTGATTTCGTTCATGAATTGAACTCCCTTAGTCAAATCGACCAAAAGGTTAGGTCCTTGGTTTTCAGGTCCGAAGGCCCAGATTCTAGCGGCTTCTTCCTTATCCCAACCGAATTCTTCGTTGAGTCTCTTGGCTCTGATCTTAGGATCATCCTTGGGGCCCAATTCGTTCTTTTCAATGATATCGGGAAGACCTTCTTCGAGGGGTTGAGCGGTACAGTAGAGTCTGTTGTGCTTGTTGGCGGACTTGGACAAGCAGACTTGGTTGGAGACGGCGGAGACGGTTTCCTTGTATGTGACGATGGGATCAGATTGCTTGATTTCACAGTTAGCGTATTCAGTTTGGAGATCCTTCAAGCAAATTTCGACGTGGAGTTCACCGCAACCAGCAATAATGTGTTGACCGGTTTCTTCGTGGTGGACTTGGACGAGAGGATCAGACTTGGCGAGCTTGTTCAAACCATCGATAAGCTTGGGCAAATCTTGGGCATTCTTGGGTTCGACGGCAACTCTGACGACAGGAGAGACGGAGTACTTCATGACTCTGATGTTGTGGGCATCATCGAAGTCAGAGATGGTACCAGTCTTGACGAGGTATTGATCGACACCGACCAAACCGACAGTGTTACCACAAGGAACATCGGGGATGTATTCAACGGTTCTACCCATCATCAAGACAGTTCTTTGAATGGACTTGAGGGCCAAGTCATCCTTCTTTCCGGGCTTGTAGTTGGGACCCATAATTCTGACCTTTTGTCCAGTGTAGACAGTTCCGGAGAAGACTCTACCGAAAGCGAAGAATCTACCCTTATCGGTGGTGGGAACCATCTTGGAGATGTAGAGCATCAAAGGACCCTTAGGATCACATTCTCTGATACCTTGAGCAGCAGCATCATCTTGAGGACCTTCGTAAAGGTAGGTAACTCTGTATTTTTGGGCGACCTTGGGGGAAGGAAGGTGAAGGACCATCATTTCAAGAAGAGTATCGGCAGCATTGAGCCACTTGGACATGATGCTCTTGAGGAGGACCTTGCCCTTTTGTTCCTTTTCTTCGGAGGTGAGGGTGAGGTTAACAGCAGCGAGCATCTTGTTCATTTGATCAACATTACCTTCGATGATGGATCTGGTCAATCTGATAACGGGGTCCATACAGAATTGGACGAAAGCTCTCTTAAGAGTCTTTCCACTGTCAGAGACGGGTTCGGTCTTCCATTTCTTGCTTTCAGGATCGAAATAGTTGTCACCCCAAAGCTTGTTCATCAACTTATCTTGGTCAATCTTGAACTTGTCAGAGTACATCTTAGCGAATCTGGTCAAAGTGAAAGCCCAGCATTCCTTACCAGAACCGAAAGCGACATTACCCTTAGCAGGGTGGACGAGGAGATCACCCATATCAGGTTGTTCGTAGTTGGAGATAATGACGTTAACCAAATCGACGACTCTGATGAAGTTTTGGTACATGGCTTCACCGTCAAGTTGGAGTTCAAGAATACTTCTGTCGATCTTGTTAACCATGAGAACTGGTCTGATCTTTTCTCCCATAGCTTGTCTGAGGACAGTTTCGGTTTGGACACAGACACCTTCGACACAATCGACGACAACGAGAGCACCATCGGTAACTCTAAGAGCAGCTGTGACTTCAGAAGAAAAATCGACGTGTCCTGGGGAATCGATCAAGTTGATAAGATATTCGGATTCAGTTCCGCTGTTGTTGATGTCGTACTTGTAGAAAAGAGAGACACCAGTGGACTTGATGGTAATACCTCTTTCCTTTTCATCTTCTCTGGTATCGGTGTAACGAGCATCACCGGCTTTAGCGGCAGCAATGATACCGGCCTTGGCAATCAAGGAATCAGTCAAGGTGGACTTTCCGTGATCGACGTGAGCAATGACGGACATGTTTCTGATGTTCTCAGGCTTGTCCATGATAGCTCTGATTTCTTCAATGGTAAAGTTGACCATTTTCGCTTAAATATGGATTTGGATCTTTCTTAATAAAGCTGTGTTTATTAAAACTAGGACGCAAATCTATTTATGCCCAAACTTACCAATCAAATTTCAGCGATAAAAAAATGATCCATTAAGTTGCGACTCGGCGTAAAACAAACGAACTCATACCGTTAGAGAGTAAGTAGAACCAAATCATGAGCGTCTCCTCACTATGGCGAGAGAGTTTTGCAAAAGTTGAGTCAAGTCGGCTTTCAACGAGTTTTCTTAAAAGAATCCCGAGTTTTTTTTAGCTTAGGCAACAAACTATTATTTTCTAAAAGATAGAACCTATCTATTCACATAAAAAAACTCCTAGCTTACTTAAAAATAAGAGTCCATCTCTTCTCCTACCAATTTTCTAAATAGAAATAGGAATGCAAAAAAAAATGAGGTAATTTAAGTTGAGGATTCCTTACGTATTTTGTGGCTTGTGTTGCCTTAGACAGTAAATTGAGCCCTTAGATGTATCCAGGTTGCTGAGACATTCACATGGTACTAAGGGTCCAAGGATGATTGAGGAGTCGAAAGATTAAAAAAAACCTTGGCCAATCATCGAAAAAATCGGTGTATATGCTATTCTCACTTTCGGGAACGTTTCAAATCAATGATCTGTGATATTCCTATATTCTCATAAGCTTCTATTTAGAAATACAGGTAATTTTCGAGAAAAAGAGTTTTTTGTGAGTATGTGGCTCAAAATAACGTTTACACAGAAGAACTTCAAAACAAGAGTGAGCAGTTAGAATTCATCACTAAAAAGATTGTCGATAGTATAGCCATCTGGTAACACCAAAAAATTGGAATAACCCTTGCTTATGTACTTTATTCCCACTTCACCTTCTGGAAGAGTTCGGAATTTATAATTCTCCTTATCCTGCTGATCCTTCTCCTCCTTCTCCTTTCTCATTCTCTGCTTTCTTCCTGCTTCCTATACTGTCAATTCTGAGATCAAATCTGGTACATTCAAAATCTTATTAATAGTGTGCTTTTTCTGCTCTTCTTGTAGTTTTTGATTAAGTAATTTCCTTTTATTAGCCTGTAACTTTGAGTTTATGGAAGCCTATACTTACTATTTCCATTTTTTTTAGTTGTTGTTCTTCTGTGAGATAAGCATTCTTCCTTTTGCGTGGTTTCTAATTCTTTTCAACTAATTCAATCTGGAATTACTTTGTCTGGAAGAGACAATAATGGCTCCTCTATATCAATATCCAAATTCGCTTCTTTCTTGAGTTGACTTCTCTGTCTTTTTGTGAGTTTGTTAAGATCAATATTCAGATTTGTTTCAGTGCCCGCATCACTTGACTAAAAATTCATAAAAATTTTCATAAAATCACATCATCTTGACTTCTGGCCATCTTGAGGATATTCTTAGTAGAGAGAGACATGGCATTATCAAATTCATCGTCATCTTCAATATCAATATCTTCCTCCTATTCATCACTTGCATTTTATTTAATATTTTACTTCTCCTATTTCATCATCGTCATCTTCTAATTTCATTTCTTCATCAAAGTCTATATCCCTCGTCCCAGACAATGATCCATTATCATCTTTTCCAGAAGCAGAATCTGAATCATCTTTTTTATTTTTTCCTTTTGGTTTCCTCCCTCTTTTTCCTTTGCTATCTTTATCCTTTGATTTGCTTTTGGGTGCAGCAAAGGTCTCATCCTCTTGATCCTCATCTTGGTTCTTCTTTTTTCTACCACGCTTTCCTTTCTAGGAATTATAACTTTGAACACTTTCAACGAACCTCCTTTTTTGCAGTGTCCTTTTTAGAGCTTGACTTTGAAACTATATAAAATTAGACATTCATAAAGGGATTCAGAAAAAAACTAATATGGATAATAGGCTACCTGGCTCGTCTTCTTCTTCATCTTCTTTCTCTATTTCAGGTTCCTGATCTTCTGGTTCCATAACTAATGCTTTTTTCTTTCCTCTTTTCTTCCAAAGTTAAACAAAAAACAGATTAGGTACATTTTTCGATTCGGAAGCATTGCTCGATTGCACTGATACTGAATTTTCAACTTTTCCTTCTACAACAAGGTCCACTTGGGCTTTCTTTGACATTGAACAAAAAGGGATATCTTTATTTAATAAAAACTTTTATTTATTTCAAAATATACAATAATCCCAAACGGAGCTCAAGCTATCGTGCAAATTTTTCAACATAATACAACTAGAATCCTCTTCCCCTTGTCACATTTTGCTTCTTTCTATTTTATTTTGTTCAAGTTACTATTTAAGAAGTACCCTCTAGAGTCATAAGAGACTTGATTTATGTTGAAAATAGTTGAACAGTTGAAATTATATAGAGTAAAAATATGAGTATTACAAAGAGTCCTACCATTTCTCGAAGTTGAAGAAAGACGAAAATTTTTTGTCGAATAGTCCATTATTAAACTTTAGACTGAAAGTCTGGAAAAATACTTGACAATCAAGAAATGTTAGGACAAATTTCATTTAAAGTAGATTAGCATCGTCTTAAATTTCTTGTGGAAAACTACTGCTAAAAGTGGCTTTTTGAGAATTGATGGAAATAAACAGGATTCTTTTTATGACTAGAATTGAGAGTGTCAAGGGAGGGGTTTTGCTAGGAACAGTTTGTACTCCTGAGCTAGCATACTTAAAATTGAATTTAATTAATTGCTCTATTAATATATATAATACAGCCTGTTTTATACAGAATACACTGAAATGATGAGTCAAACTCTGCCCAAATCATTCTCTAATTTATTTGAGACAGTGCTCTTCCAGACTGATGATCAAGTTGATATTGAAGAGCTTCGAGAATATTATGCTGATTTCTTTAACCCAGAGGCCTTTGTTAAAACGGAAATAACTCATTCTAAGATTATCCAGGGAATCGGAGAGAAATACACTGTAGGCTTGATGATTTCTCTTTAATAATGATAGGTCTACGTCATAAAAGTTGTCTTGCCTTTCACAGAATATACTATTGAAAAGAGATATAATTATTTCTTGGATTTGTACAAAAGGGTAAATCGCCTTAGCAATTTTCTGATCTATTAGATCGAGAAAAACTACAGAAATATCGGCTTAGAAAATACAACCTTTCCATCCAAGAAACTATTCGGATCATTTGCTCCTTCAACGATTGAATACAGAAAATTGCATCTAAACAGTACTTTCATCCGAAATTCGCGTGACTCCTAGAATTTTTAGCTTTCCTCAGTGAGAAATACAAGGAAGAAGAACTAGTTGAGTTTCTGGAGTTTCTTGAAGTTAAGAGTACATTCAACCTCTATCTTTTTTCATTCCGCTTAGAGAGAATAGAGCTATTGCAACGCAATCCTTCTCATTATGGAGATCCATTTGATCACACAGACGGTGACAAAAATTCAAAGGATATTGAGAAGCTGTTTGGATTTATTTACTTGCTAAACAAAAATCCTAAAGACATGATTAAACTATGCAGGTATTCCTAACTTAAAATAGCATAATGTGATAGGGACTTTGAGAACTTATATCTGAACACTAAACCAAGATTCAATAAGGACACAGCCAAAGCGCTCTTATATGTAAATTTCAAATATCAAGAAAATGACTATTTAAGGGGGATTCGAATTTGCAGGGACTGATCCATCTTTGTGGAAAATTTGATTTTAAGACTTCTTCTCATTTGACTTGCAATGCAGGTTTAAATCTTCTCTTGAATCTACTGGATCATGAATATAACAGAGGTATGGAACTGAGAATAATTAATAATGGGGTAGATGCCGAATTATTCAAGATGTTGTATTGTTCAGCAAGTCTGAGAGATATTATGTGTCTCTATTTTGATGAACATATTCAAGGAAAAGGAGTAAAACATCCTTGCAAGATAGCAGCTATGAAACTGCTTCATATATTTTTGAGCAATAATCCAAAGACGTTTGTTTCACAGCTGGTAGGACTAATGGTTAATTTATACTAATTTTGTTAGCTAACTGACGAGGATTCTATACAAGAGTATGAAAAATGGAAAATTTCCCAAACAACAACTTCAATTAAGGCTGAAAATTTCAAGTTTTAATAATTTCCATATGATTCTTCCTCTGTTACTTTACAATTTTCCTGCATAGCTTTAATCTACTGTTTTGTTCATCTTATTTTTGTGTAAGCTTTTTTAACTTTAAGAGTATTTAGTTTTTTCAATTTTTTTCAAACCAAAATTTAATTGCCGCTAAGTTTAACTCAAACAAAATCCATCTTTGTTATTGTATTAGACTTAGTTGAAATCGACATATTGACAATTAATAACAGAAAAGGTATCTACTTAACTTACAATAAGAATATAGAATAGGATGGACAGAGACAGTGATGTTAATAATGATATTTTGGAATTCTATGAAAACTTTCAAGAAAGAAATAATGTCTTATTGGCTGAAATAATTGATTATGAGATATTAGAAGGAGATGGCCGTCAATTTGCAGTATGAGTGTTAGTCTAATATTCAAATTCAAGGTCTATACTATAGAAGTCAAGACAACCTTCATGCAATATTTAATTCAAAAACGATATTCACAATTCCTTACATTGAAGGAGCAAGTATTTTATTTTAGAGGCAAGAGTTTTAATTAATAGTTAGAGGCAACATATTCGGAGATTGAT
>Ga0065720_1003656_pt1 | contig 27373 bp, 23 predicted proteins | sample Thericmetagenome_FD_59107 | JGI IMG/M metagenome (GOLD analysis project Ga0065720, IMG submission 59107) | Thermophilic microbial communities from the Joint Bioenergy Institute, California, USA of rice/straw/compost enrichment - eDNA_2 v2... | ecosystem: Engineered > Solid waste > Grass >... | reverse complement strand
CAAGGCGCCATCGGCAAAGACCGCCCGGCTGAACTCCCTGAAGGCCTTGTCCTGGGCGGGAGACAGCGCGGCCCTGCGCTCACGGGCGCTCATCGCGCTCTCCGGCTGATTTTTCATCATGCTCCACCTTCCCTTGAAGTTGCATTCGGGAACATTGGCGTTGCGGAACTGCTCTTTTCCTTCGCAAAAGCTGCCGGCAGCGGAGCCGTCCGCCGTCACTTGCGGCGCTCTGGACAAGTATTTGGGCGGACAAGCGATGAGGGCAAATGAAAATAATCGCGCGTCGCAGCAATTATTTTGCTGCAACCGAGGACATACACCTGTGACCAATCGCGTTCTTGACCGGCGCATCATCTTCTGAAGTCATCCCTCGACAATCAAGGCAGACACCGGAATGCGGTTCATCGTTGACTTTGTGCTTACGGGGCGGACGGCCCCTCTCGGCCCGCGCGGCACACCAAGCGGAATACGCAAGCAGCCCGTGGCGGGAGCCGTCCGCGTTACGGCGACCGGTCTTGCCGGAGACGAACAGGGCGACCGCAAGCACCATGGCGGGCGCGAAAAGGCGCTTCATCATTACGCGACGGATCACTACGCATTCTGGCGGGCGGAGCTTGGCGACCGGACGGAACTCGGATCGCCCGGAGCGTTCGGCGAGAACATCGCCTCGATGGGCGTGACGGAGGCCGACATATGCGTTGGCGACGTCATCCGCATCGGCACCGCCACCGTGCAGGTGTCCCAGGGGCGGCAGCCCTGCTGGAAGCTCAACGAGCGGTTCGGCGAACCCACCATGGCGCGCCGCGTCCAGGAGAGCGGTCGCACGGGATGGTATTACCGGGTGCTGGAGGAAGGCCTTATCGAGGCGGGGGCCGCCGGAGAGATCATCGACCGCCCCGCCGAAGGCTGGTCACTCAGCAGGCTTTCCCACATCCTCTATCACGACACCCGCAACTTCGACGCGCTTGCGCAGATGGCGGAGCTCGAGGTGCTGGCGCAATCCTGGCGCGATCTTGCGCGCAAGAGGCTTGAAAGCCGTTCGGTGGAGAGCTGGACACGGCGGCTCGTCACGCCCGGCCGGTGAACCGCAATCCACCAGCGGTAAACCCGCGCGCCTCGCAGCCGCGTGCTGTTGTCCTCGGCTCAGCGGTCCGTCACGATCGCGTCCATCGGGATGTCATGCGGCTGCGGGTAGATGGTGGGAAGGCTGCATTCGCTGAAACCGACCCCGATCAGAAAAGGCCGCCGCGGCGCGGCGGCGATCGTCCGGTCGTAGAAGCCTCCGCCATAGCCCAGGCGATAGTTCTCCGGATCGAAGCCGACCAGCGGCGCGATGAAGATATCGGGAAAAACGGCGGGCCCGTTCGCCGGCACGGGAATGTTCCAGTGGCCCCGCTCCAGCTTATCTCCCGGACGCCAGAGGCGGAATTCGAGCGGCCATCCCATCTTGATGACGACCGGCAGGGCGAGCCGCGCCCCCTGCCCGCTGATGCGTTCGGCCCAGTGGTAGAGATTGGGCTCCGCCTTGATCGGCCAGTAGAGGCCGATGACGTGGCGGTCGGGGCGCCCGATGATTCGGTCCAGCTCCGCAGCAATCCTTTCGGATTTCGCCTCACGCTCCGAAGCCTGCATGTTGCGCCGCTTCGAGATCAGCGCCTGCCTTGCTGCCTTGCGCCAGGCGGCGATATCGCCCCACCGTTCCGCACTGCCCTGGAACTCAGGTACCTCGCACTCAGCAGGCTCCAGGTCCACATGCGCCGCTTCGCTGTGCGTCATTTTTCCAATCCAGATCAGCCGTACCGGCAGGGCTTAGCCTCGCCTACCCTTCTCTTCCAAATTATCGCCGGAAAGATGAAAGACAAGTGGAATTAACTGCGTTATTATATCAGAAAATTTCATATATTGGCGCCGGGGCCCGCCCCCCTTCGCCATCACGCATTTGTGCATTGAGATGGATATCGACCGCGTCCGGACATTCCTGGAGATCGTACAGACAGGCAGCTTCCTGCGCGCTGCGGAGCGTCTTCACGTCACACAAACGACAGTCAGCGCCCGCATCAGGACGCTTGAGGAGGATCTGGGGCGCAAGCTCTTCGTGCGAAACCGGAACGGCGCGCGGCTTACCGCCGCCGGAGCGGAATTCGAGCGTTTCGCGCAGATGTTCGTTCAGGTGTGGGAACGGGCCAGGCAGCAGCTGGCCGTGCCCCCGGGCAGGAATGGCGTCGTCAGCATCGGAGCCGAGCTCAGCCTTTGGAATCCGCTGCTGGTAGACTGGATGGCCGGGATGAAGGAGCGCGACCCGCGCGTGCTGGTCCGCGCGCGGGTTGGCATGCCCGAAACGCTCGTGGACGATCTCAGAACCGGCACGCTCGACGTCGCTCTCGTCTACGCGCCGCAGCTCATCCCGGACTTCAAGGTGGAACTCCTCATGGAGGAGCAGCTCGTTCTGGTGAGATCCGTGCAGAACGCCAGCGACGATTACGTCTATGTCGATTGGGGCCCAGCCTTCGCGGCCCAGCACGGCACGCACGCACCGATCCTCGGCGATCCCGCCATATTCGCAAGCTTCGGACCGCTGGGGCTTTCGTATATTCTGCGCGCGGGCGGCAACGGATATTTCCGCCTCGGCATGGTAACGCCGCTCATAGAGGCGGGCCGGCTGGAACTCGTGGAGGATGCGCCCCGGTTTACCTATCCGGCATATGCCGTCTACGCGGAAGAAGCCGCTCAACGGCCCGAAATCGCCTCAGCTCTGAAGATCCTTCAGGAAATTCTCAAAGCCAAATAAAGCGCAGCACGAATTACATTCCTTTACCCAAGTCTACTCGATCACCACCCTCTAATGCCGGCGCACTAGCGGCTTCATCAGCCTTCCGCGCCTCATCCCTTTCTGACCTTTGCACCGAATGGTCGAAGGCCTTGGCATGGCCGCACGCGATTGCTATGCGGCGATGGGAGCCATACCTGCCGAACCGCGCCTGACGGGCGTAAAGAGGCTAATGGATGAACAGACAGGATACGGTCGATCTTTTCGTCATCGGCGGCGGCGTCAACGGTGCCGGAATAGCGCGCGACGCCGCGGGGCGCGGCCTCTCGGTGGTGCTGTGCGAAAAGGACGATCTGGGCGAGGGAACGTCCTCACGCTCCAGCAAGATGGTGCATGGCGGGCTGCGCTACCTTGAATATTACGAGTTCCGGCTTGTCCGCGAGGCGCTGATGGAGCGCGAGGTTCTCATGAACGCCGCGCCCCATATCATCCGGCCCATGCGCTTCGTCCTGCCGCATTCGCCGGAGGACCGGCCCGCATGGCTGGTCCGGCTCGGCCTCTTCCTCTACGATCATCTGGGCGGGCGGGAGAAGCTTCCCGGCACACGCATGCTTGACCTCCGCCGCGCGCCGGAGGGTGCGCCGCTTCTCGACAAATATACCCGCGCCTTCGAATATTCCGACTGCTGGGTGGACGACGCCCGGCTCGTCGTGCTCAACGCTCTCGACGCGGCGGCGCGCGGCGCAACGGTGCTGACCCGCACTCCCTGCATCTCGGCAAGGCGGGAAAACGGCGCCTGGACCGTACTCACGCGAAACTCCGTGACGGGAGAAACGCAGGAATTCCGCGCCAGGGTTCTGGTCAACGCAGCCGGCCCCTGGGCCAAGGATGTGCTGCACCGGGTGGCCGGCGCCAACTCGACGCGCAATGTGCGGCTGGTCAAGGGCAGCCACATCATCGTGCCGAAGTTCTGGGAAGGCGCCCACGCCTATATCATCCAGAACCACGACAGGCGCGTGATCTTCGTCAATCCCTATGAGGGCGATCTGGCGCTCATCGGAACGACGGACATCCCCTACGAAGGAGCGGCGGAACAGGTGAGCATCGACGAAAGCGAGACCGAATATCTGCTCGCCGCGGTGAACCGCTACTTCAAGGAAAAGCTCCGCAGAGAGGATGTGCTGACCGCCTATTCCGGCGTCCGGCCGCTGTTTGACGATGGCAAGGGCAATCCGTCCGCAGTGACACGCGACTATGTCTTCGACCTAGACGAGACTGGGGGCGCACCGCTCCTCAACGTCTTCGGCGGCAAGATCACAACCTTCCGGGAGCTCGCCGAACGCGGCCTCGGCAAGCTGAAGAAGTTCTTCCCGACAATGGGGAAGAACTGGACGCATGCCGCGACGCTGCCTGGCGGGGACATCGAGAACGCCGATTTCGAGAGTTTCCGCGCGCGGATCAAGGCGGAGCATCCGTGGATGCCCCGTTCGCTGCGCCACCACTACACGCGGCTCTATGGCACCCGCCTGTCGGAGATCGTGGGCAAGGCAAGCTCGGTGGAAGAACTCGGCCGCCATTTCGGCGGAGACCTTTACGAAGCCGAGGTGCGCTACCTCGTCAACAACGAATGGGCGATGACGGCGGAGGACGTGCTGTGGCGGCGTACCAAGCATCGCCTGCGCCTTTCCGGGGCTGAGCAGGCCGCATTCGTCGACTGGTTCAATGCCGAGATGCGGAAGGCTGCCTGACGCGATCTCTCAACATCAATCCGCCGATGGACCGATTTTCCGGTCCGGACGCGGCGTCAAAACATGCCAGCTAGCCGCTATCGCGCCAGAGTCAGATATGCTATATCCTACTTGAGTACAGGATTTTTATGCTTCTCTCGCTCAACACAACGGAATGATCTCACAAAAGGCCAAATACGCGCTCCGGGCCCTTCTGGTTCTAGCCGATCTGAAAACCGATTCCATTTCCATTGCCGAAATGGCTGAACAGCACCGCATGCCGCGAAAGTTCCTCGAGCAGATTCTGCTCGATCTCAAGCATGCCGGGCTTGTCCAGAGCCGACGCGGTGTCGCCGGCGGATACTCCCTTCTGAAGCCCGCCGACACGATAACATTCGGCCAGGTTCTGCGCCTGATAGACGGCCCGCTTGCGCCGCTGCCCTGTCTCAGCCGGGTGGCATACCGCCGCTGCGAAGACTGTCACGACGAAGCTTCCTGCCGAATTCGTCGGGTATTCGGGCACGTCGCAAACGCCACGCGAGCCATTCTCGATCAGACCACCATAGCCGACGCGCAGGCGGACCCGGAGCGTGTCGGACGGATTTTAGGCGGCATCCAAGGCGCGGCGTAGGGGCCGGAAACTCCCTTCTCAAATCCCTCCTTGACAACTCTAGTGGTTCAGTAGGATTTTAAAGCCTACTGATCCGATAGGATATAGGAGGAACCATGTCCCGCTTTCGACGATCAATCTTCGCAGCCGTGATCACCTCCCTCATGGCAGTGCCGGGTTGGGCGCAGACGACCATTCTCAACGTCTCGTACGATCCTACGAGAGAGCTTTACCGCGAGTTCAGCGCCGCTTTCACGCAGTACTGGCAGCAGCAAACCGGCGAAACCATCAATGTCCGCATGTCGCACGGCGGATCGGGAAGCCAGGCCCGCGCCGTGATCGACGGGCTTGATGCGGATGTGGTGTCACTCGCGCTTGAGGCGGACATCAACGCGATCGTCGAGGCCACCGGCAAGATTCCGGCGGACTGGCGCAGCCAGCTTCCCAACAACAGCGCTCCCTACACGTCCACAATCGTCTTCCTCGTCCGCGCCGGCAATCCCAAGAACATTCAGGACTGGGATGATCTGGTTCGCGACGACGTTCAGGTCATCACTCCCAACCCAAAGACATCCGGCGGAGCGCGCTGGAACCTCCTCGCCGCCTGGGCCTGGGCCGAGAAAAAATTCGGAGGCGATGAAGAGCAGGTCCGGAACTATGTGAGCGCCCTTTACCGGAACGTGCCCGTTCTTGACACCGGCGCCCGGGGCTCGACCACGACATTCGTGCAGCGCGGCATTGGCGACGTGCTGCTTGCCTGGGAGAACGAGGCCTTCCTCGCACTGGAGGAATTGGGGCCGGACCGGTTCGAGATCGTCACGCCGTCCATCTCGATCCTCGCGGAACCGCCGGTCGCGCTTGTCGAGGGCAATGCCGAGGCGAAGGGCACGACGGAAATCGCCCGCGCCTATCTGGAGTATCTCTACACCGAAACGGGCCAGACGATCGCCGCCAAGCACTACTACCGCCCGTTCAAGCCGGAATTGGTGGACCCGGCCGCTCTGGAGCGCTTTGTCGAGATCGAGCTGGTGACCATTGACAGTTTCGGCGGCTGGGCGGAGGCGCAGCCCCGCTTCTTCGGCGACGGCGGCATCTTCGATCAGATCTACCAGCCGGCGAACTGACCATGAGTGGTACCGCCGTCATGCGGTTCAGACAGCCGAGCGTCCTGCCGGGTTTCGGCATAGCGCTCGGCTTCACCCTTGTCTATCTGAGCGGCATCGTCCTGATCCCCCTGGCCGCCATGATCCTGAAAAGCGCCGGGCTTGGCTGGGCCGAATTCTGGCGGATCGTGGGCGATCCGCGCACGCTTGCCGCCATCCGGCTGAGCTTCGGCGCATCGCTCCTTGCCGCTTCGATCAATGCCGTTTTCGGCGTGCTGCTTGCCTGGGTGCTGGTGCGGTATTCGTTCCCCGGGCGAAGGCTGGCCGACGCGATGATCGACCTGCCTTTCGCGCTCCCGACAGCCGTTGCCGGCATCGCGCTTACCACCCTCTACGCACCCAATGGCTGGATCGGGCAGTTCCTTGCGACGCTTGGGCTGAAGGTTGCATATACACCGATCGGTATCGTCATCGCGCTAACCTTCATCGGGCTGCCTTTCGTCGTGCGCACCGTGGAGCCGGTGCTGCGCGAGTTCGACAGGGAGGCGGAAGAAGCGGCCGCAACGCTCGGCGCCACCCGCCGGCAGACCGTTTTCCGCGTCATCCTGCCAAGCCTGCTGCCGGCGATCCTGACGGGCTATGCGCTGGCGCTCGCCCGGTCGATCGGCGAATATGGTTCGGTGATCTTCATCGCGGGAAACATCCCCTATGTCTCGGAGATCACGCCCCTCCTCATCGTCATCCGGCTGGAGGAGTTCAACTATGCCGGGGCGACGGCCATCGCCGCCGTCATGCTGGCGATCTCCTTCTCGATGCTTCTGATCATCAATCTCATCCAGGCCTGGAGCCGGAGGAGGTTCGGCCATGACGGTTGAGAACATGCTGGTGCCCAGCGCAGCAGGAACGGCCGCGCCCAATCGTTACGAAGCGACTTCGGAAACGCGCGGCGTCAGGATTGTCCTGATTGCGATTGCGGTGCTGTTTCTCGCGCTCTTTCTGCTTCTGCCGCTTGCCGCCGTCTTCATGGAGGCGTTCCGCGGCGGAATCCAGGCATATTTCGCCGCGATAACCGAACCGGATGCGCTGGCGGCAATCCGGCTTACGCTGACGGTTGCCGCGATTGCGGTCCCCTGCAATCTCATCTTCGGCGTTGCGGCCGCATGGGCGATCGCCAAGTTCGAGTTCAAGGGCAAGAGCCTGCTTACGACCCTGATCGACTTGCCCTTCTCGGTCTCGCCCGTGATCTCCGGCCTGGTCTATGTGCTCCTCTTCGGAGCGCAGGGCTACTTCGGCCCATGGCTCAGCGCGCACGGCATTCAAATCGCTTTCGCCGTCCCCGGCATCGTGCTGGCGACGATCTTCGTCACCTTCCCCTTCGTGGCGCGGGAACTCATCCCGCTCATGCAGGAACAGGGAACGGGGGACGAGGAGGCGGCTCTCTCCCTCGGTGCCAATGGCTGGCAGACCTTCCTGTTCGTCACACTGCCAAATATCAAATGGGCGCTGCTTTATGGCGTGCTGCTCTGCAACGCGCGCGCCATGGGAGAGTTCGGCGCTGTAGCCGTCATCTCGGGCAAGATCCGCGGCCTGACCAACACGATGCCGCTGCATGTCGAGATTCTCTACAACGAATACGCCTTCTCCGCGGCCTTCGCCGTGGCCTCGCTGCTCGCACTGCTGGCGCTGGTCACGCTCGCCATCAAAACGTTTCTCGAATGGCGCTTCGCCGACGGCATCGCTGCTGCCGGACGCAGCCATTGAGGTATTCACGCATGGATATACGCATCGAAAACATCAGCAAAACGTTCGGCCAGCATCCGGCCGTGAACAGCGTGTCGCTCGAAATCCGCTCGGGCGAGCTCATCGCCCTGCTCGGCCCTTCGGGCTCCGGCAAGACGACGCTGCTGCGGCTGATCGCAGGCCTGGAGCACCCGACGGGCGGGCGCATTTTCTTCGGCGACGAAGACGCGTCCAGAAAGAGCGTGCAGGCCCGCAATGTCGGCTTTGTCTTCCAGCACTACGCGCTCTTCAAGCACATGAGCGTGGCCGACAATATCGGCTTCGGCCTGCGCGTGCGTCCGCGCGCGCAGCGCCCCAGCCGGAGGGAAATCCGTGCTCGCGCCGAAGAGCTTCTGGACCTGGTCCAGCTTCCGGGCTACGGGGAGCGGTTTCCCGCGCAACTTTCGGGTGGCCAGCGCCAGCGTGTCGCGCTGGCGCGCGCGTTGGCGATCGAACCGCGCGTGCTTCTGCTCGACGAGCCCTTCGGGGCGCTCGATGCCAAGGTCCGGAAGGACTTGCGGCGCTGGCTGCGCGAGCTTCACGACAAGACCGGCCATACCACCATCTTCGTCACGCACGACCAGGAAGAGGCCATCGAACTGGCTGACCGCGTCGTCGTGCTCAACAAGGGGGTGATTGAGCAGGTGGGCACGCCGGATGAAATCTACGACACGCCGGCATCGCCCTTTGTGCACCAGTTCATCGGCGAGGCGTCCTCCCTGCCCGTCACCCTCTCCAATGGCGAGGTCTGGCTCGCCGACCGTGCGACGGGACTGCGGTCCGAGGGAAATGGAGAGGCCATTCTCTATTTCCGGCCCAATCACATCGAGGTGGTTGAGGGCTGTTCGGGCTGCATCGCAGGCGTCGTGGTCGGCAGCCGGCGCGTGGCCGATACGCGCCGGGTGGAGATCGAAATCGGCGCGGGCCGCCATCGCGTCGAGATCGACCTTCCGGTCGGCCATCCTGCGGGCGAAGGGTCCAGGATCGCGTTCCGGCCAACCCGGTGGCGCCTCTACCTTTCCGGCGCAAGCGAAAACGCGGCTCCTCGGAAGGTGGCCGTTCATGCCTAGCCTCCTCCAGCGCGCCGCCGGAATTTCCGCGCAGGCCTGGCTGCAACAGGCTCAGGTTTGCCACACGGGACATTGGCGCGGGCTGCCCTTCCGAGCGTCAGCTCCTGGTATTTCGCCAGACGGAGCGGCCGGGCAGTCAGGAACGGATCTGATAAAGGCTCTGCGGATCGAGGAACCGTCATGAGCGGCGGTTGATGGCGATGTCGTTCTCGGCACACGAGAAAGAGCGGGACGGATCGGATCGGTCTTCACCGGAAACCTTGCCCGTCGTGCCGTTGCGCCCTCCGACCCGCCTTCTCGTCTGGTTGACGACCTCGCCCTGGCGCAACAACCCGCCGCTCACCATTCCGGTCGCCCACCACCTTTCGGTCCTGAAATCTCGGGGATGGCTCCTCCGGCAGGCGACTCCGCGCAATTTCGTCGTCTGGCGCGGCGAGATACTCCGCGGCCACTCCTGGCCGCTGATCGTTCTGCCCAACCGCGAGGTGCGCCTGACAACGGTGGAACGCAGCGCCATCGCGGTCTGCCTGGCCGCGCCTGCGCTTTTCCGGATCGCGGGAAACCCGGCTTCGGATGAGGACACCGAAAACGCAGACCGATTTGCCTCACAACTGGGATTTTGCGGCGGCACGCACGAGCTGGCGGCGTATCTCGCGAGCGCGAACCGCAAGATCCATGCTGCGCTCGCGCCTCCCTGGGCCGGCATCATCAACGAACGTTACTGACTGTTGAGCAAAGTCCAATGGATCGCGGAAGCCTTCCATGATCTATCTTCGCGTACCGGAAACAAGGCACACCCTCGAGACAACCGACCGTGACGCTAGAACAGTTCGGCATCATCGCCCTGCTCATTATCCTGCTCGGCCTTTTCACGATCGACCGGTTCAGGATCGAGATCGTGGCCTTGGGCGGCCTTGGCGTTGCCGCGGCAACGGGGCTGGTGCCCCTCGATAACGTCTTTGCCGGATTCTCGAACGCGGCCGTTATCACCGTCGTCGAAATCCTGCTCATCGTTCAGGCGCTGTCGCGCACCCGCATTCTCGATGCGGTTGCGATCCGGATTGGCCAGAGCCTTTCCCATGCGCGCGCCATAATGCTTGTCCTTTGCGCAATGGGCGCAGGCCTTTCCGTCTTCATGAACAATATCGGCGCTTTTGCCCTGATGCTGCCCATAACGATCAGCGTCAGCAAGACGGCGGGTCTCAACCTGCGCATGCTGGTAATGCCCGTATCGTTTGCCACGCTGCTGGGCGGGCTTTGCTCGATTATCGGCACGCCGCCCAACTACCTCGTCAGCGAGTTCTTCATCGCCGCGAGCGGACCGGGCTTTTCCTTTTTCGATTTTGCTTACGTCGGCGTGCCGGTCGCTCTTGTCGGCCTTACCGTCATCGTCCTCTGGGCTCCGCTGACGCTCAAGGAGGCCAGAAATGGCGAGCGCGACACCAGCCGTCCGGCGGGCGTCCGGAGGGTGGTCACCGAACTGCATCCGGGGTCCGCACGCGCCAGAGCCGAAACCGCGGGCGCGCTCGCAGAACGGCTTTCCGGCGCCGTTCACACCATCATCCGCCACAATCAACGGGTCTTTCCGATCCGCGACGACACGCCCATCGAACCGAATGACCTCATCGTGGTCGAGGCCGAGCTGGAACGGCTCGAAGCCGAGATCGATCAGGGCAATGTCGTGCTGGCGCACGGAGACGGCTTGTTGGCCAAAAGGCGCGCAGAGGTCGTTGTGGTTCCCCAGAGCACGCTGATCGGCTCAAGGATCGGCCGGCTCGAAATCCTGTCCTCGCGCGGCATCGAAGTATTGGCGGTTTCAACCCAGAATCCCCGGATCGAGGGCCGGCTCGAAGATGTGCAGCTCGGCGTTGGCGACGTCATTCTTCTGCATGGCTCGCCGGAGATGGTGAAGGAAGCCCTAGACGACGCCGATGCGCTGCAGCTTTGGCCTCTTTCCCGGTTCGAGCCGGCAAAAGCATCCTATTGGCCAGTTGCGATCTTCCTCATGGGCGTGCTTGCGGCGGCTTTTACCCGCATAGAGCCTCCGATTGCTTTCGGCGCGGTCGTGCTCATTCTGTCCATGGGAAGGATGCTCGATCTCAGGACCGCGCTGTCCGACATGAACTGGCCGATCATCCTGCTTTTGGCCGCCATGATCCCCGTCGGAGAGGCTATGGCGACATCCGGCGCCGCAGCGGTTCTGGCGCAGTCGCTCACCGCCCTGCTGCCCTCCATGTCAACGCCCGCGCTTGTGGCCGCGATGTTCGCCCTGGCTCTCGCGATCACGCCGTTCATCAACAATGCCACCACCGCCGTCGTCCTTGCACCGATCGCGCTCGAACTGGCACGGACGACCGGCACCCCCCCGCAGCCACTGCTGATGGCCGTGGCACTCGGTGCGTCGACCGACTTCCTCACCCCGTTCGGCCATCACAACAATACACTGGCCTTCGGCATCGGCGGCTATCGGTTTGGCGAATTCCTGAAGGTGGGCTGGCCGTTAACGCTGGCGAGCTTCGCGGCCGGCNTGATGCTNATTTCTCTCATCTGGNGCTGAGTTCTACGCCGAACGTNCCGGCGTTTCCGGCAGATGAAATCAAGCAGCATATATGTTGCGGACTGCCCGGNCGGCTGCCATCTCTTGGGCACCGGCCGCGCCGCGGAGATTCAGGCAAAGAATATGTTCATGGCCGAGCCGGAATTAGAAGATATTATACCGTCCATCAGCGGAGGTGACGCCGCACAATCATCATCACTCCCCCTTCGCGCTGAATGGTCTTGTCGCGCGTAACATTGGGCCAATCCGATCTGAAATTGTTCCGACTGGAGCGCGGCCGCCTCTTGGCCGTCCCGACGCAAGTGCCTATGACTGAGGCGGCTTGATTCCAGCTTCCGGCTGAAAACAGGAACAACCAGCCATGACGCTCGGCATTGCGCGCCGGCTTGCAAAGGCAATCAACGAGGAAGGCTCGCCGCTCCAGCCTCTTGCCACCCCGACGTTCCGTAATCTCTGGCTGTGGATCACCGTCTCCAATCTCGGCACCATCGTTCAGGCCGTCGGTGCAGGCTGGCTCATGACGACGCTCAGCGGCCAAGCCTCGATGGTGGCGCTCGTTCAGACAGCCACAACGCTGCCGATCATGCTCTTTTCGCTGGCTGCGGGCGCGCTCGCGGACAATTTCGACCGGCGTACCGTCATGCTGATCGCGCAGATCTTCATGTTCACGGTGTCGGCCATTCTCGCGGTGCTCAGCTTTGCCGGCGGCCTTACTCCGTGGCTGCTGCTTCTGTTCACCTTCCTGATCGGAAGCGGAACCGCATTGAACAATCCCGCCTGGCAGTCCTCCCTGGGCGATCTTCTGCCAAGAAAGCACCTGCCGGCCGCCGTCTCGCTGAACTCGATCGCCTTCAACCTCATGCGCAGCATCGGGCCGGGCATCGGCGGGCTGATCGTGGCTGTTGCGGGCGCAGCAGCCGCATTCGCCTTCAACGCGGCGACCTATGTCGGTCTGATCATCCAGCTCTTCCGGCTGAAACCGGCGAAGGTGAACGCAACCCTGCCGCCCGAACATCTGGGCGCCGCAATGTCGGCGGGTCTGCGCTATGTGTTCCTGTCGCCGAACATCGAAGCGATCCTGCTGCGAAGCCTCGCCCTGGGCCTTTCGATGAGTTCGATACAGGCTCTACTGCCGCTCGTCGCGCGCGATCTCATCGGCGGAGGACCTTTGCACTATGGTGTCCTTCTCGGCGCATTCGGACTGGGGGCCATTCTGGCGGGCCTGTTCGGGCACAGGCTGCGCGAACGCTTCAGCAGCGAGGCCTATATGCGGCTCAACCATCTGGCCGCTGCCTTCAGCGCCGCCGCCCTTCCGTTCGCCGGAAACATTCTGGCCGCCCTGCCGATCATGCTGGTGGGCGGTGCTGCCTGGCTTCTGTCCTTCGCCTTTTGCAACATGTCGATTCAGCTCTCCGCCCCGCGCTGGGTGGTCGGCCGTGCGCTTGCCACCTATCAGACGGCGGCCTTCGGCGGCATGGCTCTTGGCAGCTGGCTGTGGGGAGAAGTCGCGGCCGACTGGGGTGTCGCGGCCGGACTGCAGATTTCGGCCGGCACCGCGCTCGTGACCATGCTGATCGGCGTCTGGCTTCCCATGCCGGAACTGGGGCGCCTGAAGCTCGATCCCATCCAGCCGCCGCCTGTGCCTGAGCTTGCAATCGACCTGGAGGCGCGCAGCGGCCCCGTCGTGGTCATGGTCGAATACGTCATCCGCGAGGAGGATTTGCCGGAATTTCTCGCCGCCATGCGCGAGCGCCGCCGTATTCGCAGGCGCAACGGGGCGAGCAGCTGGACGCTGATGCGGGACGTGACGGACCCACAGAAATGGATCGAGAGCTACCACGTCCCGAACTGGATCGAGTATCTGCGCCATCACCAGCGCACCACCGAGGCCGACGCCGAGGTGATCCGCAGACTGCGCGCGCTGCACAGCCTGCCGGAGCCGCCCCGGGTCAGCCGTCTTGTCGTGCGACCGGTGAGCGCCCGCGGCGGGCTGTTAGCAAGGTGATTAGCGAGGCGTTTGCGAACGGCCTCACTGAAAATCGGCGTTAAAGGCCCCACGGAAAGCCACCCCCTTNGTATACCGGCCAGATGAAGCCGCGAACGGGAGGCTATGATTGCTGGCGGCAAGCAATCCTGGATCCCGGACGCGAGTTCCGCCTTTCCTCAGGCGNTTGATGCAGCGCAAACCGGCGCATCCGCCGTCCATATANGCTCCGTGGAACGGAAGCAGGAGCAGGCGCTTTAGCTGGATGACATGAAGCTGCAGCACTATGTCTGTTCCAGTGTGGCGCGAGACTTGGACGGATGAACAAGAGGCAGTTCAACATCTGGTACTGGATCGCCGCTTTCATCGGCCTCATGATATTCCAGTACATTTTCATCACCGCCCAGCAGGTGGCGGAGATTCCCTACAGTACGTTCGAGAGCTATCTCGAAAGCGGACGCATCGCCGAGGTGCAGGTTTCCGACCGCTTCATCCAGGGCACGCTAAAGGAGCCGCTCGAAGGCGGGCAGTCGCGTTTCATCACGACGCGCATCGATCCAGACATCGCGCAGCTTCTGCGAGAGCACAACGTCGTGGTGACCGGCCAGATCGAAAGCANGTTCCTGCGCGACCTGCTGTCCTGGGTCGTTCCGGTGGCGCTTTTCGTCGGCCTGTGGATGNTCCTCATCCGCCGCATGGGCGGCGCGNGCGGCGGGCTTCTCCAGATCGGCAAGAGCAAGGCCAGGGTCTATGTCGAGACCGACATCAAGGTGACCTTCGACGACGTGGCCGGGGTGGACGAGGCAAAGGCGGAACTGCAGGAGATCGTCGATTTCCTGCGCAACCCGCAGGAATATGGCAGGCTCGGCGGGCGGATGCCCAAGGGCGTGCTGCTGGTCGGTCCGCCCGGCACCGGGAAGACGCTGCTTGCAAGGGCGGTAGCGGGCGAGGCGAAGGTGCCGTTCTTCTCCATCTCCGGCTCGGAATTCGTGGAGATGTTCGTCGGCGTGGGCGCGGCGCGGGTGCGCGACCTGTTCGAGCAGGCCCGGGCCAAGGCGCCGGCCATCATCTTCATCGATGAGCTGGACGCGCTCGGCCGCGCGCGCGGCGTCGGCCCGATGATGGGCGGCCACGACGAAAAGGAGCAGACGCTGAACCAGCTTCTCGTGGAGCTCGACGGCTTCGACCCGACGATCGGCGTTGTGCTGCTGGCGGCCACCAACCGGCCGGAAATTCTCGATCCTGCACTGCTGCGGGCGGGTCGGTTCGACCGCCAGGTGTTGGTGGACCGGCCGGACAAGCAGGGCCGCGTCCAAATCCTGCGCGTCCATATGAAGAAGGCGAAGCTGGCCCCGGACGTGGACGCGGAGAAGGTGGCAGCACTCACACCCGGCTTCACGGGGGCCGATCTGGCCAACCTCGTTAACGAGGCGACCCTACTTGCCACGCGCCGCCGGGCGGATGCGGTGAGCATGGAAGACTTCAACAACGCCATCGAGCGCATCGTTGCCGGGCTTGAAAAGCGCAACCGTCTTCTCAATCCGAAGGAGCGCGAGGTGGTCGCCTATCACGAGATGGGGCACGCGCTGGTCGCCCTGTCGCTGCCGGGCGTCGATCCCGTACATAAGGTTTCCATCATTCCGCGCGGCGTAGGCGCGCTGGGTTACACGATCCAGCGGCCGACCGAAGACCGTTTCCTGATGACGCGGGAGGAGCTGGAAAACAAGATGGCGGTGCTGCTCGGCGGCCGGGCCGCCGAATGGATCGTGTTCGGCCACCTTTCGACCGGGGCGGCTGACGACCTGGCCAAGGTGACGGATATCGCCCGGGCCATGGTGACCCGCTACGGCATGTCCGAAAAGCTGGGCCATGTCGCGCTGGAAAAGGATCAGCGCTCCTTCCTCAGCCCGAACGCGGTCGGCAACTATCCGCAGGAGCACAATTACGGCGATGCGACCGCCGACGCGATCGACGCCGAGGTGCGCGCGATCATCGACAATGCATTCTCGCGAACGGTCTCGCTGCTTACCGAGCGGCGCGACCTGTTGGAAAAGACCGCGCAGCGCCTGCTTGAGAAGGAGACGCTGGACGAAGAGGATCTCACTACCCTCATCGGTGAGGAACCGCAACTTGCCGCGCCAAGCCGAACTCGGAAGAAAAGCGGTGCGCGCGAGGAGGTGAGCGAGGCAGCCGGGCGCGCCGCAGGCGAATGACCCCTGCCGACGACGCGGAGCGCGAATGGGTTTGCCCTGCAGAAAGCGAGCAAGCGGCCAATGACAGGAGAGCGCGACCATGACGATCCGCAATCTTGAACACGCAGCTCACCCGAACTCCCTCGCCGTCTTCGGCGCGTCGGGGAAGGAGGGTTCGGTCGGCCGGATCGTCCTGGACAATATCCTCGCCGCAGGCTTTGAAGGCGAAGTCTGGCCGGTCAACCCGAAATATCGCGATATCGAAGGCCGTCGCTGCTACGCGAATCCGCGCGAGCTGCCCGCCGCGCCGGATCTCGCCGTGATCGCCACGCCAGCGGCGACCGTTCCCGGCATCATCAGGGAGCTCGGCGAAAAAGGTACGCGCGCGGCCGTCGTCATCTCCGCCGGGCTGACACGTGAAAACGGGCTGCGCCAGGCTATGCTGGATGCAGCCAAACCGCATCTCTTCCGCATCATCGGGCCCAACACGATCGGGCTCATTGTCCCGCCGGCGAAGCTGAATGCGAGCTTCAGCCATCTCAATCCGCGGCGCGGCGGGCTCGCGCTCCTTTCCCAATCGGGCGCGATCACCGCCTCGCTGATCGACTGGGCGGAGGAAGAGGGGATCGGCTTTTCCCACATCGTGTCGCTGGGGGACATGGCCGATGTGGATGTCGGAGACTATCTCGACCTTTTGGCGGGAGATGCGAAGACCCGCGCGATCCTGCTTTATCTCGAAACGGTGACGGACCCGCGCAAATTCATGGCGGCGGCGCGGGCGGCAGCCCGCGTGAAGCCGGTGATCGCGGTCAAGGCGGGCCGGCATGCCGCAGGCGCAAAGGCGGCCTCCACCCACACCGGGGCGCTTTCGGGCTCCGACAAGGTAATGGAAGCCGCCCTGCGCCGCGCCGGCATCCTGCGTGTCACCGGGCTCGGAGAACTTTTCGGCGCCGCCGAGATCGTGGCGCGTTTCCCGCGGCTCGAACGCGCGCGCATCGCCATCGTGACGAATGGCGGCGGTGCGGGCGTGCTCGCCATCGACCGGCTGATGGACATCAAGGGNGAACTTGCCGAGCTCGCGCCGGAAACGCTCTCCCGGCTCGANGCGCGACTGCCCGCGAACTGGTCCCGCGCCAACCCGGTCGACATCATCGGCGACGCGCCGCCGGAGCGCTATGCTGCAGCGGTCGAAGCCGTGGCGGCGGACCCCGGAACGGATGTGCTTCTGGTCATGAACTGCCCTACTGGCGTTTCCTCGCCCGCGAATGCGGCACGCGCGGTCGCGGGTCTCACCCGCAACGGCATGATCGACGGCAAGCCGGTGCTAACCTGCTGGCTCGGCCAAGCCACGGCGCAAAAGGGTCGCCGCATCTTGCAGGAAGCGGGGCTTGCGAGCTTTTCCACGCCTGGCGACGCGGCCGCAGCCGTCTCCTATTTGAGCGGCTGGTCGCGCGCCCAGAAGGCGCTTCTGCGCGTTCCCTCGACCCGCAGCGAGGATGCCCGCGGCGACATCGATAGGGTGCGCGCGGTGTTCCGTAAGGCTGCTTCGGAAGGACGGAGAATGCTGACCGAGCCGGAGGCCAAGAGCGTGCTTGACGCCTATGGCATTCCCGTTCCCGAAACCATCGTCGCCCGCACGCCGGAGGAAGCCGAAAAGGCCGCGGCGAAGCTTCTGGCCAATGCGAAGAAGGTCGCCGTCAAGCTTCTGTCCAGAACCATCACGCACAAATCCGATGTGGGCGGCGTGGTGCTGAACATTGCCGGAGCCAAGGAAGCGGCCGAGGCGGCACAGGCGATCTTCGACAGGCTGGCTGCGGCGGGAAAGGCCGACGCGGTGGACGGCTACGCCGTGCAGCCGATGATCGAGCGGAAGGATGCCCACGAGCTCATCCTGGGAGTCGGCCAGGACGAAATCTTCGGCCCGACGGTGCTTTTCGGCGCCGGCGGAACAGCGGTCGAAGTGCTCGACGATACGGCCATCGCCCTACCGCCCATCGACAGCGTGCTGGCGGGGGACCTGATCGACAGCACCCGCATCGGCCGGCTACTGGCCGGCTACCGCGACCGTCCGCCCGCCGACCGCGCGGCTATCGTCGGCGCGCTGAACGCACTCTCGCAGCTCGTGGTGGACTTTCCCGCCATTATCTCCATGGATATCAATCCGCTCCTGGCCGACAGAAACGGGGTGATCGCGCTCGATGCGCGGATTGAGATCGATCCGGCGACGGTGGAACAATCCGGCCCCAATCCGGCGCTCGCCATCCGGCCCTACCCGACCGAGTGGGAAACGCGCGCCACGCTGGGTGGCGAAGATTTCCTCATCCGGCCGGTAAAGCCTGCGGACGTGGCGCTGTACCCGGATTTTCTGGCCAAGGTCTCGCCGCAGGACATCCGCTTCCGCTTCCTCGCCCCGCGCAAGCACTTCCCGAACGAGATGCTCCTGCGCCTGACCCAGATCGACTACGAGCGGGAGATGGCGTTCCTTGCCCTTCGCGAGGACACGGGCGAGCTTTGCGGCATCGTGAGACTTTCCGCCGATCCCGACCGCCAGAAGGCGGAATACGGCGTTCTGGTGCGCACGGACCTGCAGGGGCGAGGGATCGGATGGGCTCTCCTCCACCATCTGATCGAATATGCGCGCGCGGACGGGCTGAAGCAGATGGAGGGCTATGTCTTTGCGGAAAATACGAAGATGCTTGCCATGGCGCGGCAGTTCGGGTTCGAGCTTACGCCACACCCCGAAGAGCCCGGCGTAGTGCTGGTGCAACTGATGCTGTAAGTGTAGGCGAGCCTGAACGCGCTGCGCTGGCGGAGCAAAGCGCGAACGGCATCCTCTCATTTTGTCGACAGAATTTTTCGGTCCTTGACCTTTCCTGGGCGATTTGTTCTACTCTCAAGCGCAGTTGTCGACATATCAGTCGAAATCGACAAACCGGCGTGCAAGAGGTCTTGCCGCCACCCTGTTCGACGGGAGGAAATCGCAATGAATTTCAGGAAGGCACTTCTGCCGCTTGCCGTGCTTGCCGCCATGGTGGCAGGCAGCGCCCAGGCTCAGGTCAATGTCATGCTGCCGGCCAATCCCGGCGGCGGCTGGGATTCAACCGGGCGCCAGGCATTCCAGGCAATGAACGATGCCGGCATCTATACCGGCGCCGTGAATTTCACCAACAAGGGCGGTGCCGGCGGCACCATCGGCCTTGCCGAATTTCAGGGCGCGTATACCGGCAAGCCTGACGCGCTCGCGGTGTTCGGCGCCATCACCGTCGGCTCGATCATCCTCAACAAGTCGCCCATCGATCTGGCCGACTTCCGCCCGGTTGCCCGCCTGACGGCGGAGTATCTGGTGATCGCGGTTGCCGACAGCTCGCCGCATCAGTCCCTTCAGGATCTAGTCGAGGCGATGAAGGCCGATCCGGGCGCAACGCCTATCGGCGGCGGTTCGGCGGGCGGCGTCGACCATATCGCGCTGGCCCTCCTCGCCCAAGCGGCCGACATTCCGGTGAGCGACCTCAACTACATCCCGCAGGCAAGCGGCGCGGAAACCGTGACCGGCATCGTCAACGGCACGCTGGCGGCCGGCATCTCCGGCATTTCGGAATTCCAGCAGTTCGCCGAACAGGGCCGCATCCGCATCCTCGGCATCACCTCCGCCGAGCGCAAGGAAGGGCTTGATGTCCCAACTTTCAAGGAAGCGGGCTACGACATCGAGATCGCCAACTGGCGCGGTATCCTCGGTTCGCCGGACATGCCGGAAGACAACTATCAAACCTGGGTCGACCGCTTCACGCAGCTGAACGAGAGCGAGGCCTGGGCGAAGGTGCTGGAAACGCAGGGCTGGGACCAGTTCTTCATAGCGGGCGAGGAGTTCGGCAGCTTCATCCAGGAGGAAAACGAGCGGATCGGCGCCATCCTGAAAGAGGCCGGCCTTGCCGAATGAACGCGGGCACGCCGCAGCGGTCGGGGACAGCGCGAAGGCGGCTGTCCCCCGCCCCTGGTGGCTGGGCGGCCTCGTCGTCGCGCTCGGCTGCCTCTGCCTTTATGGCGCATTCAGCCTGCCGCAGGTGGCACGCTATGCCGGTATAGGACCCGGGCTCTTCGTTACGCTGGTGGGAAGCGGCCTGGTCCTGCTCGGCCTTCTCCTTCTCATCCAGATCGCGCAGGGCGAAACCTTTACGCCCCAGGACACCGAGGACGCCTCGGGTTCCGAGAAAGCCAATCTGACAGCCCTGCTCACCGCGCTCGCGGCAGCCACCGTGCCGGTGCTCACCATGCGAGCGCTCGGCGTACCCCTTACGGCCCTGCTCTCCTTCACGCTCGTCGCCCGGGCCTTCGGCTCCCGCCGCACAATGATCGACATCGCAACAGGCGCGATCCTGGGGAGCCTTGCCTGGTTCCTCTTCACGCGGCTCGGCCTGCAGCTTGGTGGGTTCATGCCCTTCGCGGGGATCTAGATGGAAACCTTTTCGCTTCTCCTTCAGGGCTTCGGTATCGCCCTTCAGCCGATCAACCTGTTCTGGGCCTTTCTCGGCTCGTTGCTCGGTACGGCGATCGGCGTCCTGCCGGGCATCGGCCCGGCGCTCACCATCGCGCTTCTGCTGCCGGTCACGATCAGCATCGCGCCCACCTCCGCCTTCATCATGTTCGCGGGAGTGCTCTACGGCGCCATGTATGGCGGCTCCACCACCTCGATCCTGATCAACACGCCCGGCGAAGCCGGATCGATGATGACGGCGCTGGAGGGAAACAAGATGGCCCGCGCTGGGCGTGGTGCAGCAGCGCTTGCCACTGCCGCGATCGGCTCCTTCATCGCCGGCACGATCTCCACCGTGCTTCTGACCTTCAGCGCTCCGGCGATCGCGGAACTTGCCTTCTACTTCCGCCCCGCGGACTATTTCGCGCTGACGGTGCTCGCCTTCACTTCCGTCGCGGTGGTGATGGGCACGTCACGCGTACGCGGCTTCATCTCCCTTTTCCTCGGGCTTGCCCTCGGACTTGTCGGCATCGACCAGATGACGGGCCAGGCGCGCCTCACCTTCGGCATCCCCGCTCTCTTCGACGGGATCGAGCTTACAGTGGTGCTGGTCTCACTCTTTGCCGTGGGCGAAATCCTCTATGTCGCCAGCCGCTACCGCAAGGACGGTTCCGAGATGACGCCCATCCGCGGCCAGGTCTGGATGTCGCGCGAGGACTGGAAACGTTCCTGGAAACCCTGGCTGAGGGGCACGGCGCTCGGCTTTCCCATCGGCGCACTGCCGGGCGGCGGCTCCGAAATTCCGACCATGCTTTCCTACACGCTGGAGCGGAAGCTCACCAAGCATCCGGAGGAGTTCGGCAAGGGCGCAATCGAGGGCGTGGCGGGCCCGGAAGCCGCCAACAATGCGGCTGCCGCCGGCATCCTCATCCCGCTCCTGACGCTTGGGCTGCCGACATCCGCCACCGCGGCCGTGCTGCTCGCGGCCTTCCAGAACTACGGACTGCAGCCGGGTCCCTTTCTTTTCACCTCGAACCCGGACCTCGTCTGGGGCCTGATCGCCTCGCTCTATGTGGGGAATACGGTGCTGCTGGTGCTCAACCTGCCGCTTGTCGGCATATGGGTGAGGCTTCTCTCCATTCCCGCGCCGCAGCTTTATGCCGGCATTCTCGTCTTCGCGACCATCGGCATCTGGGGCGTGGCCAATTCCGTGGTGGACCTGGTCGTCATGGTACTCGTCGGCATCGCGGGCTATGTCATGCGGGTCTATGACTTTCCCATCGCGCCCGTGCTGATCGGACTGATCTTAGGCCCCATGGCCGAGCAGCAGCTTCGCACCGCGCTCGCGGCGGGCCAGGGCAACCCGCTCGTGCTCGTCTCCACGCCGCTTTCGGTGGTCTTTCTGGTGATCGCGGCACTCTTCCTGCTCGCGCCGGTTCTCATCCGCCGTCTGCGGGCCAATGCTTGAACAACAAGAACAAAAGGCATCGTTCTGGTAAGATGAAAAAGTATCTGGTGAAGGTTCATCCGTCCGCCGCGCGGCTTCCGCGCGAAGAGCAGCTTGCCTGGCGCATTGCGGATTTCGCCGCCCATTGCGGCCCGCTCGACGCCGACGTGATCGACATGATCGCCTGCCGCATCGTCGACAACGCGGCAGTGGCGCTCGCGGCGATCAACCGCAAACCCGTCGCCGCCGCACGGGCCATGGCGCTCGCCCACCCGCGCAAGGGCGGCGCCACGCTCTTCGGCCTTCCGGCGCGGACCCGCGTCGATGCCGAATGGGCGGCCTGGGCCAATGCCACGGCGGTGCGCGAGCTCGACTTCCACGACACGTTCCTCGCGGCCGACTATTCGCATCCTGGCGATTCCATCTCGCCGCTGGTTGCCGTGGCTCAGCAAATGGGCCTCGACGGGGCCGCCCTTGCCCGCGGCATCGCGGTCGCCTACGAAATCCATGTCGCACTGGTGAAGGCGATCTCCCTCCACAAGTACAAGAAGGATCACGTGGCCCATCTGGCCCCGGCGACCACCGCCGGCATCGGCACCATGCTCGGGCTTCCCACCGAGATCATCTTTCAGGCGATCAACCAGGCGGTCCACCTCGCCTTCTCCACGCGCCAGTCACGCAAGGGTGAGATCAGCTCCTGGAAAGCCTATGTGCCCGGCTTTTCCGGCAAGCTCGCCATCGAATGCATCGATCGCGCCATGCGCGGCGAAGCTGCCCCCTCGCCCATCTACGAGGGGGAGGACTCGGTCATCGCATGGATGCTGGGCGGACCCGAGACGAGCTACGAGGTCGTTCTGCCCGAGCCGGGCGAAAGCCCGCGGGCCATCCTCGAGACCTATACGAAGGCGCATTCGGCCGAATATCAGGCGCAGGCGCTCATCGATCTTGCCATCGAGCTTTCCGGCCAGATCGGCGATCTTTCAGAGGTCAAGGACGTACTTCTCGAGACCAGCCATCACACCCACTACGTGATCGGCACCGGCGCCAACGATCCACAGAAGATGGACCCGGAGGCAAGCCGCGAGACGCTCGACCATTCGATCATGTATATCCTCGCCGTCGCGCTTGAGGACCGCAAATGGCACCATGTGGATTCCTACACGCGCGAACGCGCAAGGCGCCCCTCGACCGTGGAGCTCTGGCACAAGATCAGGACGGTGGAGGATCCGGCCTGGACAGCGCGTTATCACGATCCCAACCCTGCCAAGCGCGCCTTCGGCGGCCGGCTGATCGTCACCATGAAGGATGGCCGCGTCATTACGGGCGAACGCGCGGTGGCCGACGCGCACCCGAACGGCGCGCGGCCCTGGACCTGGCCGGACTATGTCGGCAAGTTCGACGGGCTCACCGGCGAGATCATAGACTCCGCCGAGCGTGACGCGTTCCTGTCCGCCGCAAGGGATGTGGCGAATCTTCCCGCCGGCTCGCTCGATGCGCTCGTGCCGGCCCTGCCGGAGGGTACCGTGACGCCTTCCCGGCCCACGGGCGAAGGCATCTTCGACCGCGGATTGGACGCTTGACGATGACACCCGCTGTTCCTCGTTTTCCAAGCACGCGAGCAGTCCCATGCTGAATCACGAGATCAACAAGGCGTTCCGGAAGCGGCTGGCGGAGGGCGGGCCGGTCCTTCTGCCGGGAGCCGCGAACGCCCTCTCCGCGCGCATCATCGCCGATCTCGGCTTCGAGGCGATCTATCTTTCGGGTGCAGGCCTCACCAACACTTTCCTGGGAATGCCCGATCTCGGCTTCATCAGCCTGCCGGAGATCGCCCAGCACACGGCGACCATTCGCGATGCGACGGACCTGCCCATCGTGGTCGATGCCGATACGGGCTTCGGCAACGCGCTCAATGTGCGCCATACCATCCGCACCCTAGAGCGCGCGGGCGCGAGTGCGGTGCAGATCGAGGATCAGGTGAGCCCGAAACGCTGCGGCCACTTTTCCGGAAAGGACGTGGTGGACCTTGCCGAGGCCCGCAGCCGCATCAGGGCCGCCGTCGATGCCCGGCAGGATGAAAACCTCCTCATTCTCGCCCGTACCGATGCGCGCTCGACCCTGGGCTTCGATGCGGCGATCGAGCGCGCGGAGGCCTTCATCGAGGACGGCGCGGACATAACATTCGTCGAGGCGCCCGAGAGCATAGAGGAAATCCGCGCCATTCCGGCCCGCCTCAAAGGCACGCCGCAGCTTGTCAATCTCGTGGTCGGCGGCCGCACGCCGATCATTGGTTTCGACGAGCTGGGAGACATGGGCTTTTCCCTCGTGCTTTACGCCAATGTCAGCCTGCAGGGCGCGGTTTATGGCATGCAGGCAGCATTGGAGAAGCTCAAGGCCGAGGGCAGGCTAGATGAATCCGGGCCGGTGGCGAGCTTCAAGGAGCGCCAGCGGCTTGTGAACAAGCCGTTCTTCGACGAGCTCGAAAAGCGCTATTCCACGGACGGAGCCTGATGGTAAACCACGCCGGGACGTTCGAAGCGGAGGAGGATTTCCGGTCGCTCTCCGACTCGCTGTTCGAGCAGTTGAGCGAGGCGATCGTCCGCGGCGAGTTCTCTCCCGGCGCCAAACTCAGCGAGCCGCGCCTTGCCGCGCGATACGGCGTCAGCCGCGGACCGCTGCGCGAAGCGATCCGCAGGCTTGAGGAGCGCAAGCTCGTCACGCGCACCCCGCGCCAGGGCGTGCGCGTGATCGTGCCCTCGCGCAAGCGCGCCGTCGAGCTCTTCCACATCCGCGAGGTGCTGGAGGGTCTTGCCGCCCGAGAAGCCGCACGCCACGCTACGCCGGACGAGATCGAGGCTCTGCAAGCCATGCTCAGGCAGCACGGGCAGGCGCTCGCCCGCCCCGATGCCATGGTTTACTGGCAGGCGAGGGCCAATTCGGATTTTCACTTCCTCATTGCCCGCATCGCCCGCAACGAGCAGCTTTTCGCACTGCTTTCGGGCGAATACTACACGCTGTTCCGGCTCTACCGCATGCAGCACCGGCTGGTGCCCGGCCGCGCCAGGCGCGCGCTCCTGGAACATGAGCGGATTGTCGATGCCATTGCCGATCATGATCGCGATCTTGCGGAGATGCTAATGCGCCGCCACATCGCCGCGGCCCGTAAGTCGCTCGAGGCGAGCATGGGTGAGGAAGGTGCGGATCAGGCAAGCACCGCCTGTTCCGATTCAGGTGCCGGAAACCTCTGACGCCCGGGGCATCCGGCCGCGATTACGGTCGACGAGCACGCCTGTTCCGATTCAGGTGCCGGAAACCTCTGACGCCAGTAGGGTGCACAGCCGCAGCGCGCGGCGCGACAGGGCTGAAATCGCCGGCGCCGCGCCATGTGGACGGGCATAAGGCAGATCGCCCCCAACAGACCTCTGGCGAATATCGGTTTCGCAATCGGTGCCTTCGCGCGCAAGCACCACTATACGCTCGTGCAGAATCTGGCCAGCCATGGCGTCGGCCGTTCGTTGCATGAAGAGCCGAGCGAAGTCGCCACCTGGCCAGACCCTTCGGAACGCAGAAAAATGCACGAAGGGCTCGTCTTCACGGTAGAGCCGTTCCTTTCCTTGGGCGCAGAACGGGCCATCGACGGCGACGATCCCTCGACACTGTTCAGCGACCCTCATGCCCCGACCGTGCAGTATGAACATACGGTAGTGGTGACCCGAAACGGCCCGGCCGTCGTCACCCTGCCCAGCTGACAGGTCGCATTCGAAAACGGTCCCGTACGCTTATCGCTGGGCGCCCATCACATCGAGAACAGCGCCGGTAACCAGCGATGCCTTGTCCGAAAGCAGCCAGACGATGGCCTCGGCAACCTCCTCGGGACGGCCCGCGCGGCCCAGCGGGGTTTTCGATGCGAACTCCTTTACCCTGTCGGCCTGCCCGGCCTTTGCATGAATGGGCGTATCGATCATCCCCGGGCGGATCGCATTGATGCGGATGCCCTCACGGGCGACCTCAACGGCGAGACCCTTCGTCATGGTGTCGACGGCAGCTTTCGACCCGGCGTAGTGAACAAATCGGCCGGGCGACCCGGTGAGCGCCCCGATGGACGAGATGTTCACGATGCTCCCGCCCTTGCCACCGAACCGTGTGGACATGCGCTTGATGGCTTCACGGCAGGCAATGAGCACTCCGGCCGTATTGACGGCGAGAATGTCCATCGTCTCCTGAAAATCGTAATTGTGAGCGGAGCGATGTTGCGAGCTGTTGATGCCTGCATTGTTGACGAGACCAGTGAGAGGGCCAAAAGCCCTGTCCGTCTCTTCAAACAGGCGGAGGATGTCCGCCTCCTTGCCCATGTCGGCACCGACCGCGATCGCCTCACCGCCAGCGGCTTTCACATCTGCCACCACCTGCTCGGCGAGATCCCGAGAACTCTTGTAGTTCACCACCACCTTTGCGCCGGAGGCGCCCAGCAATCGTGCTGTTGCCGCGCCGATGCCGCTGCTAGCGCCGGTTACGATAACGACTTCAGGCATGAAGGTGTCCCTGCAGATTGACCTGGCACATATGGAGATGCGCGGGGAAGAAGCCGTCAGTTTCCGCTACATCGTCCTCCCCGGCGGGTTCGGTTCAGCCGGCTGGAAAATCGGCACCGCGGGAGATATCCTCCCATGCCTTGAGCTCGGCCATGCGTTCTTCAAGCTCGGCACGCGTGCGCTCGACAGCGTTGACGCCGAGCAGGAGATGCAGCGGCGGCTCCGCCTGCTGAACCGCCTTGATGATTGCCTCGGCCGCTCGCACCGGATCGCCCGGCTGCTTGCCGTGCTGCGCCGCGGTCGTGGCGCGGAACTTGCCGGCGGTATCCGCATATTCTTCCATCGGCCGCTTGGTCTCCCGGATGGACCGCCCGGCGAAGTCCGTGCGGAAGCCGGAAGGCTCCACGATCGTCACCTTGATGCCAAGCGGCTTCACCTCCTTGGCGAGCCCCTTGGACAGGCCATTGACCGCGAATTTCGTGGCGGAATAAAGCGACGAGCCGGGATTTGCGACGCGGCCTGCAACAGAGGAAATATTGACGATGTGGCCGCTGCGCTGCCGCCGCATGATGGGCAGCACGGCCCGTGTAACGTCGATCACTCCGAAGACATTGGTATCGAAAAGACGGCGAATTTCGTCTTCCTCAGCCTCTTCCAGCGCGGCGCGATAGCCATAGCCTGCATTGTTGACCAGCACGTCGATGGTACCGAACCGCTCGACCGCCGCGCTCACCGCCTCGCCGATCTGACCTTTGTCCCTCACGTCGAGAGGCGCGGAAATCGCGGTGTCAGAGTAATCCGCCACGATATCGGCGACGGAAGCGGGATCGCGTGCGGTGACCACTGCGTTCCAGCCGCGTGCCAGAACAGCCTTTGCAAGTTCACGGCCGAAGCCCGTAGAGCATCCTGTAATGAACCAGGTCGGCATGACGATGATCTTTCCTTCAAGTGGAGCGGAACACCTAGAATAACGTGCGCTTCATCATGAGGGGCATGTTGCGGCACATTTTCGAGAGGTGAAATTCAGGGCCAATGTTGACGGTTCTGGCCCGCAGCAGTTTCGTAGCCTGAAAATCGTTGCCATCGCTGTCGTGCCTCTCTCCGGCCGCGCGTAGTTCAAAACGCCAGGCGCATTAG
>Ga0065720_1019377_pt1 | contig 27389 bp, 19 predicted proteins | sample Thericmetagenome_FD_59107 | JGI IMG/M metagenome (GOLD analysis project Ga0065720, IMG submission 59107) | Thermophilic microbial communities from the Joint Bioenergy Institute, California, USA of rice/straw/compost enrichment - eDNA_2 v2... | ecosystem: Engineered > Solid waste > Grass >... | reverse complement strand
ACTCGCGGGTGCCGTCGAGCGGGTCCACCAGCCACAGCCGCGGCCAGCCCAGCCGCTCCTGCGCCGGGATGGCGTGGGCCGATTCCTCCGACAGCACCGGGATGTCGGGGGTGAGCATGCGCAGGCCATCCACGATCCGGCGGTGGGCGGCCATGTCCGCCGCGGTCAGCGGGCTGTCGTCGTCCTTGCGCCCGACCTCGAACCGTCCGCGGTACACCTCGAGGATGGCCCGGGCCGCGTCACGGGCGATCCCGACCACCCCCTCGCGCAGTGCGTCCGGCAGCGCCTCAGCCACCGCGCTCCCGCCTCAGGTACTGGCGCGCGGCGAACAGCGCGGCCAGCGAACGCCCCTCGGAGAAGTCCTCGTGCAGCGCCAGCTCGTCGATGGCGTCGAACCGCCACGGCACCACTTCCAGCTCCTCGGGCTCGTCGCCGGGCAGGCGCTCCGGGTACAGGTCGCGGGCCAGCACCACGGTGGTCTCGTGGCTCATGTACACCGGCGCCAGGGTCAGGGTGCGGACCACGTCCAGCCGGCGCGCGCCGTAGCCGGCTTCCTCCTTCAGCTCCCGGTCCGCGGCCTGCAGGGCCGTCTCGCCGGCGTCGATCCGGCCCTTGACCAGGCCCAGCTCGTAGCGGTGCAGGCCGGCGGCATACTCGCGCACCAGCAGCACGGTGTCGTCGTCGAGCAGCGGGACCACCGCCACGGCGCCGTGGCCGCGGCCGCGCAGGCGCTCGAACTGCCGGCGCTCGCCGTTGCCGAACTCGAGGTCGAGCCGTTCGAGCCGGTACGGGCCGGCCTCGTGCTCGGTGATGCGGTGGATGATCGGCAGGCGACGGCTCATGGGGTCCGGCACCGCCTCCCCTCGCGGGCGATAATGGCGGGATGGTGATTCACGATGGCTCCATTCTAGACGAGGCCGGCCGCTGGCGTTCGCGCGATCTGGCGGTGCTCTGGCATCCCTGCACCCAGATGCGCGAGCACCCGGACGTGCTGCCCCTGCTGCCGGTGGCGCGGGGTGAAGGCGCGTGGCTGGTCAGCCACGACGGCCGCCGCACGCTCGACGCCATCAGCAGCTGGTGGACCAACCTGCATGGCCATGCCGAGCCGCGCATCGCCGAAGCGGTCGCCCGCCAGGCGCGCACCCTCGAGCACGTGCTGCTGGCCGGCTGCTCGCACGCGCCGGCGGTGGAACTGGCCGAGCGCCTGCTGGCCATCGCCCCGCGCGAACCCGGCCGCGCGCCCCTGTCGCGGGTGTTCTATGCCGACAACGGCTCGGCAGGCGTCGAGGTGGCGCTGAAGATGGCGTTCCACTGGTTCCGCAACCGGGGCGACGAACCGCGGCGGACGAAGTTCGTGGCGCTGCAGAACGGCTACCACGGCGAGACCATCGGCGCGCTGGCGGTCGGCGACATCCCGCTGTACCGGCGCACCTACGCGCCGCTGTTGATGGAAGCGCTGTTCGCACCCACGCCCGACGCCTACCTCGCGCGCGAAGGCCAGTCCGCCGAGGGCTGCGCCGAGGACGCCGCCGACGCGCTGGCGCACATGCTCGACGCGCACGCCGGCGAGATCTGCGCCCTGGTGCTGGAGCCGCTGGTGCAGTGCGCGGGCGGCATGCGCATGCACCACCCGGCCTACCTGCGCCGCGTGCGCGAGCTGTGCGACGTGCACGGGATCTTCCTCATCGCCGACGAGATCGCGGTCGGCTTCGGCCGCACCGGCACCATGTTCGCGTTCGAGCAGGCCGGCGTGCAGCCGGACCTGATGTGCCTGTCCAAGGGACTGACCGGCGGCTTCCTGCCGCTGGCCGCGGTGCTGGCCACGGAGAGCATCTACGAGGGCTTCCTCGACGACTCGCGCGAACGCGCCTTCCTGCATTCGCACAGTTACACCGGCAACCCGCTGGCCTGCGCGGCGGCGCTGGCATCGCTCGACATCTTCGACGCCGACGGCGTGCTCGAACGCAACCGCGGCACCGCTGCGAAGATGGCGCGCCTGGCCGCCGGAATCGGCCGCCTGCCCCATGTCGCGGACGTGCGCCAGACCGGGATGATCCTGGCCTTCGAGCTGGCCCGCGACGGCGACCGCACCACGCCCTTCGACCCGTCCCTGCGCGTGGGCCTGCGCGCCTACCGCGCCGCGCTCGAACGCGGCGTGCTCCTGCGCCCGCTTGGGGACGTGCTGTACTGGATGCCTCCGTACTGCATCGACGACGCCCAGCTCAAGCTGCTGGCCGACGTCACCGCCCACGCCATCCGGGAGGCCACCGCGTGCGCCTGACCCGCGTCTTCGTCGATGCTCCGCTGGCCCCGGGCACGCGCGTCGCCCTGCCCGAGGCCGCCGCCGCGCACCTGGTGCGCGTGCTGCGCCTGCGCGAGGGCGATGCGTGCGTGCTGTTCAACGGCGACGGCCACGACTACGGTGCGCGGCTGGCCGAAACCGGCAAGCGAGGCGCCGTGGCCGAAGTCCTGGAGGCACGCAGGCTGGACAACGAGTCTTCCCTGCGCGTCATGCTGGTGCAGGGCATCGCCCGCGGCGAGAAGATGGACCTGGTCCTGCAGAAGGCCACCGAACTTGGCGTGGCCCGGATCGTGCCGGTGGACGCCGAGCGCACGGAGGTGCGGCTCGACGGCGAACGCCTGCGCAAGCGCATGGAGCACTGGCGCGGCGTGGTGGCCTCGGCCTGCGAACAGAGCGGCCGCGCGCGCGTGCCCGCGGTGGACGCGCCGGTCGCCATCGACCGCATCGCCGGCCACGTGGGTGACGCCACGGTCCGGCTGTGCCTGGACCCGGAAGGCGACTGCACGCTGTCCGGGCTGGGCATCGCGGCCGATGCCACCGTGGCCCTCGCGATCGGCCCGGAAGGGGGATGGTCGCCGCGCGACCGTGAGCTGCTGCGCGCGGCCGGCTTCCGTGGCCTGCGCCTCGGGCCACGCATCCTGCGTACCGAGACCGCCGGACTTGCCGCGATCGCGGCACTGCAGGCGGCCTACGGGGACCTGCGCGGCTGAGCTACGCCGCCAGCAGCGTCCGGCGGATCGCCGACTCGATGCCGTCGATGTCGGGGATGAACGCGGTCTCGTCGTTGAACCGCACCCGCGCCTTCGCGCCGGTCGGCACCTCGCCCTCCTCGGCGGCCAGGGCGTCGCGCGACACCGTCACCAGCCGCGGGAAGCCGCGGGTGAGCAGCGCGAAGTACGGCAGCGCCGGATCGCCGCCCAGGGTCTTGAGCACCAGCACCTTGCTGCCGATGTCGCCCTGCTCCGCGCCCAGCCCGGACAACGGGCCGAACGCGACCAGCGGCAGGCGCCAGCCGCGCCAGCGGATGCGGCCGAGCAGCCAGGGCTCGGGGTTCTCCACCGGTTCCGGATCGGCGTAGGACAGCACCTCGGAGATGGTGGCGTTGGGCAGCAGCAGGCGCGCCGTCCCGGTCTGGATCAGCACGCCTCGGATGTCACGCAGCTCGGGGTTCATGCCAGCGGATCCTCGATGTCGGGAGCGATCGCGTGCTGCGGCATCCAGCGCTCGACCAGCATCGCGGCCAGTTCGGCGGGCGCGCCGACACGCCCGCCGCGCTCAAGCAGGGCGAGCGCGGCGTCGGGATCGTACGCGCTGTCCGGCGACTGCCCGGCGACCAGCGCGGCGTCCCAGCCCTCCGCGGTGGTCGCGTCGGCCACGCGCCTGGAAGCGCCGCTGAGCAGCAGCACAGCACTGTCTGCGGGCGGCAGGGCCGGGGGCAGCGGCCCCTCGCCATCAGCGGAGGCATCGAAGCGCAGTTCGCCGCGCTCGCGGCGCAGGCCGATCCCCGGCGGCAGGAAATACACCGTCCCGCGCTCCGCCGTGCCCCCGTCTTCCGCCAGCGCCACCGGCAGCTGCGAGACGCGCTCCATCTGCTTCACCAGCCGGTCGTAGCGGCCGCCGTCGAGCTGCAGGCGCACCAGCACCGGACGCGGAAACTCCGCGGGGATGGCCGCCAGGAGCTGGCGTACGGCATCCGGCCCGCCGAGTCCGGCCTCGACCAGCACCGCGCCGCGTTCGGGACCGTGGCCGTAGCTGTCCTCGTCGGCCAGCGACAGGCCGGCGATGCGGCTTTCCAGGTCCTCCAGCGAAATCTTCGCCGGACGCTGGCCGGCCTGTTCGATCGGCCCGTCGTCCAGAGCCAGCGACAGGCCACCGGTGTCGAACGCGTCCACGCTGGACGCGGCCTTTTCCGTGGGCGCATCACCCCCGCCGGCCCCTGCCGCCCCGTCGGCCACGAGGCCGTCGGCAGGCACGACGAATGGATCGTCGACGAGCGCCAGGCCACCTTCCGCCACGGACGGCACGGCCGCGGAATCGGGGCTTTCCGCGCCTTCGCCGGCTTCGCCGGACCAGCCCGGCGCCACGGCAAACGGGTCGTCGACCAGCGCGGGGGCTTGCTCCGCCCCGGGCCGCAGGAGCGGCGTTTCCCGCTCCACGGCATGGATGTCCGCGACCTCGAAGGCCACCGGGTCGAACGGGGACGACGGTTCCTCCGGCGGCAGGGGCTCGCTGATGGCGTCGCGGGGCACCTCGCTGGCGCGCTCGTGGGCCTCGTCCGCGAACGCGGCGATGGCCTCGTCGAAATCGACCTCGACCACGCGCGGCGGCAGCGGTCCCGGCGAGGGCTGCAGGTCGTCGTCCGATTCCGCTCCGGGCGGCAGCACGTCGTTGTGCCGGTGCAGCTTGGCGGAAAGGTGCCTGATCCAGCGTGCGGCGTCCCAGCCGGCCCGCTGCGCGGCGAGCTCGGCCTCCTCGAAGATCACCATGTACTCCGGGTCGGTGAGCAGCGCATCGAACCGTTCGAGCACCTCCTCGACCGCCGGCTCCAGCGCGACCATGATCGCCTGCGGGCGCGCCTGGCGCACCGCGGACTCGGACGACGCGAGCGGATCGGCGACCAGGACCACGTCGGCACCGGCTTCACGCAGCGCCTCGCCGATGCGATCGCAGGCCTCGCCGGCACGCGCCAGCAATGCCACCCGCAGGCTGTCCTCATTCATTGTCCGGCTTCACTTTCAGGAGTTCACAGACGTTCCGGATCAGCTCGTTCTCCTGGTACGGCTTGCCCAGATAGCGGTTGACGCCGATGTCGAACGCGCGCTGGCGGTGCTTCTCGCCGGTACGCGAGGTGATCATCATGATCAGCACGTCGCGCAGGCGCGGGTCGAGCTTCATGTGCGACGCAAGCTCGTAACCGTCCATGCGCGGCATCTCGATGTCGAGCAGCACCAGGTCGGGCACGCGCTCCTCCATGCGCTCGAGCGCGTCCACGCCGTCCTTCGCGGTCACCACCTCGAAGTTGTGGCGCTCCAGCACGCGGCTGGTGACCTTGCGCATGGTCACGGAGTCGTCCACCACCATCACCAGCGGCACGCGGCGCTGCTCGGCCGGCGCCTGCGTGGCCACTTCCTCCTCGCGCGGCTTCATCGCATGGCGTCGCACCAGCGGCGCGACGTCGAGGATGATGACCACGCGGCCGTCACCCATGATCGTGGCGCCGAAGATGCCGGGGATCGAGGCCACCTGCGGACCGACCGGCTTCACCACGATCTCGCGGTTGCCGATGATCTCGTCCACCGCCACCGCCACGCGCAGGTCGCCCGAGCGCACCAGCAGCAGCGGGACCTGCAGGTGTCCTTCCGCCTTCGCCGGGGCCTGGCCGACCAGCCCGCCGAGGTCGTGCAGCGTGTACTCCTCGCCGCCGTACAGGTAGGTGGCGCCCGCCTCGTCGAAGCGCTCGCGCGCGATGCGGCCCACGCCCCGCACCGAGGCGATGGGCACGGCGAACGTGGTCTCGCCGATGCGCAGGAACACCGCCTGGGTGACCGCGAGGGTCTGCGGCAGGCGCAGGGTGAAGGTGGTCCCCCTGCCGGGCTCGGTTCGCGTGTCGAGCAGGCCGCCGAGCTGGCGCACCTCGCTCGCGACCACGTCCATGCCGACGCCTCGTCCGGCCAGCCGGCTGACCTCGGTGGCGGTGGTGAAGCCCGGGGTAAAGATCAGCGCGTCGAGGTCGCCGTCGCTGAGCGCCATGCCGGCGCGGACCAGGCCGCGTTCCTCCGCGCGCCTGCGGATCGCGGCACGGTCCAGGCCACGGCCGTCGTCGCCGATCTCCAGCACCACTTCGGAGCCTTCGCGGCGGACCGCGATGCGGATGGTGCCTTCCTCCTGCTTGCCCGCGCGGCGGCGCTCCTCCGGCGCCTCGATGCCGTGCGCGACCGCGTTGCGCAGCATGTGCTCCAGCGGCGCGGTCATGCGCTCCAGCACGCGCCGGTCGAGCTCGCCCTGCGCACCCTCGATCTTCAGCTGCACCTGCTTGCCGGTCTCGGCGGCGGCCTGGCGCACCACGCGGCGCAGGCGCGGCACCAGCGCGTCGAACGGCACCATGCGCGTGCGCATCAGGCCTTCCTGCAGCTCCGAGCTCACCCTCGACTGCTGCAACAGCAGCGTCTCGTACTGGCGGGTCAGGTCGTCCAGCGTGCCCTGCAGGCTGGCCAGGTCGGCCGCGGTCTCGGCCAGGGCGCGCGACAGCTGCTGCAGCGTGGAGAAGCGGTCCAGCTCCAGCGGGTCGAACGTGCTGTCGGCGATGTCATGCTCGCGCTGGTAGCGGGCGATGATCTGCGCCTCGGTCTCGATGTCGAGGCGGCGGAGCTGGTCGCGCAGGCGCGCGTTGGTCTGCTCCATCTCGTTCATCGCCGCGCGGAACGCACCGAGCTGCTGCTCCAGGCGCGCGCGGTAGATGGCGACCTCGCCGGCGTAGTTGACCAGCCGGTCGAGCAGGTCGGCGCGCACGCGCACCAGCTCCTGCGACACGCGCATCGGCATGTCGGCATCGTCCGCCGCCTGCAGGCCGACCTCGATCGGCTTCGACAGAGGCGAAAGATCCACCTGGGGCGCCTGCTCCGCCTGTGGTGCAGGAGCCGGAGCCGGTTCCGGCCCGGCCGTGGCCGCCTCCGGGGGAACCTGCTCCGCCGGCGCGGCCGGTGCGGGCATGGGCCTGCCGGCCGCGAGCGCGTTGAACTCGTCGATCAGCGCCTGCGGCAGGCCGATGGCCTGGCGCGCGCCGACGCGCGTGACCATCCCGTGCAGCCGGTCGAGGCCGCGCTCGAGCAGGCGCACGCCGTCGCGGTCCAGCCCGACCCGCTGTTCGACCACCGCCTCCAGCAGGGTTTCCATGGCGTGGCCGAGTTCGCCGATCGGCATCATGCCGGCCATGCGCGCGCCACCCTTGATGGTGTGCAGGTCGCGCTGCAGGCCGACCAGCGGCTCGCGGTCGCCCGGCGCATCGTGCAGGCGCGCGACCAGACCGTCGGCATGGTCGAGCAGGTCGATGCTCTCCTCGACGAAGATGTCGAGCAGCTCTTCGTCGATGCCCGTCAGGTCCAGCGGCGCGTCCGGATCCCCGGCCGGCGCAGGCGCGGACACGCGCGCCACCGGCTGTCCCACGGCGGCAGGTTCGACGGCAGGACGTTCGGCTTCCGCGCGTTCCGCCGCCAGCCGCTCCTCCTCGAGCCGCGCGGCCTCCTCCGCCGCGCGACGTTCCGCCTCCAGGCGCTCCGCCTCGGCACGCTCCGCGGCAAGGCGTTCGGCCTCGGCGCGCTCGGCCGCCAGCCGCTCCTCCTCGAGCCGCGCGGCCTCCTCCGCCGCGCGACGTTCCGCCTCCAGGCGCTCCGCTTCGGCACGTTCGGCGGCAAGACGTTCGGCCTCGGCGCGCTCGGCCGCCAGCCGCTCCTCCTCGAGACGCGCGGCCTCCTCCGCCGCGCGGCGCTCGGCCTCCAGGCGTTCTTCTTCCAGGCGCGCGGCTTCCGCCTGCACCGCGGCGAGGCGTTCGGCCTCCTCGCGTTCGAAGCGGATGCGTTCGGCTCCCAGCAGTTCCGCCTCGAGCCGCGCCTGCGCTTCGCGTTCGGCGGCAAGCCGCTCCTCCTCGAGACGCGCGGCCTCTTCCGCCGCGCGACGTTCTGCCTCCAGGCGCTCCGCCTCGGCACGCTCCGCGGCGAGGCGTTCGGCCTCTCCGTGTTCGGAACGGATGCGCTCGGCCTCGAGCAGTTCCTCCTCCAGCCGGGCCTGCACCGCGCGCTCGGCCTCGAGCCATTCCGCCTCCGCCCGTTCCGTGGCGAGGATGTCCTCCTCCAGCTGCGCCGGACCCGCAACTTCCGCATGTTCCGCGCTGGGCTGTCCGGTCTGCGGATGCTCCGCCGCGGAGCCGGCGTCCTCCACCGTCTGGCCCACGGACTGCTCCACGGCGGCGAAGTCCCCCAGGGCGGGGATGTCGATCAGGTCGCCGTAGGCGGAGAGGTCGTCCGTGGTCAGCGGCTCCTCGACCGGCTCCACCGCGATGTCGGCGACCTCTGCCTCCTGCATCGTCTCGGGTTCCGGTTCGTCCTCCAGCGATGGCGGCGGAACCTCGGGCAGGCTGTCACGCAATGCGGCCAGGCGTGCCGCCAGCGCATCGCGCATCGGCAACGCGGGCGAAGGCGCATGCAGCGCGGCGAGCGTGGCCCTGACCGCATCGGCCAGGTCGGCGATCGCGGAAACCGCCTCTTCCCCCGCGGGCGTCCCTGCGGCAAGCAGCCGCCGCGCATAGGCTTCCGCCGGCCCGAGCACGCTGTTGATCACCGGCACCTCGGTCATCGCGAAGGCGCCGTTCATGGTGTGCAGCGCGCGCAGCAGCGCCTCGCTGCCACGGGCGTCGCCATTGCGCGCGGCGGCGAGCCAGGCATCCACCGTGGCGAGGTGGCCGGTGACCTCGGCGTCGAGGATCTCCAGCAGCAGCGCGTCCACCTTCGCCGGCACGGTCTCCGCCGCCATCACCGCGGCGGCGCCTTCCTGCGCGGTCACCGCGGCACCGAACACGGGCATGGTGTCGTCGCCGGCGGCCACGCGGTCGGCGGCCTCCTGGATCGCGGCCAGGTCGCTGGTCACCGGCGCGCTGCCGCGCAGCGCCGCCAGCAGTTCCGGCAGGGTGTAGAAGGCCTGATCCACGACGGCGACCACGGCCGGGCTGGCCTGGCGCTTGCCGTCGCGCACCTGGTTGAGCATGTTCTCGATCTTCCAGCAGAACTCGCCGAGGGTGCGCGCACCGACCAGGCGGCCGCTGCCCTTGAGCGTGTGGAAGACGCGGCGGATCGGCAACAGCCGTTCCATGTCGTCGGGCTGCGCGCGCCACGGCGGCAGCAGCCGGTCGAGGTTGTCGATCTCCTCGGCGAACTCCTCGAGGAAGACCTCGCGGATCTCGTCGTCTATTTCGTCGCCGGTGTTCTCGAAACCGCCGGCGACGGCCGTCGCCGTGGCCTGCGCGGGAACCGCGGGCGCGGGAGTCGCCGCAGGCGCTTCCGTCGGTACGGATCCGGCGGCAGCTTCCTCCTGCGCCGGCGCGAGGCCAGCCGTGGCAGGCGTGGCCGCTTCGGCGGTGGCACCGCCCTCCGCAGGAATTTCTTCCTCCGCGGCCTGGCCCTGGGCAGGAACCGCGAACGCCTCGGCCGGCGCCGCAATGGTCTCGACCACCGCCGGCGCCACCGGTTCCGGCAGCGGCCAGTAGCCGAGCGCCTCGAGGCTGTTGCGGGTGATGTCGAGGATCTCGTCACGGTTGGCGCGCTGTTCGCGCAGCGCCTCGAGGTAGTACTCGAGGCTGGCCAGTGCGTCGGCCAGCGTGTCGAGCTGGCGGCCATTCGGAACGCGCCGGCGGGCCAGCAGCTCGCTGCGGGTGAACCGTTCCACCGCGGTCACGTAGTCGGCCGCGAGCGGCAGCTCCAGCATCCTCAGGGCGCCGGCGACCTCGTTGAGCAGCCGCGGCACGTCCTCGAGCTGCGAGTGGTCCCAGCTGGTCTCGATGAACGCGACCAGCGCCTGCCGCGCGTTGGCGAAGTTGGCGATCGCCTCGCGCACGATGGCTTCCAGCAGGCGGTGCGCCTCGCCGCCGGACAGGTCGTCCTGCCCGGCCTCCCCGTCGCCCGCGCCCAGGCGCTCCACCTGGTCGTCGAGCGTGGCTTCCACGTAGAGCAGCGCGCCGGCAACGTCGAGCAGCGTGTCCTCGCTCACCGGCAACCTGCTGTCGACGATCGACTGCAGCGTGTCGCGCTGCTGCTGCACCACGTTGCGCGCGACCCCGAGGCCGAGCATGCCGAGGGTGTCGGCGACGCGGCCCAGCACCTCCACCTGCGGCTGCAACGTGGAGACGTCGCCGTCGCCGGTGCGCAGGTGCAGGTCCAGCGCGTCCTTCACCCGCAGCAGGTCCTCCTTCACTGCCGCGGCGACGGTCCCGAGCAGGGCGCGGTTGCGGCCGCTGAGGCTGCCGCGCGCATGCTCCAGCTCCGACTGGGTGGGCGTGCCGGAGGCCAGGTCGAAGGTCTCGCGCAGCTCGTCCAGCGCCGGATGGCGGGCATCCGAGTGCGCGACGTGGTACAGCAATTGCCGGGTCGGTTCCAGCGCCGACTCCGTGCTGGGGATGCCAAACCCGTCCTCGAACGCCCGCCGCGTCTCGCGCTCGACGCTGGCGAAGATGCTGCGCAGCGCCGCCGAGGACGGCAGCGTGCCATCGGCCATCGCCTGCAGCACGCGTGAGGCCACCCACAGCATCCGCCGCACCGACAGGGGATGCACGTGCGGCAGGAGGGCGTCGATCGCCGTGGCGAGCAACGGATGCGGCGGGACCTCGGGTTCACGCCAGGACGCAAGCGCCTCGCGCAGCGCCAACAGCTGCGGCGCCACCGCCCCGTGGTACCCGGGGGTGGTGGCGGCGGGCGCGGGCGGCACCGAGGCCGGCAATGGGCGGTCGAGGTCCGGGGCGAACAGCACGCTCTCGCTCAGCCCTTCCTCGCCACGCGCGCTGCGCAGCTCGTTGAGCAGCGGCAGCAGGACGATCGGGATGTCCTTGTGGCCGCTCTGCAGGCGCTCGAGGTAGTCGGGCAGCAGCACCACGCCGCGCATCAGCGCCGCGCAGGCGGCGTCGCGGTCCGGCACGCGCCCTTCCTGCAGCGCCCTGGCCAGCAGTTCCATCTCCTCGGCGACCATCGCCGGGGCATAGAGCTCGAGCATGCGCAGCGTGCCCTGCACCTGGTGCAGGAACCCCGCGCACAGGTGCATGCGGCCGGTGTCGGCCGGGTCCTCGACGAACCCCTCCAGCTCCAGCTTGGCCTGGCGCAGGGTCTCGTCGAGCTCGGGCTTCACCCAGCCCAGCGTGGTGTATTCGATCGCCTCGCGCAGCACCGGGGTCATCGCATCCCCCCTGCGATGGCGTGCGTCCAGCGGTGGCCGGCGGCGGTCCGGTTCATCGGTCGTCCAGTCCCCCGGGGCCTCAGGCCGGCAGCTTGAAGTCCGCCACGGAGCGGCGCAGGTCCGCCGCCAGCTGCGCCAGGTTGCCGATCGACTCGGCGGTCTGGTTCGCGCCCTGCGAGGTCTGCGAGGTGATCTGCTGGATGGTGTTCATCGTCTGGGTGATGTTCGCCGCCGCGCCGGCCTGCTGCTGCGCCGCCTGCGAGATGTTCTGGATGAGCGCGGACAGGTCGGACGACACTTTTTCGATCTCGCCCAGCGCGGTCCCCGCGTCCTCGGCCAGCCGGGCACCGGCGACCACCTCCGCGGTCGTCTGCTCCATCGAACTGACCGCCTCGTTGGTGTCGGCCTGGATGGTCTGCACCAGCTGTTCGATACGCTTGGTCGCGTTGGACGCGCGCTCGGCCAGTCGCTGCACTTCGTCCGCCACCACCGCGAAGCCCCTGCCCGCCTCGCCGGCCGAAGCCGCCTGGATGGCCGCGTTCAGCGCCAGGATGTTCGTCTGCTCCGAGATGTCGTTGATCAGCTCCACGATCGAACCGATCTCCTGCGAGCTTTCGCCCAGCCGCTTGATCCGCTTCGAGGTCTCCTGGATCTGGTCGCGGATCGAGTCCATGCCCGCGATCGTCTCGCGCACCACGCCGGCGCCCTTGGTCGCGATCTGCACCGAGCGCTGCGCCACCTCGGCCGACTCGGCGGAGTTGCGCGACACCTCCTCGATGCTCGCCGCGATCTCGTTGATGCGCTCGGTGGCCGAGTTGATCTCGCGCGCCTGGTGCTCGGCGGCCTCGGCCAGGTGCATCGCCGTGGCCTGCGTCTCCTGCGCGCTGGCGGCGACCTGCACCGAGGTGTCGTTGATCGTCTGCACCAGGCTGCGCAGCTGCTCGACCGCGAAGTTGATCGAGTCGGCGATCGCGCCGGTCATGTCCTCGGTCACCGTCGCCTTCACCGTCAGGTCGCCTTCCGCGAGCGAGCCCATCTCGTCCAGCAGGCGCATGATCGCCTCCTGGTTGCGGTTGTTCAGCTCGGTGGTGGCGGCCAGCCGCTCGCGCTGCGCGCGGTTGAGCGACCACAGCAGGCCGGCGATCGCGATGATCGCGAGCAGGCCGCTGGCGATGCTGATCCAGATGTTGCCGAGCAGGCTGGTGTCCTTGAGCGAACCGAACGCGGTGAACGCGGAGAACAGGGCCTGGCTGTCGGCCAGCAGCTTGTCCGAGCCTTCGGTCAGCGTGGCCGCGGACGCCTGCGCGCGGAACAGCGCGTCGGAGCTGGAGAGGATCGCGTCGAGGTCCTGCTTCATGCCCTCCCACTGCGTCGTGGCCTGGTTCAGGGCGGAGATCGCGCCGCCGTTGACCAGCGCCTGCACGTTCATCGCCGGGTCGCCGGACTTCAGGCCGGCCAGCACCTGCTCGAACACGCCCGCGTCACGCGCCAGCGCCTCGCCGGCGATCGCGGCGCCGCTGCCGCCGGCCTGGATCTCGGCCACGCGGCGGGCCATGTTGCCGGCCAGCACCACCTGGCGCAGCGCGATGTAGACCTGCGAGGCCGGGGAGCCGCTCGCCGACATCGCGCGCACCACCTCGTCCAGCTGCGCCTGGAGCTGCGGCACCGCCTGGATGAAGCGCGAGGCGTTGCCGGAGAACGCGGCCACGGCCTGCTCGCTGGCGATCACCTGCTCGGCACTCTTCGCCAGCGGTTCCCAGGTCCGGGTGACGGTGGCGATCGGGCCGGCCACGCCGGCGACGCTGCCGAAGCTGTCGTTGAGCAGCCGCACGTCGGCGTCGATCTGCGCCTTGGTGGCCTTGAACGCGGCGAAGGCGTCGGCGTTGCCGGCCACCGCCTCGCGGCCCTGGTTGGCCAGCCGCTGCGAGTTCACCTGCAGGTTCGAGGCGGCGGAACTGGCACCGCCCAGCCGCGCCGCCTTCCAGCCGGCGTAACCGGTGTTGGCGCCGAAGACCACCAGCATCACGACCAGGGCCGTCACCCAGAAGTTGGTGCCCAGCTTGTGGCCCTTGCCGCTGATGGTGTCGATGACGGTACTCATGTCATTCCCCTGTATCTGCATGCCGGCCGGACGGCTCAGGCCGCGGCCTGTCTGAATTCCGGGGTGCGGCTCAGCCGGTCGAGGCTGAACACCCCCCACGTGTCCTCGCCGAGGCGGTACGCCCGGTCGATGAAATGCGCGTAACGGCCCTGCGCGATCCCCTCGGCGGGCACCTGCTGTTCCTCGTGGAAGCTGCGCTGTCCATACAGCTGGTCGATGGTGACCGCGACGTCCCCGTCCGGCTGGCGCACCACGAGCACCCGCAGGTTCTCGTGCAGCACGGTACGCTCGCCCTCGAGGAACAGCTTGAGGTCGACGACCGGCAGCAGGTTGCCGCGGACGTTGGCGACGCCGAGCATCCACGCCTGCGCGAGCGGCACCGGCGTGACCTGCGGCATCGGCAGGATCTCGACCACCTCGTCGAACGCGGAGGCCAGCCTGCGCCTGCCGATCCGGTAACCGACGCCGCGCCACAGGCCCGGCGCCTCGAGCTGCTCCGGCAGGCCGGCGACGTGCGCCAGGCTGCGGCGCTCGTAGTCGGCGAGCAGGTCGAAGGGCGTTGCTGGCGCCTGGATCGCCATCAGCTCCCCAGCAGCGCGTTGATCTGGCCGATGAGTTCCTGTTCGCTCGGCGGCTTGACGATGTAGCCCTTCGCGCCCTGGCGCAGCCCCCAGGCACGGTCGGTCTCCATGCCCTTGGTGCTGACGATCACCACCGGGATCCCGCTGGTGTCGCTGTCGCGGGCGAGCGTGCGCGTGGCCTGGAATCCGTTCATGCCCGGCAGCACCACGTCCATCAGCACCAGGTCGGGACGTTCGCGCTTGCAGGTCTCGATGCCGTCCTCGGCGGTGGCGGAAGCCAGGACCTCGTGCCCGTTGCGCTCCAGGATCTGCGTGAGCACGGCGGTGTCGGTCGGCGAGTCCTCGATCAACAGGATGCGTGCCATGGAGCTCCCCCTCCCCCGGTCAGACGCTGACGTGCGCGCGGATCGCGTCGAGCAGTTCCTCGCGCGTGAATGGCTTGGTGACGTACTGCTCGGAGCCGACGATGCGGCCACGCGCCTTGTCGAACAGGCCGTCCTTGGAGGACAGCATGATCACCGGGGTGCTCTTGAACATCTGGTTGTTCTTGATCAGCGCGCAGGTCTGGTAGCCATCCAGACGTGGCATCATGATGTCCACGAAGATGATCTGCGGCTTCTGGTCGGCGATCTTGGCCAGGGCCTCGAAGCCGTCGGTCGCGGTGACGACCTCCGCGCCCTCGCGCTTGAGCAGGGTTTCCGCGGTGCGCCGGATGGTCTTCGAATCATCGATGACCATGACCCGCAGCCCATTCAGGCTACCGGCGCGAGCGCCGTCTTGCGTCATTTGTCTTTCCCCCAAGGTGCGGCGCTTCCCCAAAGCCGGCGCCGCTGACCGGTCACTTATACCCCAGCCCGCCGCGAGACTGTCAAGGGATTGTCAGGAATAGTGCGCAACCCGTCGAAAATGCGGGAAGTTTCACCCTCGCGGGCTGATAACATGGGCGGCGGTCAGCCGCAGGTGGTTCGCATGCCGTTCGACGTCGTCGTGGTGATGGATCCGATCGGATCGATCCGGATCGCAAAGGATTCCACTTTCGCGATGCTGCTGGAGGCGCAGCGGCGCGGCCACCGCCTACACTACGTCCTGCCCGGCGGTCTGGGCATGGCCGGCGGCCGGGCCGTGGCCCGCCTGGCCCCGCTGGAGGTCCGCGACGATCCGGCCGGCTGGTACGAACTGGGACCCGCGTCACAGCGCCCGCTGGGGGAAGGCGACCTGGTGCTGATGCGCAAGGACCCGCCGGTCGACGCCGACTACCTGCACGACACCCAGATCCTGTCCGTGGCGCAGCGCCAAGGAGCCCTGGTGGTGAACGACCCGCAGGGCCTGCGCGACATGAACGAGAAGCTGGCCGCGCTGGAGTTCCCGCAGTGCTGCCCGCCGACCGTGGTCAGCCGCGACCCCGCGACCCTCAAGGCCTTCGTCGCGGAACACGGCGACGTGGTGCTCAAGACCCTCGACGGGATGGGCGGGCGATCCGTCTTCCGCGCCAGCACCGGCGATCCCAACCTGAACGTGATCCTCGAGACCCTGACCGCCGGCGGCCGGCACCTGGCCATGGCGCAGCGCTACCTGCCGGAGATCGTGGAGGGCGACAAGCGCATCCTGCTGATCGACGGGGTCCCGGTGGACTACTGCCTGGCGCGCATCCCGCAGGGCGACGAGTTCCGGGGGAACCTCGCCGCCGGCGGCCGCGGCGAGGGGCGGCCGCTGACCGGACGCGACCGGTGGATCGCCTCCCAGGTCGGCCCGGCCCTGCGCGCGCGCGGCATGCGCTTCGTCGGCCTGGACGTGATCGGCGACTGGCTGACCGAGATCAACGTCACCAGCCCCACCTGCATCCGCGAACTGGACGCCCAGTTCGGCCTCAACATCGCCGGGCTCCTGTTCGACGCGCTGGAAGCGGACGCACGCTGACCCTCCATGGCCCAGGCCGCCCTGCCCGCACCGCCCCGCATCGGCGAACGCGACCGGCTCGGCGCGACCCTCGTGCTGTCGCTGCTGGTGCACGGGATGCTGGTGCTGGGCGTGGGTTTCGTGGTCGAGGACGCCGCGCCGGTGGCCCCGACCCTGGACGTGATCCTCACCGAGACCACCAGCCCGCTGACGAAGGCCCAGGCCGACTTCCTGGCGCAGGCCAGCAACGAAGGCGGCGGCGAGCACGACCAGGCCCGTCGCCCGCGCCAGGCCCGGACCGGCTTCGGCCCGCAGTCGCAGGACGGCATCGCCCCGGTGGAACTGCGCGCGCAGTCGCCCGAGTCCAGCCCGCCGCCCGAATCGCGCGTGGTCGCCAGCACCCGCGGCGCGGACGATCGCCCGGAGCCCCGGTCGACCCCGCAGGCGGAGGAAACACCCCTGCCGCGTGGCCCGGAGAAGGTGGAGCGGGACATGGCGATGGCGCGCCTGGCCGCCGAGATCCACATGCGTTCGGAGCGCTACGCCAAACGGCCCAAGCGCAAGTTCGTCTCCGCCAGCACCCGGGAATATGCCTATGCCGCCTACCTGCGGCAGTGGGTGGACCGGGTCGAGCGCATCGGCAACCTCAACTACCCCGACGAGGCGCGACGCCGGCGCCTGTCCGGACAACTCGTGATCAGCGTGGCGATCCGCCGTGACGGCTCGGTCGAGCGTGCCGACATCATCCAGTCCAGTGGCATCCGCCTGCTCGACGACGCGGCGCTCCGGATCGTCAGGCTCGCCGAGCCCTTCCCGCCGCTGCCGAAGACGGACGAGGAGGTGGACGTGCTGCACGTCACCCGCACCTGGCTGTTCCTGCCGGGCGGCACCCTGGTCGACGACTGAACGCCCGGCTACAGCCGTTCCCAGACCGGCCCCTGCCCGCGCCGCCAGAACACGCCCACCGCGCGGCCGAAGAACGCCTCCTCCGGCACCAGCCCGAACCAGCGGCCGTCGGCGCTGTCGCCACGATGGTCGCCCAGCACCAGCACCATGCCGGGCGGGATGCGCTGCGGCGGGATGTCCGGCCCGCCGCCATCGGACAGGTCCAGGCGCACCAGGCGAGCGCCATGGCGCTCGACGTCGCCACCGGGCGGCGACAGCGGCCTTCCGTCCACCACCAGCCGGCCATCGGCCAGGGCCACGGTCTGGCCGCCGACCGCGGCCACGCGCTTGATCAGGCGCGTGCCATCCGCCGGCGAGTGGAACACCACCACGTCACCGGGCCGGGGACGCCCGCGCGGCACCAGCACCTTGCCGGTGAAGGGCATGCGCAGGCCGTAGGCACCCATGTCCACCAGCACCCGGTCGCCAGGGCGCAGGGTCGGCTCCATCGAACCGCTGGGCACATGGTAATGGTTGGCGAAGCTGGAGCGCGCCACCACCAGCAGCGCGACCGTCAGCAGCAACGGCGTCAGTTCCCGGCGCAGCCGGGCGCGCAGCGGGGCCGGTGGGGAGGCGGATGCGGGAGCGGTGGCCATGGCGCGTATCCGGTGTGGGGTGCCAGACTGCCCCGCATGGACCGCCCGGCGGCCCGGAGGTTCCCGGTTCAACGCTCCCCGCGCAGCGCCGCCTGCTGCTCGAGGGTCAGGGCGACGTTGTCGCGCAGGTAGGCCGGCTCGACCCGCTCCGGCGCGACCGCCCCGCCCAGCGCCCAGGCCTGCACCCCGAGCCGGGCGACATCGGCGGCGTGCGGCAGGGCCTGGTCGTCGAATCCCGCCAGCCGCCCGCCCAGCGCCCGCGGCAGGGCGCCGCCGGCCGCGGCGAAGCCGGTGCCGACGCCGTGCCATTCCTCCCCGCCCTCCGGCAGCTCCACGGCCCCCGGCGGCAGCACGCGCTCGGCGGCGAGCGCCTCCACGCCCCCGTCGCCACGCATGAACGGCGCAGCGTAGACCTCGCCCATCCGCGCGTCGATCGCGGCCAGCACCCGGCCCGCCGGCGCGCGCATCGCCAGCGCGGCCAGGGTGGACACGGGCACCACCGGCCGGTCCAGCGCCAGCGCGATGCCCTGCGCCAGCGCGACCGCCAGGCGCACGCCGGTGAACGCGCCGGGGCCGCGTCCGACGGCGATGCCGTCCAGCTGCGCGCGGGTGATGCCTGCCTCCGCCAGCAGCTCCTCCGCCCACGGCAGCGCCAGTTCGGCGTGGCGCCTCGGCACCACGCCGAAGCGCTCGCGCACCTCGCCGTCGCACCAGACGGCAACGGAACAGGCTTCGGTGGCGGTCTCGAAGGCAAGCAGCTTCATCCGGGTTTCCTGCGGGCCGGGCGTCCGGCGCGGGGCGGCACGCGCGGAGCCACGCGGATCACCCCGACGCCTCGTGGACGGCGGGGGCGCATTCTGACGCAAAGAACGCCTCGACGTCGGCCATGGCGCGCGTGACCGGGAACGGCGGCAGGGAATCCATGAACACCCGGCCGTAACCCTTCTGCGACAGGCGCGGGTCGCACAGCACCAGCACGCCGCGGTCGCTTTCGGTGCGGATCAGCCGGCCCACGCCCTGCTTCAGCGCGATCACCGCCTGCGGCAGCTGCTCGTCGCGGAACGGATTGCCGCCCGCGCGCCGCACCGCCTCCAGCCGCGCCTCGAACACCGGGTCGTCCGGCGCGGCGAACGGTAGCTTGTCGATCACCACCACGCTCAGCGCCCCGCCGGCCACGTCCACGCCCTCGCGGAAGCTCGCCGCACCCAGCAGCACGCCGTTGCCGGACTCGCGGAAGCGCTGCAGCAGCACGTGGCGCGGCGCCTCGCCCTGCACGAACAGCGGCCAGGGACCGTCGCGCAGCAGTTCCGCCGCCTCGCGCAGCGCGCGGTGCGAGGCGAACAGCACGAAGGCGCGGCCGCGTGACGCCTCGAGCACCGGGCGCACGGCCTCGACCACGCGCGCGGTGTAGTCGCGCGCGGCCGGCTGCGGCAAGCCCGGCGGCCGGTAGCACAGCGCCTGCGCGGCCCAGTCGAACGGACTGGACACCAGCAGGGTGTCGGGCCCGGCGAGCCCCAGCCGCCGCACGACGTGGTCGAAGCGCCCGTCCACCGCCAGGGTCGCCGAGGTGAACACCCAGGCCGCGCGGCTGCGTTCGCGGTACGCCTGCAGCGGCCCGGACACGTCCAGCGGCGTGCGCTGCAGGCGGAAGCCGCGCGTGCCCAGCTCGTACCAGCGCACGTCGTCGTCCGCCGCATCCTCCGCACCCTCGCCCTCGCCATGCCAGCGCGCCAGCCGGGACAGGAACTCCTGCGCACGCGCGTGGCAGGCGTCGAACCCCGGCGAGGCCTCGCGCAGCGGCGCGCAGGCATCGCGCAGGCGCTCCAGCGCCCCGGCCAGCGCCCGCAGTCCGTCGCCGGCAGAGGGCTGCGCCAGGGCGCGCTCGCGCGTGCCGCGCGCAGGCAGCCCTTCCATCGCCACGCGCAGCGCGCGCACCGCGTTCTCCAGCCCGCGCGCCGGTTCCTGCACCACCGCCAGCGCGCCGCCGACCTCCCTGCACTCGCCCAGGGTGTCGCGCGCCAGTTCCACCAGCGGCCGCGCCGCCAGCGATTCGCCGAAGAACTGCGCGGCCAGTTCCGGCAGCTGGTGCGCCTCGTCCACGACGAAGGCCTGCGCGCCCGGCAGGATCTCGCCGAAACCTTCCTCCTTCAGCGCCATGTCGGCCAGCAGCAGGTGGTGGTTGACCACCACGATGTCGGCAGACTGCGCACGCTGGCGGGCCTGCACCACGAAGCAGTCGTTCCAGAACGGGCATTCGCCGCCGAGGCAGTTGTCCGTGGTCGAGGTCACCAGCGGCAGCAGCGGCGACTCCTCGGGCAGCTCGTCGACCTCGGCCAGGTCACCCGAGCGGGTACGCCCGCTCCAGGCCACGATCCGCTGGAACTGCGCAGCCTGCTCGCGCGACGTGAATCGCGGCTCGCCCTTCGCGCGCTCCAGCCGGTAGCGGCACAGGTAGTTCGCCCGCCCCTTCAGCAGCGCGGTCTTCGCGCCGCGGCCGAGCGCGTCGCGCACGCGTGGCAGGTCGCGGTGGAACAGCTGGTCCTGCAGCGCGCGGGTGCCGGTGGAGACGATGGTGCGCACGCCCGACAGCAGCACCGGCACGAGGTAGGCGAAGGTCTTGCCGGTGCCGGTGCCGGCCTCGGCGACCAGCACGCCGCGCCGGTCGATCGCGTCCGCGACCGCTTCCGCCAGGCGCTGTTGCGCCTCGCGTGGCCGGAATCCGGGCAACGCCAGCGCCAGCTCGCCGTCGTCAGACAGCGCCGCGCGGCTTTCCTGAGCAAGCGTGGACATCGTCGCAGTCTATCGTCCCGCGGGGCGGGGACTCCTTTTCCCGTCCCGGCGCGGCGCCGGCCTCAGTAACGCACCGGCCCCTCGACCCGGCAACCTTCCACCTGCCGCCGCGCCGACACCGCACCCTCGGCGTCGCCGGCGACGAGGCGCACCTGCTCGATCGTCGCCCAGTGGCGGCGGCACAACGGGCCGACCTGCGCGCCCAGCGCATAGGCGCGTTCGGCCAGTTCGCCGGCACGGGCGAAGTCGCGCAGCAGGATCGCCGCCTCGGCGCGTTCCTGCAGCAGCGCGGGATCCTCCGGCGTGATCGCCAGCGCGCGGTCGAGCGCCTCCGCGGCCTCGGCATGCCGCCCCTGCTCGTGCAGGCGCCCGGCCGCTACGCGCAGGTCCTCGACCATCGGGTCGCGCAGCGGCTGCACGGTGAGCTCGCCGTCGCCATCCCCCGCCGCGGCGCGGATCGCCGCCACCATCTCCTCCGGCGTCGCGCTGGTCAGTGGTGGCGCTGCCTGTTCCACGGGATGTGTCGTGCACGCCGCCAGCGCCAGGCTGGCGACGGATGCGGCAATGGCGATGCGGAAGCGGATCTTCCTGGTCATGGTTGCTCCTGTGTCGGGGCCTGCTGCGCCGGTGGCGACTCCCCGCGCCGGCCGATGCCGAACCATTCGCGCCAGCCGCGGCGCCGCTCCTGCTGCGGCTCCTGCTGCCCCGGTGCCTCCTGCGGGAGCGCGAACGGATCAGGCAGCGGCGTGCACGGCTGGTACGGCGGCGCGTAGCCGGAGACGAAGGCGAACCGCCGCGCGCCGGGGCAGTCGGCGTCAGTCGCGTGCGAATCCACCACCCAGTGCCACTCCAGGCCTTTGTCGGCGACCCGCAGCGGTGCGCTCGGCAGGCGCGAGAAGATCCCCGACCACACGCGCATGGCACCGGTCGCGCCGTACAGGCCGGTCTGTTCGTTCCGGTCGTTGCCCACCCAGACCACCGCCAGGTGGTCGCCTGTCCAGCCCGCGAACCAGCTGTCACGGCCGTCGTTGCTGGTGCCGGTCTTGCCGGCCACGCCCAGCCTGCCCAGGCCGTCGTTCAGCAACTGCCGCCCCGTGCCCGAGGTCACCGCGTGCTGCAGCGCCAGCGTCACCAGCCGCGCGGCGATCGTGTCGCCCTCGGTCGCGGGCGCGGGCTTGCGGTCGTAGCGGCTGAGCACGCGCCCTTCCGCGTCGAGCACGCCGCGCACCGCGCGCAGCGGCTGGATCTGCCCGCCGGAGGCGAGGAACTGGTACAGCTGCGCCATCGCGTACGGGCTCTGGTCCATGGAACCGAGGATCAGGGCGGGATTCGGCTCGGCGCGCACGCCGGAGAGAGCGCGCACCAGGTCGGCCAGCGCCTGCGGGCCGACGTCCATGCCCACGCGCACCGTAGCCTGGTTGTAGGACTGCGCCAGCGCGTCGATCAGGCGCACGCTGCCATGGCTGCGGCCGTCGGAATTCTTCGGGGTCCAGCGCCGGCCGTTGTCCAGGGTGACCGTGACCGGCGAGTCGTCCACCCAGGTGGCCAGCGAATACTTCGCCGGGCGCGCCAGTGCAAGCAGGTAGACGAACGGCTTGAGCAGCGAGCCGACCGGGCGGTGCGCCTCCACGGCGCGGTTGAAGCCGTGCTCCGCCGGCTGGCCGCTGCCGACCACGGCCAGCACCTCGCCGCCGTGCACGTCGGTCACCACCAGGCCCGCCTGCAGCGGCGGGCGCTTGCCATTCTGCAGCGACTGCAGCGTGCGCGTGATCGCGGCCTCGGCATAGGCCTGCGCCGAGGGCGACATGCCGGTCATCACGGTCAGCCCCGCGCCCTGCAGCGCGTCCGCGGGATAGTCCCGCGCCAGCTGGCGGCGCACCAGGTCCACGTAGGCCGGGAAACGGTTGGCGGCGACGTTGCCGGGCGAGGAAGTGATGCCCAGCGGCGCCGCGAGCGCGCGCTCGTATTCCCGGCGGTCGATCAGCCCGGTCTCGAGCATGTTCGCCAGCACGAAGTCGCGCCGCTGCTTCGCCCGCTCCGGGTGGCGGCGCGGGTCGTAGTACGAGGGTCCGCGGATCATCCCGACCAGCAGCGCGATGTGCTCGGTGTCGAGATCCTCCAGCCGGCGCCCGAACCAGAACTCGGCGCCGGCGGCGACGCCATGGATCGCCTGCGCGCCACGCTGGCCGAGGTAGACCTGGTTGAGGTAGGCCTCGAGGATCGTGCCCTTGCTGTAACGCGCCTCGATGATCAGCGCGTACAGGATCTCGTTGAACTTGCGGCTCCAGGTCTGCTCGCGGCCGATGCCGAGCAGGCCGCTGCGCGCCAGCTGCTGGGTGAGCGTGCTCGCGCCCTGGCGCTTTTCCATCGTCCGCAGGTTGACCAGCGCGGCACGCACCATGCCGCTGATGTCAATGCCGAAGTGGTGCGCGAAGTCGCGGTCCTCGACCGCCTGCAGCGTGTCGGTGAGCAGCCGCGGCACGTCCCCCACGCGCACCAGCCGCCGCTCCTCCTGGTTCTGGCCGTACAGCGTGGCGATGCGCGCGGCGTCGAGCCGCACCGACTTCACCGCGCGCTTGCCGACCAGGTCGCGCACCGACGCCACGCGGCCGCCGGAAAGCACCACCTCGATCCGGCTCGGCGCGACCTCGCCATCCACGTCGCGGAAACCGCGGCTGGCGATGATCCAGCGCGGGCCCTCGTGCCGGTAGGTGCCCGGGCGCTGGCCGTCGCCTTCCTGGTAGGCGGCGGCGTCGAGCTCGATTCGCAGCGTCTGCTCGTCCATCGCCATGCCCGGCGACAGCCGCAGCGGGCGCGCGTACACGCGGGTCGGCTCCTGCCAGCGCAACGCGCCGAAACGTTCGCCGACCTGGTGGTTGAGGTAGAGCACGTAGGGAACGAGGAAGCCCAGCCCGAGGCCGAGCGCGGCAAGCGCCCACGTCAACAGCCGGCGGCGCCAGCCAGGCCCTCCGTCTTCCCCGTCGCCGTCGTGGTCGAGCTCGTCTTCGTCGTAATCGATGCTGGCCATGGAGTCCGGATCCGCGCCAACGGATCGTCCGGGGATGCGACAATGGAAGGAGTGGCCGTCGAGTCTAGCGCAGCCCCGGGCGCGCGCCGGCGCCACGGTCGTCCACCATTCAGCGAGCGGAACCGGATCGTGCCCGATGCGTTGACGTACCACCTGCGCCGGCTGGGTTCACGCCTGCACCGGGCGCGGATCACCCTGCACGGCAAGGGGCTGCACGGGTTCCTGCGGCGCGCGCTCCAGGGTGCCTCGCCCGGCCCCGTGGCGCCCGCCGGCCCGCGCCCGGCCACCGCGCCGCGCCAGCCTGCGCCGGGCGGCAAACGCATCCTCCTCGTGGACACCACCACGCCTCGGCCGGACCGCGATTCCGGCTCCCTGCGTGCCTTCAACCTGATGCGGCTGCTGCTGGAGGAAGGCCACGCCGTGGACTTCCTTCCCGACGACCGCGCCGACGCCGGCCGCTACACCGACGACCTGCGGGAGCTGGGCGTCACCGTGCACTGCGGCCCGGATGCAGGCGGCCACCTGGCCTGGTTCCGCCGCCACCTGCCCGGATTCGACGCCCTCATCGTCAGCCGCTACCACCTCGGCGAATTCCTCATTCCCCTCGCGCGCACGGTCGCGCCGCGGGTACGCGTGGTGCTCGACACCGTGGACCTGCACTTCCTGCGCGAGCAGCGCGAGGCGGAACTGCGCGGCGACCGCACCCTGGCGCGGCTGGCACGCGCGACCCGCGCCCGCGAGCTGCGGGCGATCTCGGAGGCCGACGTGGCCTGGGTGGTCAGCGGGGCCGAACGCGAACTGCTGCGCGGACTGCTGCCCGCCGCGCGCGTGCTCGTGCTGCCGAACATCCACGCCATCGCGGGCGAGGTGCCGCCCCGCGAGGGCCGAAGTGGCCTGCTGTTCGTCGGCGGCGCAGGCCACCCGCCGAACGTGGACGCGATCAACTGGATGCTCGACGAAATCCTGCCGCGTGTGCGCGAAGTCCTCCCCGGTTGCGTCTTCCACGTGGCCGGCGACGGCACCCGCGGGGTGGTCGGCGACCGCGCTTGCCCGCACGTGGTCGCGCACGGCCACGTGCCCGACTTGGCGCCGCTGCTCGCGTCGTGCCGCGCTGGCGTCGCCCCGCTGCGCTTCGGCGCCGGGGTGAAGGGCAAGGTCAACCAGTACATGGCGCACGGCCTGCCCGCCGTGGTCACCACGTGCGCCGCCGAGGGCATGCACCTGCGCGACGGCGAGGACGCGCTCGTCGCCGATGACGCGGAATCGTTCGCCGCGGCCGTGGCGCGCCTGCTCACCGACGATGCGCTGTGGGACCGGCTCTCGGCCAACGGCATCGCCAACGTGCGCCGGCACTTCTCCTTCGACGCCGCACGCGCCACGCTCGCGGCCACCTTCGCCGGAGACACCTGAGCCCGATGCGGATCCTGCTCATCGCCTACGAGTTCCCGCCCAGTCCCTCGCCGCAGTCGCTGCGCTGGACCTACCTGGCACGCGAGCTGCATGCGCTGGGCCACGAAGTCCACGTGCTCACCGTGGACCTCGGCGGCGAGACCCCTGGGCTGCCGGCACTGCCGGAAGGCCTGCACGTGCACCGCACCTTCGCGGGCCTGGTGCGCGGCGCACTGGCCTTCCACCGCGAATACCGCAGGCGCCACCCCAGACCCGCAACACCGCAGGCACCACCGGACGGTGGAACGCGGGCGGCCGGGGTGACGGCGCTGCGTCCGCCGCGCAACTGGAAACAGCGGGTCTCCGAGGTGGTGCAGGCGGTCGCGGCCCGGATGCACTTCCCCGACATCCGCGGCGAATGGCGGCCCTGGGGCCGGCGCGAGCTGCGCCGCCTGCTCGACCGCCACCGCTTCGACGTCATCGTCAGCTCCCACGAGCCCGCGACCACGCTGGAGCTGGCACTGGACGTCGCCAACCGCGGCATCCCCTGGGTCGCGGACCTCGGCGACCCGGTGCTTGCGCCGTACACGCCGCGCCGCTGGCAACGGCGCGCGCGCCGCATCGAACGCGCGGTGTGCGCGAAGGCCACGGGCATCATCGTCACCACCGAGGCCACCGCCACGCTGCTGCGCGAACGCCACGGCCGCAACCACGGCATCCACGTGCTGACCCAGGGCTTCGACCGTACGCCCGTGCTGCCCGCGGCCGGCGGCGTGTTCGACCCCGGCCGGCTGGAACTGCTCTACACCGGCACCCTGTACGCGTTCCGCCGCATCGACGCCCTGCTCGAGGCGGTGGCCGCCACCCCGGGCGTGCGGCTGAACATCGCCTCGGTCACGGTGCCGGAATACGTGCTGGCCGCGGCCAGCGCCTGCCCGGAGCGCATCCGCCTGCTCGGCTTCCTGCCACACCTGTCGGCGATGGCGCTGCAGCGGCGGGCCGGCGTGCTGGTCAACCTCGCCAACGACGACCCAGTGCAGATCCCGGGCAAGTTCTACGAATACCTCGGCGCGGGCCGGCCGGTCCTGCACCTGGCCAACCACGACGACCCGGTCGCCGCACGCATCCGGGCGCTGCGGCGCGGCTGGGTGGAACGGCACGACGCCGGTGCGATCGCCGCGCGCCTGCGCGCGCTGGCGCAGGCCCACACCGAAGGCCGGCTCGACGAAGGCCTTCGGCTGGATGCCGCGGACGTGGACGAATGCAGCTGGCAGGCGTTGGCGCGCCGGCTCGACGCCATCCTCCGCGACGCGGCGGCGCGCCCGGCCTGAGCGCCCTCAATCGGCAGGCGCCGCCGCCCGCAGGCGGGCGCGGAACCCGGCCAGGCCCTGCACGCCCGGATCCAGTCCCTCCGCGATGGCCAGCGCGTCACGCGCGCCCGTGATGCTGCCGGCGGCCAGCCGTTCGTCGGCGATGGCCAGCCAGCGCTGCGCCAGCCGGCCGCGCGCGGCGGCGATGGCCTGCGCGTCCTCGCCGAGCGCCACGCGCGCGTCGAGGCAGTTGCCGGCACGGCCGAGGTCGTTCGCGCGCAGCCCCTCGTCGAAGCAGCGCCGCGCCGCCGGCAGCAGGCGCAGTCCCGCGGCCCGCACCTCGGGATCGTCCGGGGCCAGCGCCTGCGCGGCGCGCAGCTTGTCCCAGGCGCTGTCGCCCGGCGGCGAAAGCAGCTCGCCGCGCACCTCGGCCCCGGCGGCTTCCTGCAACAGTTGCGCCACGCGCCTGCGGCGCTCCCCGGCCGGCACCGTGGGCGTGGCGGCACGGTACGCGCGCCGGGACTGTTCGACCTGGGCGGCGGCGGCGCGCACCACCCCGCTGTCCGGCGCCAGGTCCCGTGCCGCGCGCAGCTCGGCTTCCGCTTCGCCGAACCGGAAATCGGCGGCCAGCCGCCGCGCGCGCCCGGCATGCAATTCCGCCACCCGGCGCAGGCCGGCCTGCGCGGCCGCGTCGGCCGGATCATGGGCGAGCAGCCGGCGCCAGATGCCGGTGGCGCGCTCGACGCGCCCGCGCGCCAGCGCCACCTCCGCCTCCCGGCGCAGCGTGTCCAGTTCCTCGGTCAGGCGCGCGCGGGTATCGGGCAGGTCCACGTGGCCAGGGTCGTATCTCTCCGCCGCGGCGATGGCGGTGGCCGCCGCATCGAGGTCGCCCTCGCGCAGCCGCTGCCGCGCGCCATCGAGCAATGCGCCGATGGCGTCCTCGCGCCCGCGCAGCGCGTCGGCGTTGCGCGGCTGCAGTTCGAGGACGCGGGCATAGAGCGGCAACGCGGCATCGCCGCCACCATCGAGACGGCCTTCCGCGAGCGCCGCGTCGGCGCGCGCCAGCAGGTCGCCGATACCGGCACTGGCCGCCTCGCGCGCACGCAGTTCCTCCTCCAGCGCGTTGGCCCCGGCGCGCGGCACCCCCAGTTCGCGGGCCAGCCGCAGCAGCGCGCGCGCATCATCGAGGCGGCCCTGCGCCAGCGCCTCGCGGGCGCTTCCCAGCGCCGCCGCGGCCACGCGCGCCAGGCCGGCGCGCGCCTCGGGACGGTCGGGGTCGATCGCGATCGCCGCCTCGAACAGTTCACGCGCGCCTGTGCCGTCGGCGGCGGTCAGGCGGCCCGCCGCGAGCGCCCCATCGGCCTCGGCGACGAGCCGCAGCGCGCGCGTCGGGGGCACCACGCGGTCGGCCAGCGGACCGCGGAACAGCACCACCAGCACCACGAGCAGGGCCGGGCCGGCCAGCAGCCAGCCGCGCCATGCCCTGCGTCCCGCGGTGGCGGCCCGCCGTTGCGGCTCCC
>Ga0065720_1019376_pt1 | contig 27409 bp, 13 predicted proteins | sample Thericmetagenome_FD_59107 | JGI IMG/M metagenome (GOLD analysis project Ga0065720, IMG submission 59107) | Thermophilic microbial communities from the Joint Bioenergy Institute, California, USA of rice/straw/compost enrichment - eDNA_2 v2... | ecosystem: Engineered > Solid waste > Grass >... | reverse complement strand
AAATTTATTGAAAAATTCAAATCTCCTTCATGTATTCAGACAAACAATTTTTACTTAGGCGACCAATAGCAACCTCTCTTCCTACTTGGTCATATCTTGTCAAGCGATTTCCGAAATTTGTTGATAAGTTTTCAACACAAGAAGCTGGAAAAAGGGCGATTCACTTCAAAAAGCTGAAAATGGTTTTAATTATTAAGAAGATCAATGATAATTGCTTCATTCTAACTAAAAATAAGCTCATCCAGCTCTATCAAAGACATCACAAAACACTTAAATCAATTGATACATATGATCATATCAGACCTCTCCTACACAAATTCTCAAGACTTTCAAACCTGCAAATCAGTCTATACTATTTTAAAGATTGGAGAATAGCACTAAGCCAACGAAGCTTGGCTTCATTAAGAATAGTTTCCGAAAAAGTTTGGACAAGATTTGGAAATCGAAAGCGCAATATTCCTAAAATTCGTAAAAAGCTCAGACAAAAACTTCTTCCAATTTTATTTTCTCGGCTGTTAAAGTTGCTTATCAGAAGCCCTCATCTAAAAGAATTCATTATTGCAAGTCAACTTGACCAATACATTATCAGGTTAATGCAAATGCTAGGAACCACTTTAAATGACTTCACTTCCCAGCCAAAATTGATCCTTGATCTGAATTATAATGAAAAAATCACGGAAGACCAACTTAAGTCAATACCTGCAGATTTCTTCTCTAAAGTCATTGATATGACCCTTGATGGTCGAAATCAAATTCCGTTTGTGAATTTAGTCCTTCAGCACCCTGAGAATTTCCTTTCAATTAAGAGCCTATCTCTCTGTCTCTCTGATAAATTTCGAAGCTATTATGAGACCTTAGAGAGACTTGCCTTATTTGAACAGATTGAATTTCTTTTCTTAGAGATTCATCAATTAAATACTGAAACCATTCAGACTTTTTTTACAAAAGTACAATTCCCAGAAAGAGTTCATACCCTCAAACTTTCACTAAAGCATATCGGAGATGAGAACCCTTACGTGATGAATCATGAGAACACTCCAATCTCCATCTCAGAAGAATCATTTTTGATATTTGTGAAGAAATGGAAAAATCTTCAATGGTTAGAACATCTAGATATCGGTTTTGATTTCTTAAGGGTTCAGGGAGGTCTCAGAAAAGAATCTATTATAAAAATCCTGAAGGAGATCAAATCCTTAAAAACTTTGAAGATATTCTTCCGGTCTTATGATAATTTTGAATACACTTCAAGAAGAGCTTCCTTGCTTAAAATTGAAGGCCTTGATCTTGGACTATTCTTTAGGGAACTAAAGGACAATTTAAAAAATCTTGAGGTCTTAGAAATGGATTTCGACAGACTGGTAATGACACCCTCTTTACAGAATTTGGTGATTAGTATGCCCAAGCTGAAACTGATCAGCCTTAAGTATAGCTTACTGGGTTCTGATAATTTTTCAAAAATGATAAGGTTTATAAAAGCTTCTGCTATGGAGGGCTGCCAAGAGAATCATAAGAGAAGACTAGAAAATCTTAGGATTCTGATGCACCTAGTTGACATTGAGAATGAGAATGAGTTCTTATCTGTGCTAAATGAACTCAGAGAAATGAAATATATCAAAGGAAATATATACTTCTCGGTTGAGGATTTGGAGGAACCAATGATAGCCGAACATATCATGAACTTCTTAGCCAGGCTGAACAGACCTTTGGATATTGACTTGGGCTTCTCTGTTAAAATGATGGAGCGATCATTAATGAAAAATATTGGAAAAGCCCTTTCAAAGAATGGCCAAATATCTTCCTTTCTAATCGAAGGAAATTGGGGTGACTACATGGAATATCATAGGAACAAAGGATTTGATATTAGTGAATCTGAACCTCAAGAGGACTTCTATGAAGATTATTATCAATATCTGGATGCCAATAATGCTTTCAATAATGCTTTAGAGGTTGTTGTGTGATTCAGCAACTCTATCTGTTCAATCTCATTCTGAAATTTGCTAGGTCTTTTGACTTTCTCTTTAATACACACCTAGAAAAATCTGATTATGATTTTCTTTTGATTCGAGAAATGAAGAAAATGGGACTTGAAAGCTTGAGATGATTGCATAAAGATTCATATCTTGATCGTTTTATAATTAGAAAACTTCGAAAAACTATTCTGAATCGATTTGAAAAACAAAAGATGCATTCTTTTAAGTAAAAGAAGTGCTCATGTGAAAAGTCTTTTTATATCTGTGTCTTATTTTGTCGTACTAGATTTTACTCAGAAAATCTCAAGATAATGGGTAATATTAGTTTCCCTTCACCATGGTCAAATTAAAGATTTTTATATACTAGAAAACACATTAAATTTATTTATGAAGGAATTCTATACCCTTTATACATTTGGGCTCCTTCTTTACTTCACTTTACTCCTCTCGGTGCCTTCGCTTGGCCAAAGCATAATACAATCAGTCAAATATAAATATAAAGCAAACGGGGAATTAATATCAGCTGCAACTTCATTTTCAAGGTCACTAAAAGTAAAACTTGAGTTTGTTGAGCCTCTTATCCAAATTCCCAATTCGACATTTTTTAGTGTTTATTCTTTCAAGTTTAACACTGCCAAATGTGGGCTCCGACTCGAATTATTAACTCTTACCAAAGCATATGCAGAAGTAAATATAATTGCCCCGCCTTATGTTGGAATCGATATGCTGGAATTTGGACTTGTTAGTACAGCTTCTAGTAAACATCTATTCTCTTAATTTATTAATATGTCAAGGCAACATAATTACTCTAAATCTACCATTTTCATCAAGTCCAGAATATAATTTAGATTCAGGAAGTGGATTTAGAACTTTCACACAGACGCTTTCATATACCCCGACTCAGCCGTCCCTTTTTCTAAATCCAAATGTATTTCTGGGAATTCATGAGTTTGAATTTGTTTCAAATCGAGACATTGCTCTATCTTGGAACATAGTCCCACAGCCTGGAAATAAGTTAGATGTAAATATTAGCACTTGGAGAGATGCACGAATTACCCGGCTCAAGGGGTTGCTATTAATCATTGCAGACACGAACTCAGATGGTAAGCATAGTTTAGCTAACTGATTTGTATAGAAATTGGATTTGCTTCAAATTTGGCGGATTTTGGGTCAGTAGATTCTTCCGTTCTTATCCCTCCAAATAATGGAGAAATATTTGCTGATCAGATCACAGTGGGGTTTAATGGAAGGACTGATTTTATATCTCCACCTATATTAATCCCAGTTTTGAAAATTTTTGATCTAGGGAATACTACAGCTAGTTTAGAGACTACATTCATTCAAGGAGTAGATCAGAACTGGGATTCAACTCTGGATAATTTTGTTACAATTTATTTGAAGAATAGCTATCCTTCTCGGATAAACTCTTTGAATTATATACTTTTCATATTTTGTGACAAGGGATTAGATTGTTTCAAATATGACACTAGCATCGGCCTTCAAGGTGAAAATTTCGAATTGGATTTGACAGGCTTACCTTTATCCAAATCATTAAATACTCTCCGAGAAGAGGAATATAATATAGCCTTCTCAGAATTTTTTAAAACTAAACCAAAGTACTTTGCCATGGGAATCTCTGGTATTGAGGCTTCAGATTTTCTGTTGAAGTTCTCACTGACATATCTTGATCACTCAAGCAATTCTTTCAAGTTTAAACTCTCAATGGCAGCTAATGAATTTATAAGTCAACTACAAGTAAGTTATATAGCTTCTGATTGGAGTAATTCCATCTTTTATTTTCTAAGGATAACTAGGTGGATTGCAAACATATTATCTCGATTTTTCTGTGAATTGTTCTAACTTTATTACCTTCAGAACCTCAACAGGACTTAGAAATCTAACTTGTGTTGCTAATCTAGATCAAACAACAGAATTGGCTGGAAATAACTTTAATGCATTTGTATTATTCACAAGCTGGGACATTTTGAATGCTGGAACCAAGTTTTATATTTCACAACGAATAGTGTCGATCAATCTGACTCAAGTAATCTTTGAGATTTCCACTCAAGACCTTATGCAATTCAATGAATTGAAAGGCTATCTAGTTGTCTTTGATGAATCATCAAGTAATATCATCTCTTTTCAAGTTAATTAGTAGCTGATTACAATTTAAAATACAATAGGAATTCCCAAAATAACCCGTTTCCATTGAATACTGGGACAGGATATCGGGCTCTACCAATATCTCTAAATTTTCAAAGAAGATATGCCTATTCCCCTAATATTTTTATCGGGCTTTCTTCATGGACATATGATATATCAACTCAATTAATCCTATTACATGGCGGAAGTCGAGAGTTACACTCTCCAGGGAATCAGCTTTTTCTTGAAGCTAAATATATAACAAATTCCTCTTCTCAAATTTACTCGTTTGAATATCAATACATATCCTTTTGTTCAAGGATTATCAAGTGCAACTTGGTAGCAGATCAGATCATCAATGGACCAGATTCCTCAATAGCACAATCATTATATTTAATGGCCAACTTTGATCTTATCAGATATGCCGTAATACTCACTAAATATTCTGAATATCTAAATGGACTGTTTGTATTTGATGATAGCCAAATCAATTTGCCTGCGATCATTAGTGTCACCTCTTTTAGTCCCCAAAGTCTTTATGAAGGAATTACCACCATCGCTCCTTTTGATCTTAATAAAAAAGGGACACTTTCATTCCATATTTTTCAACTTTTAGTTGGCGATATTTGGTCAATTCAGGGTATTACTAATGCTCAAATATTCGAATTTGCATCTAACCAGACTTATACTGTGGATTCAGCCTTGGGAGGTTCAGAGGATCTGCAACAACCATTAGGAGATTATCAAACGATAATAGGGAACAAAATTTATTCCTCAGACCAGACAGATGATTTCATGTGCAAAGTTCAAATCACTTTTACAGGAATTTTGAGAAATTTATACCTCAATAGCCAAATCTTATTACAGGGATCTTCAGTAGATCCTAGAATTCCTATTGTACTGACTTCTCCTATGAAAGGATTGTTCAAAGGATCTCAATTATATATGATTACGTTCATTGGGTATCGAATAAATGTGGAAAGACTCAGTTTTCTTGATTGCACCAAAGTTCAAGGAGGTATAGCAATTACTCCTAAATTCCAACCTTACTATCTTAATCAGAGACTTGACCATTCCTTCACTTTAACTTATCCAACAGCTACAACTTCATGTCCTGCTGAGTGCTTATCCTGTCTCAATAATTCTTATTGTGTGAAATGCCAAGAGAATTATTATATTTCGAACGGGATTTGTGTAGATCTTTGCACTGATCAAGACTACCTTGTTCAGTCTAACAATGCGATATGTGATCAAACTGTAAGAAACCATGCACTACAATTAAGCCCTCCAACCTTCAATGAGAGAACAAGCCAAGTTACATTAAAGTATCTAGTTGATTTTGAAAAGACAATTACAAGAGTATTGATAATTTATTCACCTTACTATCCTCTTTACAAGAATGCACCTCATCCATCTCATCTAATGAGATATTTACCGTCTCTTTCAGAAGCCAAATATATCATGAAGTTCATCACGAGTCCTGCAAGTCCCTATATTGTGCAGTCCACTGACACCATTGTTAGTGCTGCAACTATTGCAAATCCTAGAGTTTGGGTTCTAGCCTATAGTGTGACTCAGTCAGAGATCTTCACAGTGATATCATATTCAAGTGCCAATCCAAATAAAGCTCTCAGCGTTAAGAACTATGCCATACTAGATCAAAGTTTAGTATCAACCTATGAGATCTTTGAGGTCTACTTCCTTATGGATTGTAGAACCCTGTGCAAAATTACTCTAAAATTTATTGGATATGTTGAAGTGTTCAAAAATGAAAGAACTCTTCTCTTTAGCACCTCTACAAGAAATTATTTAGAGTATGAACTATCTCATGAATTTATGGACTTGAACTTCATACTGATCAAGGGCAGCAACTGCTCCAGCTTTAATTTTACAATATCTGGAGAGTATAGCATTTATACTCTTGATAAATTCCTATTTGAAGATTCATTTCAAATTCCAGCAAATCCTTGCTTCATCCAAGATTGCTTAAATTGTCAGAACAATAAGTGTCTTTCTTGTGAGAAAGGCTACTTCCTTTCAGAAGATTCATCTTCCTGTTTGTCCTCTTGTCCATCAAGTCAGATCGAGAATTCACTTGAGTTTAAATGTATCAGTGTTGCTTCTCCAGACCTTGTAAAAACTGCAGAAAAAGTTGGCGTCATTTGGAGTACTCTAATTGGAGTATTCTTCGGATTGTCCCTGCTTATAGTGTTTGCTGGAGGGCATCCTACTATTGTTTTCAAACAGCTATCACTTATACAAGCATTATTAATCATAGTCTTTTTTAATATTAACTACCCTCCTCATCTTGACAAGTTGCTACAGATAGTGACTATAAGTTTCCTGAAATTTATTCCAAACCCATTCAGATGGTTCATTAATAAGCTTGATACTTATGACTTGAATCCTCCACTCAGATTCATTCAAAAAGATATTCGGACTGTATTTCTGGATAGTGGTGGACATCTAGTATTAGTTCTGTTAGTCTTTTTTGGAAATCACTTGCTTACAAGAGCTCTGTCCGACATGTCTAAAGGGAAGTTCAAGAGATTTACCATAGTACTTAAAGACCGAGCTGGGCTAGAAATGGCTTCCAGGTTCCTAACTTCAAGTACAATTGCATTCATGATTCCAGTGATCCTCCAGCTCAAAGTCGTTGTCTTCAAAAACTCTGTGTATGGAATCTCTTGGATGCTGTGCTTGATACTAGTGATCCTTTATGTTGGATTGATAGGCTATATCATTTGGAAAAATGATATAATCTCAAAACGCAAGAAAGGAGAAAAAGTAAGATTAAATGACTCACCCTTTGTGCTCTTTGAGGACTACTATTCCGCTGAGAATGATTTTGCTACACCATTTCTCTCATATCAATTGTTCAAGCAGATTTTATCTGTGGTCTTGCTCATCACTCTTTATCAACTTCCAATTCCACAAATATCGACACAACTAGGGCTATCGGTTCTTCATTTATTGGTACTTCTTTTGACTAATACATTTTCTGACCGAGCTATTTACAAATTGGAAATTGTGACTTCAGTTCTCAGAATAGTGATTGAAGGAATAATGATTTACTTTGTTCTGGGACCAAACAACAAACTTGATACAGATCTTAGCAGGTTAGTAATAGGGTGGGTCATCTTCGGATTCTGCGGATTATACATCGTCATTGTCCAAGGGTTTTGCATTTTCCGAGCTATGATGCATGTTAAAGGTGAGCTAAAACGTCTGATTGAAGAGAGAAGGCAAAGAAGATTGGCAAAGCTTAATGCAGGAAGAGGACTTCCGGTTAAGCATACAATTGAGAATCGTTTTGACGATGAGGAAGCCATTCGTCAGAAGTTGAAGCAAATTCTCAAGCCTAGACAGACAACATGGAGACCTGAGCCAATTGGAAAATTTGGACTGAAATTTAATAATATTAATGGAGACCCTAAGAAGAAAAGGAAGATAAGGACTGATGATGAGATCTTGTAGGAATAGCCTAACTTGTATTTTAGAGTGCAAGAGTGGTGAGGATTCTATCTTTTTTTAAAATGGATGTCTCTATTGAAGTCAATTTCAGAGTGGCGAGATGAGGAGGAATTGACATATAGAATTTTTTTATTATAGTATTAACATTTATCCATGATACAATTGGTTAATTATCTACACAAAATTGATATTCAATTCTTAAGTTTATTATCGAAAGAAATATCTGCTAAACCAATGATCAAATTTTTAACAATATGAGAAAGCTCTGGGTATTTAGGAATAATTATCAAGCTTATTTCTTGTAATAGATTTCGACATGTTCTAAATGCTTCTTCTTGACTCGAACTTTTTGAATTATTTGAAAAATTCTTTTCAATACTTCTCTTATTTGATAAAATATTCAATACTTCCTGATAATATCCAACAGCTTCGTTAGATTTTCCAATCTTTATTAGGACATATCCTAAATGCAATAAGGAGCTGAGAAAAATCTGATCTTCAGTTTCAATAGGGAAATCTCTACTAATACTTAAAGCCTTTACAAGATATCTTCCACCCTCCATATAGTCTTGCTTTATAAGGCATAGGTAAGCAAAGTAGTGATTAACGTGTGCTCTATGCATATGATCTAATATGTATTGATTTTCCACAAGAATGATTGCATGAGGGTAGAGAATTTCTGCTATTTTGACTGATTCTGGATTATTAAGAGTTAGTTTCTTTACTTCAATGATGAGAGATCGGATAAGACTTTGATACAAATTATACGTAGACATTGATAATTCTGGATGTTTATTAAATATGTCCAGGCATAATTTCTGAGGCTTTCTGAACATTCGAACTCCCCTCATGTTTATTGCTTTGGCATCTGCGGGTTTCAAAAGTGTTTGGATCACCGGGTTGTTGATATTCTCTTCAAACTGTCTTTTATCTGAGAAGATATTTTCAAGTAAATTCCAAGGAATAAAGTTTGGGTCCAGGTGAGAAGCATATTGCAGAATCTCCCAGGAAATAGGATTTTTCATGATTATCTCTTCCTTTACAAATTGGTCTGAGAGTTTTCGACTGGAATTTTCAGATAATACTTGGTCAGTCAGTGACTCTTGGTTCTCTTCATAGATTGTATCAGCCTGATGAGATGAGACGATTACTTCTTCTCGAGAAAAAGAATTGTTTTGAAAGTTTCTATGGAGTGAGCTTAGAAATCCTTTGCTTTTGTATGTCAAAAGTGGAAAATCAAGATGAGTTGGGTTTATTTTTATGAATAGAGCTCTATTCATACTCGCTAGCTTGGATGGAATAAAAGGAGATTTTCTCCAGAGCGAGTTCAAGGAGATAAGAGTTCTTTGATAAAAAGGTTGGACATTTCTCATTTCTTTATGCGAAATGCAATAAAATTAAGTTTTCACTTCAAAAGCTGAGAGCAATATCTTGCTACAAGACAAAATGGCTTTTTGGCACACAATGTCTCAATCAGGGAGAGAGATCTTTCCCTTCTGGAAAGACCCAAATTGTCCTTATAGTTATGCTGGACGCTAATAGAATAAAATTCAAAAAAAGTGGTTACTCTCTATTATAATAACTGAATCTCTCTGTTAGAAGTTGGTCAAAATTATATTCAAGTACTTTGGATGACTTGGCCTATAGGGCCTAGGTTTCCTCTTAGATAACTTTATCATCTGTTGGGGACAAATTTTCATGTAGAATCTCGTCTCGCTGAGTAAAATCCAATTTTTTGCTATGGGGAGCTCTCAGAACGAGAATGTAGCCTCATGTGTGATGGCTCTAGTCCAAGGAGATCTAGCTGATCCAGCGAAAGATTCACCAACACTATATATGAATATGAAACCAGGCATGACGAGCATTAATTGCCCTTATTGGAATGAGATGAATATTTTTTTAGACAGCATTTCGCTAATATACTAGATCTTTATAAATACTCATGATCTATAGATCGAAAGCCATAAAAACCTTTGTTTATTTCGTATATTTCTAGATTATTATCAAGAGACTGGGATTAAATGATATTTCTAATGTAGAACTTATACCAAAAATATTTATTTTTTCATTATTGTTGGTAATTAGTCATTTGGATATTCTGTTGGTAAGGGTTTTGAGTGGAGTACATGTTCTGTCCATACATAGGCTGGTTATAGTTGGGCATGGTGGTAGGATTATTCATCATAGGAGCCTGATTCATTTGTTGACCTTGGACAAAATCACTAGGAATGACTTGATTTGGCTGAAACATGGGCATCTGATTCATGGGCATTTGATTAGTAGTCATTTGATTCATAGGCATCTGGCTTGTTTGCATTCCCTGGTTCATTGCCATCATCTGATTAGGCTGCATCATTCCAGGATCTATCTGAATGACAAAGGTATAAGGATTCATAACCACTGGATTCCAGCCTTGAGGAGCCTGTGGTAATTCTATTGGTTTCAGAGCAGCAGAGTAAACCTGAATAGGGATAGTAGCTGAAGGATATTGCTGGCAACAGAGACAGCCGTCCATCCTGAGTTCCATCTTGAGGAAGAAATCAGATGTAATGATACCTCCATGGCTTGATGGGATAAGCTTTCCAGCAGCATTAGGATCATCCTTGATTTCTTGGCCATCCTCAAAATGTTGGAACGAGCCTTCCTGGCCTGGAGGAAGCTCAATGGATGCGATCTTAAGCTTATCACCGATCCAGGACTCTCCTGCTTCAAGGCCGCCTAAGCTTTGACTTTTTATAACTGACCTTATAACTTTGGAATGAGCTCCAGCCCTAAGTACAATGGATTGCTCAAGTGAGAAAACAACATCATTAATTTTATTCTTGCATTGGCTGTTATCGATTTCAGCCGAAGCTCTAGCTGTTTCTGTAGGGGCATAGGCATTCTTTTCGAAGAAAGTACTAAAAGCTACAACACCTCTATCACAACAACAACAAGTTTTAATTTTTTCTTGTTTCTTGACTTGCTGTGTTTGGATGTTTTGGATAACAGCTTCTCTAACAATAATAGGCATGGAGTTCCCCAACTTAGGGATGTTCGAATTACTTGGTTGCAAATATGCCTCCATAGAGTAAGCGATGGATCCTTGAGCTCTATTTCGACAAAGGTACATGGAACCAGGAAGCCCTTGTGGCACCAGGAAAGAGAATGGGAAAGAATACTGTCCTCTAGGGATTATACCTCCATTACCCCATGAATAAACTGGAAAAGATTTATTAAGAATACTTCGATGAGCTCTTCTATGGACGTCAACATAATAAGTTTTTCTCTGTCCATTACGGCCTTTTTTATGTTTAGCCACCCTGTCTATGAAATGAACTCGTTCGTCTCCCAACACACTGATGTAGAGAGTACTGCCAGGATAATCTTGAACTAAGTTCAGATAAATGGTGCCACTGACAGTTTCATTAGGCACAAGGACTCTGTTGTTGAGCTGTACAAAGATTCCACCATACTGTCTGGCACGTTCAGCTTCTTTACTTGCAGAATTGGAATTTCCCATAAAATGGAGGCAGTAATAGAAGTTAATTAATTTATTTTGGAGTTGTTCGATTGAGTGATTAAAGTGTTGATTATTGCACCATTTGATGATATATGATATAAAAAAAGCAAAAAATGAGTTGATCAAGCACTTTCGAAGGAGACAAGTGGGACCCTTTTCTGGATAAGAATTTGGCATTATTGCAGAATCAAGGTGTTGTTAATACCTGAATCAATATTTTTTTGTCAAGCGTTTGCATATTTCAGAGCCGATGGGTGAATTGTCTCTCATTGCATCCTCAGGGACAATGATAGCCTAGAGGGTAATGCTAATCAAACGAGAACATAGAACTTACACTTTTTCCCCTAAATTGTTTTTGATTGTAATAATTTCTAAATTAGAGCTTCCTTCAATTTGAGGAATGTGTCTAACAAGCCAAACAAGACCTTTCTAACCCTTTAAAAGATCATACAATTATATATACTTGAGAAAATACCTTCGATCATTATTTCTCATGCAATGACTCATAAATATAGAGATTGAAGTTTGCCACCTACCTAAATAGGTGCATCTTAATGTTTAAGGCATAATTATTATAGTATTAATACAGACAGAGAGATATATAATATTTATAATTTAGGGAGACATCTTGTTATATTGACTTTGTTTATAAATGAAATTTTGCTCATTGTATTGTTCAAGTTAATATCATAATTTTATAGATAATTTGAACATACTATTAATATGCTGTACTTAATATTCCTAATCATGGGAGGTGTGCATGCTATGTAACCAATCAAATCTAGGCTTAAAGTCTGTTCATTTCTTACCCTTTTGAAATTGGACATCTAATCAGATATTTAGAAAATTTTTGATAATTCTTATAATTTAAATTCATTGTTTTGTCAAAACTAAGTAGCAATCACCCAAGTCTATGAGCCTATTTTTTGTTAAGGCAACCATATGATGAAGCATTCCAGAGTTGAAGAGTATTAGTTCATTTTCAAGTGTCAGGTAAAAGCGTGCTTTCAAAGAAAAGAGTTTGTTCATGGTTGTGGACTTTCAATCTTATAAGATTATTACAAGAGCTATATTGGATATTGAATCAGTATTAAGAATTACAATAGAAGAATGAATAATTATCTTATTCATGAATATTAGAGTAATTCATTTTGTAAGAGTTTCTTTTCTGATAGAAGGTCGTATTTGCTTCATTCATTGCACCATAGCAATCATAGATATTTGCTTTAAGTTATACAGCTTCAAAAGTTATTAGGATTGCTTGATGATCTATACTGATCTCTAGGTTCCGTCCTTGAAATTTTTCTCTTATGATCTTCTGAAAAAGTCCTCACTCTATTCTTTATGACAACAGGCAATTTAGGTTCAGGCTTCTTAAGAATATATTTCTTGACTATCACAATAACCTTCTTTACAAACCCTTTGTATGCTTCATATTGTTCTTTGAGGATAAGTGCTACTTGAATCCCCAAAACAAAGAAGCAACATCCTATAATGATCCATCCTACCATTTCTTTGGTTTGTTCTGGCATCCAACCAGTAAGATCAGAGTATCCTATGGGAACAATCAAGGAATGTATCATCACAAAATTGAGCTCAATGATAATATCCAAGAAATTCAGACTTTGCCTATGATGAGGCTTTAATATTAGCAATATGATAAAATGACCAAAAATGACTAACCACACCATTGTCACCTGTATTAATGGTACATGGTAAAGGATGACGATCATCAAACCTTGAAGAAGTCTTCTCACAATGGAGTAGATTATATAGTATTTCTTATGAGGATGGGAGAGATCATAATCTTCTGTGAGTGCTTGGAATCTGCCAATATTATGTCGGTTCTGATCAATTCTACTGAGAATGAAGTATGAAAGAATTGGCAATGACAAATTAGCAACAAAAACTAACAGAGCCAGTATGGTTGAAAATGCATAATGAACTTTGGACATGTTAAAGGCACGGATTTGTAGCAAAGTGGAGAACATGAGCTCTAGATAAGAGGAAAGCCAAAGTCTGAGATAGCCCGACCAATGATAAAACTTGATTATACGATCAGATAGAGAATTTTTCTTGCCTTTCAGGCATCTTGATATGTGAGCACAAAGATCAATAGTAAAACTGACTAAGAATGTTGAGAGTATTGATCCTGAGGTATCAATAAAGAGCCCAGTGAAACTATTATCAAAGAACTTTGGCGGTGAAGGCAGAGTCTCTGTTTGGAGCTTTTCAGAGATTCCAGCCAAAGGATTTGGTAGAAAGTTAAGCCTTCCTATAGAGAAGAGTCCTAAAAATTTTTTGACATTTTGTGGATAATTAATATTCAAAAATAGTAAGTAGTAAAACATCTGCATGAGATTAGCTAAACTCCATAGCAACGTTGGATCTACTCCTGAAACGAACATTGCACCTACAGCTGCAGCTGCAGCTGTCTTTTGTAGAGGCGAATATTCAAAAGCTGTTTTAGTGACAGTGACCTCAAAGGAATCTTCAGCCGTTTCATTATACTTGTTCCTTGCAATAGCAGTGACTTTAATTTTGACAGGAATTTGTTTGGTATTGTCTAGAGGGCCGATTTTAATTTGAGAGTTCGAGACTTGATAATTGATATCCTTTGGTTCTACAAGCCAGGTCAAGTTGTAACTGGAATCTCCTTTTATGAGGAGTTCAGTAATTAATATCTCGCTAGCTTCCATGCTCTTGGGTGGATTGTTGAATTTGACAGAGATCGTTGTGCATCTGTTTGATGAGCAATGAACTGAATTCAATGGAATATACGCACAATCTTGGTCAGTGTTACATGAGACACAATTTGATGGATTTCCATTGGTTATACAAATATCACATTTCTTTTCTGATGTATTGGACAGTAAGAAAGTTCCTGGAGGGCATTCTGATAAACAAAAATCAAGATATACATATTGACTTTGATCGCATTGAGGACAGATTCCTTGAGGACAAAGATGACAAACACCAGTATTGGTAATACAATACGGCTTTTCTTGAGGACAGTCTTCATCCTCAATACATGGTTGGCAAGTGAAGTTTGAAGGATTGCATCGAGGTTTAGTATCAAGTGGACAGTTGGAACCTTTATCAAATCTCAGACAATCTTGGCAAGTACCTTTTGTCACATTGCAATATTTACCACCGCAATCTATGTCGTTTAAGCATTTCCTACAGGTAAAGTTTGTAGAGTCGCAGATTGGAGAATCCACTGGACAATTCGTCTTTTGGGTAGCATTAGTACACATCTGGCAAAATCCTTTGACTTTGTTGCAAATTGGGTGGCCAGGAATATGAAGGCAGTCATTATCGTTGAGACATCCTTTGCAAGAGTCAGTGGCTATATCACATCGAGGGCTCGAAGAATTTGTACATGTTGATCCAACAGTCAACTTTTTACATCTTCTACAGACACCTGATTCACAATATGGTTTTCCAGAAATTTGAATGCAATCACTATCAGCCTGGCATGCTGTGCAATTATATGAATTCAGATCGCATTTAGCCTGAGTAGGGTCTGTGCAGGTTGATCCAAGGTCAGGCCCTAGATATAGACAGCTTACGCATTTGTGAAGTGTAACATTGCATAACTTAGCTATTGATTCAGATCTACAACCCCAGTTATCAAGGCAAGCTTTGCATCTACCAAAATCATAATTGCACTGTGAATCAGGGCATTCGTCATGAGTTAGACACTGAACACAGCTTCCATCTGATATTCGACATTTTGTAAAGTTGGTGCCTGAACAATCAGCATTACTTGCACATTTTTCACTATGATGTGAGGTATATTTTCTGAAGAAGACTCCATTGCCATCACTATCTCCACTCTCCCAAGCTGCAACGAAGCCACCATCAAACATTGCAATTGAAATGCCTCCTTGGCGATTCGAAGTATTTTTATTCAGACGAATAGGTTCCGAGACCAAGGAGGTCCCATATGAAGTATACCAGCTAGCGAAAACTCCTGTGTCACTTCCATCATCTGCTTCGAATGCCACTACAAAACCTCCTTGATCGAGTGGGGCAATCACAGGTTTGCTTCCAGAGGAGTCTATAAGAATGTCACCAACTCGGACTGATCCATCTTCATTATACACCTTTGCATAAACACCTGGTGAACCCTGATCACTTTCCCAGGTGACAGCAAACCCCCCATCTAACAAACAGGCAACACTTGGATTTCTCTGATTATAGTATGAATTCATGTTAATCTGGAATTCATTAGTTCTTGGAACACCTGCATTGGAATAAATTCGAGCAAAGACCTCATCTTCAATTCCCTGCCCATTGCTAGTCCAGACAATGACAAACCCCCCATATGCAAGTCCACAAACGCCTCCAGCATATTGTTCCCCTACTGTAAATTGATTCACCAAGAACTCGTCACTTACAGAATTCCCCATTAAATCAAAGACCCGAGCTTTGACATCATTCCCTTCAGAAAAAGTGTGATTTGAAGTCCAAATTACAACAATCCCCGCATTTAACAAGGCACTTACAAATGGATCTCTTTGATCGCCATCCGTGATGGTATTCACTTGAAACTCTTCTTCTTGTTTGCCTGTGCCATTTGCAAAAAACATTCGACAAAAAATATCGACACCCTCTGACCGAGCCTCGTCATTACTCTGCCAGACCACTGCTATTCCTACATCTCTTGTGCTAGTAATGGAAGGCCGTTCTTGGTCTCCGTCTCCAATAGTATTGACAACTTCCTCTCCTTTCATAGGCTCTAACGTTTGGAAATATATTCTATATATGATCTCTTTACCTTGGCCCAAATAGTTTTCTGCTTCCCAGGCTATAGCAAAGCCATTGCCCCCAGGCCGAGCAACAACGGACGGGTGCTGTTGGTTATAATCAGTTTTCTTATTAGCCTGAATGTCATCTGGAATGCTTGGGTCTAGCCATTGATCAGAATTCAACTCTCTAAGTTTCTCATTTGAAGAAATAGGTGGAGTGTTATAAATCACACTAGTTTGGACACTTCTTGCAATCTCATATCCCATAAAAAGGTAAAGATTTAGTAGAAACGCCACTAATAACATTGACAATATTAATATTTATTGAATAAATTTTTGCTTAGTAGTTAATTAATCTAAAAGAGCAGTTCAATTTACTCAAGTTAATTATCTGATTTTCTATAGAGACAATTTCTCAAAAGATATATGTGGTATCCAGGCAGTTACTTTGTTAACAAAGCAATCTTCCGCTCTTCTTCGGAAGCAAAATAAAAGTACTAAGTATCGTTGTGAATTACACTTTAAAATATGTAGTACAAAACCAACTTTAATTTTCTGGCGCTAATTGTATTCTCCTCTTTATGTGAACACTCTTTTTCAAATGTTCAGGTGCTAACATTCTAGACCTCTTGACAGGTTTTACTGTCAGAGCCTGCTTCTGTTTTCTTTTGTTCTTAATATAATTAATGACCTCCTTAGATTTCTGATAGAGGTTGCAAAAGGCCTCGTATTGTTCCTTGACTATTAAAATGAGTTGGATTCCAATTACAAACAGGCACCAACCAATAATAACCCAGCCTATGATCTCTTTCGTCTCTACTGATAAAAAACTTGTATAATCGTTATAACCTATTGGGATTATCAAGGAATGGATGATCACGAAGGCCATCTCCACTATGATATCCAAGAAATTCATTTTCTGCTTGTGATGAGGCATAAAAACAAGCAATAAAATGAGCTGAACAAAAATCACTAGCCAGACCATTGTGACTTGGAGCAAGGGAATATAATACAATAGGACTATCAAAGCTCCTTGTAGTAGCCTTCTTAATATTACGAATACAATAAAATATTTTTTCACAGGGTGATTCAAGTCATAGTCTTCAGTAAGGGCCTGGTACTTTCCTATATTCTTTCGTGTTTTTTGAGTGTTCTTGAGGATCCAAAAGGACCATATAGGAAGCCCAAGATTTGCAAGTAAAACCAATACTGCACAACATGATGAGAAGGCATAGAAAATGCTTTCAACATAAAAAACAAATAATTGCAAGAGAGTGGCAAACATCAATTCTAAATAGGAGGAGAGCCACATTCTGAGCAGCCCAGACCATTCATAGAAGTTTATGACTGAATCTAAAAGTTTCTTGTTCTTGACCAGACATTTAAGGACATGTGCAGCAATATCAATTAATATTGAAGCCAAGATCATTGATAAGATAGACCCTGATGTTTCAATAAAGAGTCCCGTAAAGCCATTGTCAAAGAACCTAGGCGGAGAAGGCAACACTTCATTTTCAAGCTCACTAGCCACTCCAGCTAGAGGGTTGGGCATAAAATTGAGTCTTCCTATTGAGAATAGGCCGAGAAATCTTCTCAAGCTGTTAGGATAATTCACGTTTAAGAATAATAGATAGTAGAACAGTTGCATGAGATTAACAAAGCTCCAAATTAAGGCTGGATCAACACCAGAAACAAACATAGCTCCAGCAACAGCTGTAGCTGTGGCTTTTTGAATTGGTGTATACTGGATTGGGTGATCTACTGTGAGAAGGATAGAACTTTGAACAGTCTCACCATGTACACTTATTGCAGTTACAATAATCTTCAATTCGGAAGGAATTTGACTTTGAGGAATGCTGAGTGGTCCAATTAGGATCCCTGAACTGATGACTTGGTATGATATGTAGTTGGGATCGATGGCAAAGCTTAAAGTGTATCCAGGGTCACCTCTGACAGTCACTAGGATTGTATTTTGAGCATCGGATTCTATGACCTGGGAAGGATTTACAAATTCAACAGCAATGGTTGTACATTTTTGTGATAAACAGAATACAGTCCCCAAAGGTAGCTGATTACAATCATTGTCCTGTTGACATGAGACACAGTTAGAAGCATTGCTGTTCGTCAGACAAGTATCGCACTCAAGAGAAGAAACAATGAAAGTTCCTGAAGGACAGGATGAGTAGCACTTATTATTGTAGATATAATTAGTTCCACAAGGAAAGCATACGCCTTGAGGACATTGATGGCATGTTCCGTTAGCAGTAATACAATACGGATGAGCACTTGGACAATCCGCATCTATTGTACAAGCTGTGCAAGTAAAAGTTATAGGATCACAGTTAGCTTGAGTTAAGTTAGGACAAGTTGATCCCTGCATATATCTCAGGCATGACTGGCAGGTACCAGATGTTGTGTTACAAAGAGGTGTCTCTGGAAATTGATTACAGTCATTGTCATTTGTGCAGCCCTTACAAGTATAATCAAGAGTGTCACACTTTGGATTGGATAGCTGGGTGCAGCTTGAGCCTAAAGACCCTCCATAGAATAGGCAGCTCTGACATTTTCCCGAAGTAGTGTTACAAAATGGCATATCAGAGATGTGAGAGCAATCTTCATCAGCAGTACAAGGTTTGCAAGTTAGGTCTACTGGGTCGCATTTTGAGTTGAGGGGATCACTACAAGTTGAGCCTAGGGATCCTTCTAAGATTGAACAATTAGAACAGGCTCCGACTGTAGTATTGCAGTGAGGTCTATTTGGGATATGTATACAATCATTGTCAATCTGGCAGGCTTTGCAGGTAAAATCCACGAAATCACAACGAGATGTGGTACTATTTGAGCAAGTCGAGCCTTGAAGACCTCCATAGTACAGACAGTTTTGGCAAGATCCAGTAGTTGTGTTACAGAAGGGAGCATTGAAACTTGTGCAGTCATCATTAGAAGAACAGCTATAACATTGGAAGAAGTCGGGACTGCAATGGCCAGTAGCACAAGACAGAGAATCTGTGCATTTAACACAAATATTATTAGGAGTATAGCATTTAGTAAAGTTTGTTCCTAGGCAATGATTATCAGTAGAGCACAATTGTGCCAGGTGAGAAGTGTATTTCCTGAAGAAGACTCCTTTAACACTTGAATCTTGGTTATCACTCTCCCAGGCAATTACAAAGCCGGCATCAACAGAAGCTATTGCTGGTTTCATTTGATCAGCATTAATATAACTATTTACCTGAAATTCCGTAGGGCTTATAGGGACCCCCATATTATCAAATGTTCTAGAGAATACTCCTTGGTTGCTCCCATCTTGACCGTTACTTTGCCATGCAGCCACAAACCCTCCCTGGTCAAGGGGAGCCACTGTTGGAAACTCTTGAGAATTACTTGTGTGCGCATTTAATATAAAATCTGCGACCCTCTCACTACCATCATAATTAAAAATTCTTCCTAGGATTTCCTTAGGAGTACCTTGTTGGCTATGCCAAACAACAACAAATCCTCCATCATGAAGGCAAGCAACCCCGAAATTTGACTGATCATTGTTAGTAACTATGCTGTTAAGCCCAAATTCAGGAATGAGAACCGTGCCATCTTCCTTATACAGCCCTCCATATCCATCCCAGTTGTTTATCTGATTGCTGCTTTTCCAGATAATAATAAAACCCCCAAATGCTAGTGAGCATATACCTTGAGGAACTTGGTTATTCGGAAGGAAACTATTCACAGTAAATTCGTCTCCTAAAGGATTTCCTGTTGGACTAAATAGTCGAGCTCTAACATCAAGGTTGGTGGCACTAGAGTCACTTGTATCCCAAACTATCACAAGTCTTCCATCCTTTAGTGAGGCAATGTAAGGGTCTTTCTGGTCATTTATGACTATACCATTGGCTTTGAACTCAATCCCTTTTGCGGTTCCATTTCTGTAAAACATCCTACAGAAAATATCAAAGCCAACTGAAATAGTTCCATCATTGCCTTCCCATACAACGGCAAACCCACCATCCTCGGTTCCTATGACAGAAGGGTTCTGTTGAGCACCAGCAGTTATTGTGTTCACTATGAACTCGTTGTTTATTGCAGTTCCGTTTGGATAATACATTCTTGCCATGATCTCAAGTCCTGCTCCTATTTGGCCGTTAGATTGCCAAACTATTACAAATCCACCATACTTAAGGGAAGCCACAGCTGCATCATTTTGATCCCCTGTGACGAATTGGTTAACTTGGATGTCTGCAGGTGGACTCTGAAGACTTCTCAAGTGTGAGAATACATATTGGAAACGGTCTTCATCGTCTGATGGATTGAAGGAAACTTTTGAAGGGCTGATGTTTGCTCCAATTCTCTCGCAGAGTAAGAAGCTTAAGAATGTAATTAGAGATAGGAGAAAAATGCCCATGCACATATTTAAATCTCTATATTAATTTTCAATATAGTAAGTTTTAGTGCTCTGTATGATGATTTCAATAGTCTAATTTTCTATATGTAAGGGCGAGATTCAAATCTTTATTCATATATTGGAATGAAATCGTTCTTCATAAGGAACGCTAAGCATCTGTATCAAGAAATTAGTCTTGGACTCAGCTCTTGGAGTCCAAATCCTGGTTACTTCATCCAGTTCTTCATTGCTGATCTTGCTATATAATATTCTAAGACAAACAGTTTTTGAAGTCAAACAAAGATTCAAAAATAAAATTACTGTTTTATCACTGTTATATGTTAATGATCTTAGACAATCCAGGCACTCTTAAATCTATTGGTGCATCCCAACTTGAGTCAACTTTTCAGTTGATGAAAGTCATAAAAGATGTGGGCCTTCATGATTAATACTCATTTGGGATAGACTATGGACTAATTGAGGAATGAGGACATAATTTTATTTATGAAATAATCTAAAGATCCTCATGTGATACTTAGCTTGAGAGGTATATTTTGAAGTTTTCATAAGATCCTTTCTACAGAGATGCTACATGAGAAAGAAATACATCAATTGAATCAAGAAATGATGAGTTTGCCTAATGTTATTATGCTCCACCATTTTTTACGTCTTAACCCACTTTAGCATGGTATTGATTTTTCTGGTAGGGCCAACATATGAGAAATAGATACTATGATCAAGTGTCAAAGAATTTTAATCGTAAGAACCCAATAAAGTGGAATAAAATATTGCCCAAAACACAGATATCATTGTAATAGAAATGATAAGTCATAAAAATTATTTAGAGAAATAAAAATGAAATCCAAGTCATTACTTCTTCTTCCATCAATTATCCTCATTTTTCTATTGCAAAGTGTAATAATTGCTGCTTTCAATCATACACCTGGAGTCCAATCAAAATTTTCACGAGGTTCTGCTCCAATAAGTACCATGTCTAAAAGAATGTTAACAAATATTGAGCCTCAGGCTAATTCTATCTATACAAACAGACAAAAGAGGCCCGTTATCACTTCTTCAGGGCCTAACTATCTTATAGCCTGGACAAGTAATGATCAAGAACAGGATAAATGGGTAATAAGGGTTAGGGCATTCGATTCTGCAGGGAATCCCCTCTCATCTGATATTGAAACATCAATAGAAGGCACGGACGAGAGACCTGCAGCTACCATCTTAACAAATGGTAATGCAGTAGTTGCTGCTAGAAGTTCAGCTTCCACTATTCAGCTTCAATTACTAACCTTGGAAGGCTCATTAATCTCTACTATACATGTAAGTGATGGAGGCGAAGAAATAAATAGTGAGCCAGATCTTTGTACGCTTAAAAATGGAAATCTCTTGGCTGTGTGGACTGTTCAACAAGGAAGCCAGTACGCAATCAAGGGACAACTTTTCAATCCAGACTTAACTATTAACGGATCATCTCAGACAATACGAAGTCTTCCATCAACAGGGTCCGGTCGACCAAGAGTTTGTGCACTAGAAGATGGTGGATTCGTTGTGACATGGCATCAAAGGGAACCTGTCATTGAGCTGCAAGTATATGCCAGAATATATGAGGACACATTTCTTTTAAGACACTCAGAAATCTTGGTTCCTCTGACTTCGGACAACAATCAAATGAACCCAGAAGTAGCATGCCTTAGTAATGGTAATTTTGTTGTTGCTTGGCAATCAGATCAAACGAACCAATACCAAATTTATGGAAAAATTTATTACCCAAATGGAGCCATGGCAAAGCACGGATTTCAGATTAATTCAATGAACGAAAACTGGAAATCTGAGCCTTCAGTCACTCGACTCAATGGAGGAGGTTTTGTAGTTGCTTGGGAACAACACGTTCAAGAAGATGTTACCCATGTGTTCGCAAGTACATATGATGAAACAGGGAATAGACTTATAATAGATTATCGAGTCCACCAGTTGACCTCTAACATAAATAATAATCCTGATATAGCCCCCTTGCATGGTGGTTTTGTCGTTGTGTGGGAGAGCATAGATCAGGACAAAAATGGTATATTTTTCAACCGCTTTGCTTATGGCCTTTCACAATCCTGCATCCAATCAGGATGCCCTGATCCCTATGTGTGTAATAGCAACCTGGATATGTGCACTATTTGTGAGACTGACCTTGATTGTCCTCCAATCACCCCAGTCTGCAATCTGGTCTCCCTACAATGTTTCTCTTGTACTAGCGATGAGGACTGCGTTAATGCCAAGGGACCATATTGTAATTCTACTACCGGAGCCTGCCAGGAATGCAAGTTTACTGATAATGGTTCTAACTCCACCTGCGAAGCACCCAATAGACCAATCTGTGACACCACAAATTTCGTTTGCCGAGGATGTCAAGGGTCATCTGATTGTTCAGAAGTTTTGCCTTCTTGCAATTGGATAACAGGGCAGTGTGTTCAATGCATAGATAACTCCGATTGTATTCATAATGTTTCTCGCCCTGTGTGTGATGCAGTTACATTAACATGCAGAGGGTGCTTGAAAGATTCAGAATGCCCAAATAAATTCTCTCATTGTGACACAGATGGAAGATGCAAGGAATGCTATGAGAAATCACACTGCTTACTTCCACAGCGCGAATATTGCAATAGCAATTTCAGTTGTGTACAATGCTTGGAGAACCAACATTGTACAGATCCGAAAAAGAATTATTGTGATCCAAAACGAAAGACTTGTTATGGATGTTACCAGGATGCTGATTGTCCTGATTCTACAAAATGTGATATTGTCAAGCAAGAATGTTATGAAATCACAGTACTGTCGGAAGCAGTTCAAGAAGCAATTCAGGCTGTGGCTACTGCAATGACTACAGCTGCTGCCACGACAACAGCTCCCGTCTTAGCCGTTAACCCTTCCCTACTATGGGGATTTGTTAAGTTGCTTCAGAGCTTTTATTACTTCCTATTTTTCAATGTAGAATATCCAGTTAATCTCAAGAGCTTCCTGTCAATCTGTAGATTAGGAACCTTCTCATTTATTCCTAATCTCTTTGCATCTGTAGAATATGATTTACCATCTCCTAAGAACTTCTATGAGAATGAATACAATGGATTTATCTATCAGACTGAAGGCTCTAATTTCAGTTTCTGGATTTATGTGTTTTGCATAATAGGAATACTCACAGTATTGGACAGAGTAGGTCTCTCTAGATCTGTCCCGTATATCAAGAAAGCCAAGCAACTTATCATTCCACAACTAGGAGAACTCTGGGAAACGACATGTATCGAGATCATATATGGATCGGTCTTACAGATTAGACAACCAAGATTCGTTAACTTTGGAACTTTCACAGGATGGTTCCTTTCAATCCTGCTGATTATTTTTAGTTTTATTTATCTCTACTTTATGCAAGCTGAAATAAGGAAGAAACCCGACTCCCCTTTCATCTTCAAGAAATGGCTTCCTCTCAGTGACTATCTTAGAAGAATACTTCAGCCTTATCCAATGGTCTTCTTATATAATTACCCCTTCCAACAGATTGCGTTTGTATGGACAATGAATGCGATGCACTTGATAGTTATCTTGGGAAGTGGATTAAAAGAGAATATCATGGACTTTGCAAAGGAGACAGCATACTTGTTGAATCACATCCTGATCAGCTATTTCCTATATACTGACATGACAGCAGCAACGAGAGTTCTAGTAGGTTGGGTTGTCATCGCTCTGTGTATTAGTGTGATCGTAATTGAAATCTCAAGCTTGATATTTGTGGCCATCAAAAAAATATTCCTAGTTGTCAAATTAGTCAAGAAACTTAACTCTCCAAAGAAAATAATGAGAAAAACTAATCTGAAACAGCTTGAAAGTAAATATATTGAACCAAAAGTCATTCGTAATGAACGAACAAGGAGAGTGAAAAGGATTAACCATATTGTTTCTTTGACTAATGACTCGAGCATAGATGGATAATTTTCTATTCTCATGTTTATGGTATTGCTATTGAATTTGCTAATTAATGACAACTATTTGTATCCTATAAAATGAAATATATTAAAGCTACCATCACAATGATTTCAACAATAATCATTACATTTCCTTCTATAAATTTCTATAAATCGTTTTAAAAACTACAAGCAACATTTAAAAGAAAATTTTACTTCATTATGCAAGTAGTTTCTATGTCTATCTAAAATCGAATCAATTACAATTTTCCTTTACGGTTTTTTGTCTTTTGTTAATTCGGCTTAAAAGTTTGTTAACTTCACTTTGATAAGTATACTTACGATGTACTTCTATCAGCTTGCATGCACATTGAGTGACAAACTCTGCAATATCTATGCAATCAACATCTATAAGTGATGAAGCATAGTGAATTGCAAGGCTAAGATACCGTGCTAAAAGTGATGATTCACTTATGGTCTCAACTTGTACTCGTGTTAGATCAATGGAAGTGACACTATATTCATATTGAGATTGTTTAGTATTTAAGGTTGTTATACCTTCAGACTTTGGTTGAGTAGTTGCGCTGCTAGTATTACTCGAAGTGTATCTCTTTGTTGCTGTTTTAGAATTTTCGTGATGCCGCTTCTTTGCTTTGCTGACAATTTCCTGCTTATTAAGAGTGTGCGGAAGACTATTTTCATTTCTATCATTATACAGATCAGGATTTTCCGGATCAAAAAGCTCAGTTTGAGATTGAGAACTAGAAATCCGTTGTTTTCTTGGAGTAGATTCTTGTTCAAAGTTGATTTCAGGACTTTTCACTTCTTCTTTCATAACTTGATTCAATGGTTTCTGTCCCAAAGAGAGCCCTCTTACCAAACAAGCTCTAATATTTCTTTCTTCGGGTTGAATTAGCTCAACAAATTTATGGATTTTATCTTCTTTTCCGGGCTGATTATATTTGTCAAACTTCTTTTTGAAATATTCTAAAATTGCTTTTTCGAACTTTTGAGTACTGTAAGTATCAAGATTGTCTAAGGCCACACTATGCAAGATTGGATAGAGCCGAAGTCCGGCTGAGTTTATCTCATAGATTAAAGAACATTCCTTCAAGATTTTTATATATTCCAAGTAATATTCGGGATAATTCCTTTCTAAAAGAGAATCTGAGGCTCCATCTGGAAGCATTCCGAGTAGACCAATGAAAGTTTGAAATTCCTTTCCGCTGATTTGTTTTGAGCGCCTCTTTAATGGGTCTTTGGCATTTTTATTAACGAAAGAAAAGGAAAAATCAGATAGTCTTTGTAAACTTGAGAGATAATTCTTTACAGAGTTCTCGAATGATTTAATATGGTAAATTGTAGGTTGGATTAAAAACAGATCTTTCATAAGGGCTTTATAACCAGAACTCATCATATTTCTAGTTTCACTTATGACCTCGGGAACTTGCTCAACCCATCTACCAAGTCTTTAGGAAAATTCTTTTTCTGAAAAGCAAGGTATGCTTCTTCATATGTAAGCCTTTGGCTTTGGAAATTTTTGTATAAGTCTCTGGGACTTTTATTCCAGAAGTCAGCTGGCATAATTGGTGGAACAAGGAAAATATTGAGATATCATTTAGGAATGGGATCTCATATATGCTTAAATCTCCCATGTCTTGTAAAAAGCTAACAGTTCTGGATACGATAACAAGGCGTTGCTTATCAGAGTAAGACCAAGATTGAAATTCTCCAATAAAAGACTTGAGAATTTTGAGATATTCTTTGTAGCATGCTGTCTCGAGTATGAAATCTACATCATCTAAAATTATAAGACCTCTTTTGAAGATTGCAAATAGCTCTTGCAGAAAACCAGTTATTACATGGTTAAAGCTTTCAGAATTTACACTTTCAACTTTGAGTGTTTTTTTTAGTTCTTTGTATTGTATATTGAATTCCTTCAGCTTTAATTTCAGCCTTTTCCAAGATGATTTTATATCTCTTAGAGAAATATATATTATGCCATTTGGGAAGGTATTTCTTTCTTTGAAAAAATTGATCGCTTGTGTGCACAAAATTGATTTCCTCATTCCGATAAATCCTTTTATGACTGATTTTATTCCGATTAATTGAGGATATCAGTTCGTGGAGTTCTTTGTTACGTAGGAAATAATGCTCGCCACAAATTTCCGGGTTACAATCAATGCTGATAACTTGATCTTCATTTCGTAGGGGTGTTGTTGACAATTTATCAAGAAGAGTATCCTTGCATTTATTTGGATCATGATGAGATAGAAGAGTAAATTTATCCAATCCTGGAAAATTGTCCCGAGCTTGAATAAATGACTCACAGATGGTAAATTTTCCACTGAGACAATTATTATAAAAGTAGTTAGTAAATTGACAACATGCTTCATCAGCAATTTGTTCACTCTCCTCGACACATATTACATGAGCAATTTGTGCTTCAGAAAATATTTGCCCTATTCGTTCTGAATGACAGGCAGCAACAAAGACAAAAGCAAGGCTCTCTGCTAAACGCTTTGACTGGATAATATTTTTCAGATTTGCAGCCTTCAATGGATCTCCCCTACCATTCTCGTCTTCCAAGAAGATCAAATCTTTATCTCCATGTCCAGAAAAGTGAATTATCTTAGGCTTTTGGTTTGCACATTCATTCAGATTGCTTCTAGTTGCTAGTACTTTCCTCAATCTTCTGCCTTCAAAATGTTTTTTTATTACTTCATATTCCACTTGGTAACTAATGGGAGCCATAGGTTGGTCTTCTGAATTTATCAATGGACTGGCAAATAAAAAAGCAAAATCAATTTCTTCGGATCTTGCATCCTTGCCTACGTCTGGGTTAAAATCAGGTCTGGAATCATCTTCAACGATAATCTTAATAGTATGCCCGTTGAATTTGAAGACTCCACTTTTAAGAGCTTTGATTGAGTCCATGATATCTGTAAGTTGTGCCTGTTCCTTATCTACTGCCTGGTATTCCTCAAATGTAGGGTTAAGGTTTTCGACTGCTTACATAATACGAATAAAATAAATTTGTGTAACTCTTTGAAAGTGGAAATGTCTATTGTGAAGGAATGTAATAATGAGACCTGTAAAATTTCATCCACTTTCAAATTTATAGGAATTTGTGAAGAATGGAGCACAAACTTCTATTAGCAATGCCATTTTATTTAATAAACTCTATAAAATAATTAGAAAATTTAATGTATGTCTTCAGGACGTTAAATTCGAACTCC
>Ga0065720_1019375_pt1 | contig 27429 bp, 26 predicted proteins | sample Thericmetagenome_FD_59107 | JGI IMG/M metagenome (GOLD analysis project Ga0065720, IMG submission 59107) | Thermophilic microbial communities from the Joint Bioenergy Institute, California, USA of rice/straw/compost enrichment - eDNA_2 v2... | ecosystem: Engineered > Solid waste > Grass >... | reverse complement strand
AAGGATACTAATCCGCTAAACTTCCTCCATTAAACCCAGGCCCTGATGTTCCTAAGATGGATAACGCTCCAGAAAAAAAACTTTTGGGAATGCTTTTATAGTTAATTCTCTCTCATTGCTGCCAAGGGAAATATCAAAGAAGTGAATTGGCTCCTCTGACAGGAATAAGAGGCCAAAATTTATATTTGATGTACTAATCTATATTACTATACTTGCATTATAGGTACTTAATATAGAAATTATTGATCCCTCTATGGACTTTAGGATCAATTCTCTTCGAGATTTTTAATGGATATCTGTTGGATTATATTCATAAAGCAATTGGTTAGAAATGATGCATAAGTACCGTGTATCAATTGTTGTTTCACTGTATCTCCTGTCTTGCCTAAAGTTTTGGGCGGCCATATACCCTGTTGAAATTTTCTCAAAGTCTTCTTATAGAATTCAGTTTGTTTAACTTTTAACCTTCATGCCTACTTATTGTTTTGTATTGTGTTAAACCCGCTCTTCACCCTCATTAAAGCAAAGTAATTTAATTCCAGGATATTCATTATGATCTTAAAGAGAAACTTCATTTTCAGATTTTTAGACTTAGTGAAGCCAACTTCGGCTAATTTTTCTGAAAATGCTCAATTGTTTAATCCCAAAAAGCCACTCTTTCATCCTCACCAACCTGATGGAAGTTTTGTCCACAATCTTTTGAACAAATTGAAAGAAAAAAAACTGAATAGTGATGCTTTCATCAAAGCTGTTAAAGCTAAATTTGAAGCCATCAAAATTTCATTCAACAAGAACAGCGTCATAGACACCAAGAAGATAGAATATGAAATTCAACAAATCTACAGCATATTGGCTGAATCCCCAAGATATTTGAAATCCTCAAGTGCTATCGAGGTTCTATCTTTGTTCCATGAGTATGGTCAACTCCATTCTCTCAATAAAGCCACTTTGGATAATCTAATAGAGTCCCTAACTCTTCAGCTAGGAAGGAAAGATATATCAGAGAGCGAATTAGAGATTATTTATAACAGTGTCTATGAATTGCTCGAGAAAACCAGACAAAGTTTGTCTCCGAGGCTCTTCACTGTCCTTCTTAAGACTAGCAACTATCATGAAATATTTGATCAAAACGATATTGAGAATATTGAGTCTGTTTTTGCAGATTACAAGAGGACGATTCATCTCTATGACGAGACTCTTGTTTCTCATAAAACATTAACAAAATTCCTTAAGATAGCTTTCTCTAAATATCCTTCTTTCAAGCTCTTTGATATAGCTTTCTCGTATAAAATAACACTTAATGAACTTCGAGACTTTGCAGGTCGCTACTTGAGTGAACAATATTCCCCAGAAAACACAGATATGCCAATTATCCCAATAGAGTATCTTATAAAGTATTCAAGTATATCAACATCTCCTGAACTTTGGATGAGCTTCCATTCACAAATCGAAATCGACCCAAATATCCCGCTTTCTGCTAAACTAGAATTCCTATTAAAGTTAGGTGAGGCAGATAAGATAAATACAAAACCAGTTCATTACAAGAACAAGAAGGCAAAGAAAGAAGCCGCCAAAGCAAAGAAAGCTTCAGATGATTTAAAGATTCAGAAGATAAAGAATATTATTGCAGATCATGATTTAACAAAACTTACTGAGCATGAATTTAGCAGCATATTAAAGCTACTGCCTAAAGTAAGAAGGCTCAGTCCCAAACTCAACTCATTTGTTGTTCAAAAATTGACTGATGCATTATTACTCAACTTGAATATAATTGAGAAATTGGACTATATTGACTTAGTCACTACTGCACTATTCTTCAGACTATACTCGAGTAGTTCATCAATTAACTTAATCCTGCTCACCATTACAAGGAAAATAGCTACTTTAATCAATAATTTCGATGAATTATTAGTCACATTGACTGTGCTTCTCAACTTCAGAATACTTCCTAGAGAAGCAATAAAACTTCTACCAAAGTTTGATTCCAAAGAAAGAAGAAAATTGAGCAATATTGACACCATATATTACATTATGGCCTATTGTAACCTGTTCTCCAGTACCCAGGAGTTCAATACAATCTCTCATAATGGATTACAAAATATTGAGGACATCCTAGAGAATAACCATAAAAATCTTTCTCTAGGCGAGAAGTGCATTATCCTTATGAGAATGAAGAACATCAGCTCTCAAAATAAGAACCTTTATATTGCTAAAGAATTACTTCAGAATTATGATATCATCCCCGATAAATATTTTGCATCCACGGTCAACAATCTCTGCAACTATAACTACTTCCAAATAGATCATCAAAAGCTTCTAGCCGAAGTTACAAGGAGAATGGATGTTTTCGATCACAAAGACCTAGTATATATAGGAAAAGGATTGATCTGGCATGATTTAGGAGACGATAAATTTTGGGTAAATTATTTCAAGAGACTGAATAACTTGATAAAACCCACTCACTTTGATAATATTGGGTGGACATGTGACTTGTACCAGATAATATATTCAATTAAGACAAGAAATGAAGCTCTCTATTCACTTATAGAGGGGCAAAGTGAGGATATGGACTTCGAAGAAATTAAAAATATATACTTTGAAAGGCCTCATATGCCTACCAGTGAGGAAATAACTAAGTCGGAATATGAAGTTGAGGAGATCTTGAATAATCTAAATGTCAACTATGAGAGACAACAAATGAAAGGAATTCATAAAGTTGATTTTATTGTTGATGATAAGCTTGTTATTGAGATCTATGGCAGACATCATTATGCAGAAAAGATTTTGCTGAATGGTGCTACCTTATGGAGAGAAAAGCAACTGTCCAGACTGGGATACAAAGTCAAAGGAATTCATCTTCAAGATTGGAATTCCTTAGGTACAGAAGAGAAAAAGATTGCATATATTAAGAAGATTTTATCTTGAACATTGTACATATTGGGGCCTTAATAGCTATCACTTGTAAATAATTGTATGTAATAGAATGTTAATGATCTTAAATTGTTTAAACGTTGGATTCAATTGCAATTAATCTGATCAATAGAAGTTCCCTGAAGTATCACAAAAGCAGAATGGAAGATATGAGAGAAATACTTCTTTGTGAATACCTGCTAGATAATCACAATGAAGTAAACCATTAAATCACAATTTTAGATTCAACAGATAATTTTCGAGAACTATTGGTGTTCTTTAAGGAATTCTGGCATCTTTAGGTAATTTTAGGGCCCCAAGAAGAGAAGGCTTTCCTTAATATCGAACCCAGCCTGAGCTGCTTCAATGGAGGCTATTACAGTTTAATTTCGAATTAACGTCTAGTTGGTGCATTTATGCAGAATCTTTATTAATTTACAAATAATTTTCTAACAACTTTCTTTCGAAACATGTCAAACGCCGGTTTTCGCCATAGCACCTCACAAGTAACTCTAAGTCTCTCAAACAATAATCTGTTTAGTCTAACCAAAATGAAAACCCTGCTTCCTTGAATCTAATTCATTCCAAGGACGTGAACAACAGCCTTAACTATTCCACCAATAATCAATTCAGAGTGTTCGGAAAGGAGCTCACTAATATTGCCCCAGAGAACATGAATAATGTTCAGGGAATAAAACCCAGTAATCCTGCGAAAAACGTACCTTCCTATTCTTTCCATTCTTGAACCCATAGGATATGAAATCTCGTAACCTCAAGTTGAAGACCTTAGAGAATAGCTTTGTTCAGGAGCAGACCGAAAATTGGGATGAGAAGACCGAAGCTCTTAAAACAAGAAGAGGCATCCAAGATCCTTCTAAACAATTCCTTCTTCAGTCTGTCAGAGGAATTGATTTAGGAAATACTTCAAGAGTCTCTGAGACAACTGAAAAGGAAAACTCTATGATTGACATTGAGAACAAGGTCCTCTTCCCTAAAGAACCCGTTATGGAAGAATGTGACTTAAAAGAAAAAGACAACCCTCAATATGTTTCTGAATACGCCACTGAAATTTTCGATTATCTTAGAGAAACAGAGGTACCAACTATCCCAATTCTGTCTAATCTTTTAGGGAAAGTACTTGCCTAAACCCGGCTATATGTCCAAACAAGGTGACATTAATGAAAAAATGAGAGCCATCTTAATTGATTGGCTTGTTGACGTCCACTTGAAATTCAGACTCCAAAACGAAACCCTCTTCCTCACCGTCAACATCATTGACAGATTCTTGAGCGCCTACCAAATCCCCAGACAAAAGTTACAATTGGTTGGAGTCACAGCCATGCACATTGCTTGCAAATATGAGGAAATCTATGCTCCAGAGGTCAAAGACTATGTCTATGTTACTGATAATGCCTACACTAGAGAAGAGATCCTTGACATGGAAGGAAAGATCATCGCCGCTCTCGGCTTCAACATGACTCACACATCGTCCTACAGATTCCTAGAGAGATATTCAAGAGTCCACGGAATCGATGAAAGAACCTATTACTTGGCTAGATATCTCATTGAACTTGCTCTTATTGAATATAAGATGATCAAGTATGCTCCCAGCAATATTGCCTGCTCAGCCATGTATTTGGCTTGCAAGATTTTCAAGAAGGAAGCATGGAACAATAAGATGTCAAGAGTTGCAAAGTATACTGAATCACAAGTTAGACCTTGTGCTAAGGATCTTTGTGTCCTCTTGCAACATGCTTCTAAGACAAGCCTTCAGGCTGTGAAGAAGAAGTTCTCCTATGAAAAATATATGGAAATATCAAAAATTCAACTTGACAGACATTAATTTCTGAATTCTTTTTTTGTTTGTATATAGGTCCTAATTATATAGCTCACTCTCACCCGTATTTTATTGATTCTTTGAATTATTTATTCGTTGCTTGATGATATCTTTGTATGATACATCAGTTAACGATACGAAATTAGAAAACTATGATCGTGAGACCGACCAACAGATAGATACATAAAGTATCTAGTGAAATACGATCAATAATTAAAAACTATGAGAGCAAGTTCTTGCTAGATAAGAATTGTTTCTGTTCCACAAGCTCCTTGTAGAAGTTATATTTAGCCTCTAGATGTTCACATTTCTTTATGAGTTTCTCAATATATGCCCTGAGCTTATCATCATCCTTCTTCGTAGCTAATAAATTAGAAATATCCAAATTTTTGTTACAAGTTTCACTCTTCTTAGGACTATCGATACTTCTTGGTGTTATAGGATCTTGGTTGAATGCCGCGTCATATATCTTGTCATAGAGCTTCTTTTCTAGATATTGGACTTCGTATTTAAGCTCAGCCAATTCAAAGTTTTGTTTGTTCTATTCATTAGGTGGCTCATGGAATTTATTACAATAGTGTCATTCATGGCTACAAGCTCTTTCTCATATTCTTTTTTCAATTCTTGGATTAACTAGACTTGATAAAACATTCAAATTAACATACATTCTTGCTATCTTCTGAGGTAAGCATCATAGTCAAGGTCTTCAATTCCTTTTGAGCAGAAATGAACTTTGAAGACATCGCAGATTCTCGTTCAATATAGTCCTTCAATTGAGCTCGGACCCTAAAGTTTATGAAAAATAATTTAACTCGCACTTTTTAGATTTCTCCTTTTCTTCTTCTAGTGCATCATCTTTTTTCTTCATCTCCAAAGACAGCTCGGCATACTTTCTCTTATACTCAGATAGCGAATTTTGTATGTAGAATAAGTATTCTTTGATGCTATACTCTGTTACGCTACCTTGAGGGAGGTTGTCCATTAGGTCTTGGAAGCTGGCAATTTTCTCGCTCAATTCTTGGACCTCTTGAGCTAGTCTCTTATTCTCTTTGACAAATTCTTCATTCTGAGCTTTGAGATATGTATTCTCTAGCTTTTCCATTTCGACTTCCTTCTTCAAAATTTCATTCTTCAGGGAAATTTCATTAAGAATATCGACAGAAATCTTTTTGATAGATTCTTCCTAAAAGATCAACAAGAGATGGATTAGTTTACAGCTGCTTTTTGAATTGGAATGTGAGAATCATCACCACGAGCAGAATTCTTTTTATTTTCTTCAATAACCATTCTAAGTGTAATTTCTGTCTCTCTAAGTTGCTTGATTTGACTCTCTAATAATGCAATTTTTTGTCTGCTATGCTCTTCTATTGTGTTTCTAGTCTGAAGCTCTTGTTCAAGCTTTTCAACCTTGTTCTTATAGTAGATATTGGCTTCAGTTAGACTAGAATGTCACATTTAAATCCCTCAACTAATACCCTGTGCTCAATATTGTGAGTTCCTCAAATGCCTTTCTATACTCAGAGCCTCCAGATTTCTAGAGTTCAACCTTAGTCTTAATTTGAAATACCTGTGAATCTCTATTTGAATCCAAATTAGAAAAGTTCCCTGTTTGATCAAGCCCTTGACTTAGTCTATGCTTGGAATGCCTTGAATATCATGAAGTGGGTTTAATTTGCTACTCATATAATCTTTCTTCTAAGGTCTTTGTATAGGTTTGTAGGCTATTTAATTTCTCCTGAAGACGTTTTTCATTCTCATGAGATGACCTAGGATTATTAGATTGTATACATCAAAATATACATAAGCTCTTTAACTAGACGGTCGTAATCCGCATGCTTAAATCTCATACTTTCGATCTCACTATTCAATCTAGTTATTATTTCTCTCATTTTCTAATTGAATCACAATAATGTCATTAAATTACCTTTAGTTCTTCCTCTCTTCTGTTAGCAGTTTCTGAATTTTCAGCCTTTGCCTCAAGAACATTCTCAAGCCACTTTAGTCGTTTATCATACTCTTCCTTTTCTATTTTTAGTTGAGAGCAGAGTGATTTAATATTCTCGTATTCTTCCTGAAGAGCTTTCTTTTCTTTAATAAGGAGATCCTTTTCTAATTTATAGGTTTCAAGCTCCGAGGACAGTCTCTTAGTAGCATTGACCATTTTTGAAATGGTCTTTTCTTTCTCTAAAATCTCCTTTTCTTTAATCTCTAGATCTCCTTTCTTCCTGTCTAGAGTATCCTTGAAGTCCTTCAAATCTTCGTAGGTATAATCTGTGATCATGTCAGTTGAGGCCATCAATCTGTTTTTATGCTCAATTTCAAGAATCTCATCAGGAAGCTAACTCACTAAAACTCTGGTATCATAGAAAATACAGTCACTACAGGCTCTTCGTCGTCTTCTTCTCTTAATGTTGCCTCAGCTGAGGTCTCGAAGGTCTTCAAATTTGCAAAGTCACCACTCTTGATGATAGAGATTATATCTTCAAATTTCTCTTTTGACATTTCAATCTTGATAAATTCGTAGAACTAATGTTTCAAACAGCTTTGTATGTATCTTACATCGTTTTGGAAGAAGATATTTCTCAGTCGAGGATATTTGTAGATGTTAGTAAGAATATGCAGCGCTTCTCTACGAATAACATCTGTGGCTTTGGCTGCTGTAGCAATAAAGGTTTTATGAATTTCATAAATCTCTTGTTAATTCAATCCAAACAGATTCTTACCATCAATTTATCTAATTTTTCGATTTGCTCAGTAAGCAGGATTTCTAGGGATCTTAGAGCAGGCTTAACGATTTCTGGGCCTAATTAACTATTTCCAAAGCAAGAATCTGGTTACCAATTCTTGGTGATTGAATTATATCAAGTAAAAGATAAAGAAGTCCTAGTTTAATAGCTTCCTTGGAAAGTCAAGAGAGGGTGCAGACTAATTACATTTTGAAAGATTGGAGAGAGGCAAAGCATTCCGATGATTTTAGTAGATTCCATAGCTATTGTTTGATGTTCTCCTTTGCACAGAGACATAGATTTCTTGATAAAAAGAGGATTCAAGAACTTAGAATCAGAGATGATGGGTAAAAATCTACTGTTTTCAAGATCTTAGCATCATCTTTGGTCATAACAGTGCTAATGATACTTTTGAGCAACTTAATTTCCAAGTAAAGATAATCTTCAACAGATTCTTCAACATACTTTTGCAAGAAAAAGGAAAGAGTCTCTTAGGAAATGAGAATGTGAGTCTTGAGGCTTACCTGGGGTCAAGGGCACACTACCAAATAGCTTCATATGCTTGGTAATAATTCTTGATCCAAAAATAGCCATTTCTGGCTTGAGGCGGTTCTTGCTGAGAAATGATCTCTTCAAAATTTCATCTCTGACAACTTATTCTTGATATTCTAATTTATACCCTGTCGCTTCGATCAGAACTGGAACCTTATTGTTCATCATTATATTCCAAAAAACATTGAGAGCTTCTTTGACGGTCATATCTGAGTTACAGTCTTGAATTATTTTATGCAGCTTCTCAAAGAAGGTTATTTTATACGCCGAGGTGAAGAGAATCTTGCTTTTTTAATGATTGAAAAGGGCATTTTACTGAAAATGCTTGTTGTCTTGTAATATTCACAACTACTTGTAAACTTTTTGTGAGACACCCTAAATCTCCATCTGGCCTTATTTCATTTATGAGTTTGACGATGAGATTTCTATTAACTTCTATGACAGATTGGCTCTACTAATATGGCTGTTGAAACCGATTTCATACCGTTATTTGAATGATAATATTCAAAATTTGCCTCTTCAAATATGCATTATGTGTATCAATTTTGTCCCAAAGATCGTCAAAAGCTTTACTATCCTTGAACATCTGACATTTAGTTATTTGGTGATATATTATTCACATCTAGAAAGTCTGGATCGGATAATAACTTGAAAATGATCTGACAATAATGCTCAACTAAGTTATCTTGAAACAATATCTTGTGTATAAGATCCATAATCAATCTCTGAAGTTCATTTCTCTTAATATACTCCTATTCCAGTTATTATTGCATCGCCAAAGTCACTATAAAATCCGGAGTGTGGGCAATAAGATGAAGAAATTGTAATATTTCTTGCAGAATAACTGGATCGTTGTCTTCTAGCCTTAACAAACTTATCATTGATTCCCAATTTCCCTTGGGAAGGTACTCGATAAGCTAACAGGTTATTAAATAGTTTGGATCGACTAACTTTTTCATAAGGCAAGAAGTATATTTCTCCTATCTTTAATGATTTATTTTGAACGAACATGATTATTAAGTTAGAAAAAGTCTTAGGAAAAATAGGTCAAGTTGGCAGGTTGATTTTTCTTTTATGAACCCTGGCTAATTTTTCAGATTATAGTTTAACAACTCCCTATTTAATTTGTCTTCTTTGTCAAAATAATTCCCTCATTTAAATACAAAATATAATATCTAACAATGGAGCCTAGACATAATAATCGTAACCATGATTTTGAAGGAAGGTCACTCGGTAAACTGTCATTTCTATTTTTCGTTATTCTTCATAGATGAAGTTTTGAACAGACCTAGGAATCAAGATCCAGTATGTGTTATCCATATTATTTCTTATTTTAATAGTCTGATAGACCTATTACTTCCACTGGACGCTATAATCTTGACTTCATCGATTGGGACAATGAATATGAGCATATTTACAACGGTGGGGTAAACGATAACGATGAAAACCAAATTCAGATAGATGGTATGTAAAAATAGAGAGTAACTAATCGCGCAATAGGAATGAATGTTCCTTTTGGAATGAATCCATCTGTGTTCATCGCAATTATTGTACTAAGTTGTTATCTACTTTGACTTGAAAGGAACAAATGAGAGATGAAGTCCAACATGAACAAGAGGAGTCTAAAACAGGTCTTCCTAAGGAAATTCTTAGTAAAGTAAAAAAAATGAAGATGGGAGAGTCTAAAAGGGATTGCCCCGTCTGTTATGAAGGGTTTAAAAAAGGTAAATTATAAAAGAAAGATTTTATAAAACCGCTAGATGAAAAAATTAGAATGCTGCCTTGTAAGCATATCTTCCACGAACCATGTATCCTCCCATGGTTTGAAAAGAATACAACCTGTCCTACTTGCAGGCTCAATGTATTAGAATATTTTAGTAAGGAATAATTGAAAATTACAAAAATTCGTAAATGAAATGAGTATTTGAATTTCGGCATATGATTCATTACTTACTGTAAAAGCATCCGTGATTTCTAAGAAGATAACTCTTCTCATTTGTATTTTTGTTAATTCTGTCAAACGAAAGTAATAAACACATAAGATTTATAAAGTATGCAAAGACTATCAACACACTAAAATTGCTATATAAATCAGAGATGAATATCATTTGCTATTTATCAAATTCTTGATTATTGTACTCCTTTAAGAGTTTCCAGAACGTCCCCTGAAGGTAACAAATTATTTATACTATTATTTTTTGCTATTTCATCCTCCAGTTCCTGATCGTCTCCAGCATTCATGAAGTTATCAGATGCGTCAGAGTCATCATCCTGAAATTTTAAATACAAATCGCAAATAATATACTTCATTTTCCTTTTTCATGGCAAAGCTTTGCCATAATTTCTCGGCAGTAAATTCCTTTCTATTCCTTTCCTAAAAATTTCAATCCCAACAAAGTGATCGTACCTTGTCAAGAATAGTAAGGAACTTGCCTGTTTGGATAGGACTTAAGATTGTACACAAATCATCAATCACATTTTGTAGAGAGTTAGATTGCTTCAAAATAGCCTTTCTAACTTGGTTCAATTGATTTATGAGACTTTGATTATAATTTAGAAAATGATTTCTTACGTCTCAAATTTTTGCTTTTCTCCAACTAGCTTCTTACGATATTTCAAGATGGACTTCTTTTGTTGTTCACTGAGATTAACTTGATGAACTAATTCATTCCAATAATCACTAAAACCTTAAGTAATTTTTATGCGCACTAGTACGTTGTTTCATTCTGTAATTCAGCGTTCCCAATCAAATTAGAGGGAATACCATTGATTAGGGTTGTATCCTTACTGCTGAAAATATCCTTTCCTTCTGAAGCAATCCAGAGAAGGTATTTCATATGGACAGGAATTAGAAGATCGACAATTTGTCTGAAGAAAAAGTTGATAGCATTGACTCTTTCTTTTCCTGTAGCTCCAAGACGCAATCTCAGAGAGTCAATCAAGAGGCCAACTTCTTGCTCATCACTCTTATTAGCCAACATTTTTTCTAGCTTCTCAAACAATTGCTGTCTGCCATGGATAATGCTGTTCATCTAAAATTATCACTTAAAACCAAAAATGTTTGTACAAGTTTGGATTGGAAACAGATCTTATTTAAATTGTTGCTATTTAACTCTAATTGCTTTCTGGTCTGAGCAAGTTCTTGAGTTAATTGCTCAACTTTCTTTTCAAGGAGTTCGATATAGACCTTCTTTCTCTTTCTGGAATTTCTAGCAGATTCTCTGTTTCTTGCCAACTTGACATTTAATTTTTCTATACACATCAACACCGAATATTAATTAGTAGCTACCAATCTCATCTGACTTAAGGACATCATATGATCTGACTTTTTTCATTCCGCCCTTTGGAGCATTGGGCTGATTTTCAGCTTCATTTTTAATAAGTCCAGGTTTCTTAGTATCTTTTAGATGAGTTTCAAAAAGCCTTATTTTTGAGATGAGAAAAATCAAACGCTTACGATTTGTCTGTATCGAGTTTAGCAGCTATCTTCTCATCACTGATAAGATTATTAATCTTATTAATATAGGTGTTCTTGATATTTGTTTTTCCTCCTAGTTTCGTAGTTCCTTCACTTTCTGAAGCGGAATTGGCAACAGAAGGACTTTTTCTTAAACCAGTATCTTTGCCGGTTTTGAGCTTCTTACTCTTGGCATGTCCATCATAATCATCAGTCTCAATAAACTTGAAGCCTAGAGAATTGGTGACTCCATATGGCAGTTTAGGATCATTAACATTATGAAGAAGCCAGTTGTCCTTCATGATAAAGATATTCATATTTCAAATATACCTGAATATTGACTTTTGGGAACAAATTAGCCATGCTGTCATTCGACTTTTGAATATCAGGAAATCCAGGGAAACCAATAGGAAGTTCGGTGTTTACTTGATTGAAAATATTAGGCGCAGCGATTGTCCTTGAAAATTAGGAATTATGTTAAGGTAATTACCTTCTTTGGGAGGGATCTAGCTCGGCAAGAAAATTCATAACATAATCTCCTTCAATAAGGGAAACGATGCCGTCATTTCCATATTTTTCTTCTTCATGACCTTGATCAGGTCCTTTATACATATTAGGATTCTGCATAGTGTAGTGTGAAAAATTAATTTATTTCGGTTTATACAAGGAAAAAATAGCTTAGGTATTATAAAAGATTGCCATCTTAAACTTGATACAATAAAGATTGGTTACTGTCTGATATTAAGAGAACCCATGGAGTTCCAACGCTCATTATAATATTTCAAATTTGCCCGCAAAAATTTTCGCCATATTCAATCCTAAACTTAGGTTTAGATTAAGATAAATTTGATCCACTAGTCTGTGCCACTTAAGTTAAGCCTATCCTCTTTCTGAGGGAAAGAAAAGACCCAAATTATAGTTAATCTCAACAACGGCCATACGCCTGTCAGAAAATTACGTATATGTGCGATAAGAGATTCTTTGGGTTGTGAATGATATAGCAATTCCTAATTTAATTCATTTTAAATGCCTTTTGAGCTCAATTCAAGAAAAAATCTTCCAACTTTGGCTCAAGGAGACAGGATATATAGGCTATAATTAGATTTATACGAGATCAGATCAGAATCTTCTGATTCAGTTTTTTTGTCATTTATCAATTTATCATAATGCGTATTAATTTATTGTTTGTCACTAACAGATAGATGACGCCACCCTTAGCGATGATGCAATTTAACTTGCAATCAGGATACAGATCCCACAATTGGAAATTTACTCACTTGATTTTGTGGAAACTTAGCCTTTACTGAGAGTATTTCTGAATTTTTTAGCTTTTATTCTTCAACTTTTCATCCCAAAATACTTTTGATAGTAAATTCTTTCAGACTAAGCAATGAAAAACCATCAACCTCTATCAAATGTTGGATAAGTTAATATCCAAGTTCCAGAAAGTGATAGTATGAGAATCTCATTTTAAACGTTTATCGACATCGTTAACATTAGAAACACTCCATTCGGAAATTTTTGAAACCTTTTTTGAAATTTTCTGTGAATAACATCTTTGTTTCAAATTGAGCTCATTATCTAGAATTGAATGTAACAAATTGTATTGAAAAGAGGTCTAGTTCGGCAATATTTTTTCTCTCTCCTTCTGAAACCGAAATCATAATGACAACAAAAAAGTATTTTTCGATTAGCTCTGTGTAAAACTTTGATATAAGAAGAATTTCAAAGCATTTTATCACACTAGAAAATGAAATTCTCCTATATCACAAGCATAAGGCCCATACTTTAGGATATAAGATAAAATTCCATAAGAGATTATTAGTTATGAAGATTTTTATTGTTTAGACTTCATTCTTATTGGTTGACAACCAAAAAGTAATGTTACATGGACATAAGGATCAATGTAATGGGTCAAAGATGATTGAAAATAATGATCTACCATTGTCATAAATCAGTCTGAATGTAGAATCAAATCATTGAGAACTATCTAAAATTGTCGCATTTATATAAATACAACAGAAGAGGAGCAGATCTTAGTCAGACCTTTCAAAAAAGAAAGATTTTCAATTAAATGGTAAAGTGTTGATTCAGGTTTATTTTTTTCCCTCCAAATTGACAAGTCGGCTTTCAATGGATGACGGTAGAAAAGCTGTCTCATTCTGTCAAGGTATTCGTACTATAAAGAAAGAGGTCTACTTGAAATTTTCTTGGAGGGAAAATTAGCCGGACTTCTTTTGACACACTTATTAGGAATGAAAAATTATTTTTCGTATTAAGGCATGAGTTTAAAAGCAACAGAGGAATTTTACAAATATGTAATAACTCAGGTCCTCAAAGAGATCGGGGAAGATCCACAAATGACCAACATTTCATCTGATGCTGCTACATATCTAGAAAAGGTTTGACTTTCATGCTTATTTTTTAAATTCAAAGACATGGAGAGCTAAATTACATGAAACAGGAGTCTATATGCCTCACAATCACGATTTTCATCAGAAAGTAAAGAGTATAAGAGCTTCCCTGAGATTATAGAACTACTACCCCCAACATCTAAACATCCAGCCCGCACCTATGGGATATTATGTAAATTTATCAATCTTCTCCTTTAATTTCAAAGGGAAACCTTCCTTCATCTTCAACCGAAGTAAACGTAGGCATACTAATGCAGAAAATAAACCATCCCCCACCATTGTGGATTCCACCTCAAAATATGCCAAAAGACACCAGAGCTCTCACAGGAGCTATACCTGGAGATAACAAGCAAGCAATCAAGAGTGCTCCAGCATTTTTACCTAATGACGGCTCTAACAAGCCTACCCAACCTGAATCCGAAGACCAGAAAAATAATATAAACATAAAGATTGAAGCAAAGGCTTCGACCCCACAGGTTCAAAAAGAACCAGTTAACAAAAAGGCAGAAACACCTGCCAGCACAGTGAAATCAACAGCTCAAGTAAAAAGAAGTCATAGTTAAATTTATCCCTAGACTAATGAAGATGAAGCTGATGACGAAAAAGACGAAGAAGAAGAAAAGGAAGAAAGGAATGACGATGAAGAAGATGATGCCGGACTGTTTGAATACGAAGAAAAACCGAAAAATCAGATGTCTCTAAAACAGGAAGAACAACAACTTGTTCCCGCCCAACGTAAAATAGCTATGCAATTTTTACTAATCCTTCTTAGAAGACATTGAACCCGAATCCAATGATCCAGCTGAGAGGCCTTTAGACTCAGACGATGACCCAGGTAATTTGTTTTTAAATGTCCGTTCAATGTCAAAGATGACAACGAAGGACCAGAGGCTACTGATATTTTGATTGGTTTCCATGAAAAGGTATAGTTAGAAAAATTTAGATTTATGGGTTAGGTCCACCGTCACGGAACGAAATGGAAAGTTAATTTAAAGCACTGTGTAATGAATGCCAAAGGAAAGGAGTACATCCTTAGTCAAATTACTGGCGATTTTGATTTCATGTAATTAATTCTATATTCGTACCGAGTCTTGGGCTGCTGCAGCTATTTTGTTCCTCTAAATATTCTTTTTCCACTTTTAGTTTTTAATAAAATTCAACTTGAGTACTTCATATGAGAGAACAATATACTAAAGTAAGTCATGAAGAAGTCGTACGCCTTCAACATGAAACTCGAGAAGAAATCACTATTATTGATGCTGCAGCCCGGTTTAAAAAGGAACACAAATGGGATCTAAGAACCCTGAAACTGAAATATATTATTCCAATCATCTATCTATTAATTTCTTTTGCTGCTGCTGTCTTCATGGTCTATCTAAGAGCAACATCACCTGATAATGATGTGTCTCATGCGGTGGGAGTGCTTGACACCTTATCTTATATATCCAGAAGTGGCCCAGCCCTTGATATAAAACCAATTACAGGAAGTCAAGTCTGCGATGATTTAGGATATGAACCAGTTTCACTGGGATATTGGAAAGGGACCATTCCTGGATGTTATTGCACAGAAGATGATAGTTTTAAACAAAGGTATTGTTTTTGGTTTGACAAAACTAGTTGCAGCAACATCACAGAAAGACCAGATATAGACTCTCACACATGGAATGGAGATAGATTCTGTGTTCTCCGGGCAAAGAAATTTGAGAGAAGAGTTGGAAGCTGTTCTGCAGGGTATAAAAAATGTGGGAAGTTTATTTGTGTTGATTCCTCTGATCCATGCCCAATCTCAGATGTTAAAATTCTTGCTGATTCTGCGGCAACCCCAGCTGGATATACTGCTCGCCCTTTGACAAGAAGCAAGAAGCTAGTCTTTATAAATGATCCTACTTCTGATAAAGAATTTGCCCAATTTAATATTAGTACCTCTACACCATGTTTGGATGCAACAACTCATGATAAGAGAGTGAATAGTCTTACACATGCACTAGAGAGATCTGAATATACCGGATGTGGGAAATATGATTACAATACTGAAGCAGTCTACTTGGATAAAGAGATCGAAAAAGATTTCTTTACATCAAATTATATCTATGAACAAATTGAAACTATCCCTCACTTTAATGAGACGATCGATGGTTCTGATATTACGATCTCAGCTGTATACAGATTTGGTGTTAAAGAAACGAATTTCTGTGCAGGAATAGCTCTCGTGGAAGTTAAGGATATTTTGGAAAAATTGGATAAGTTTAGTGAACTCTACTTAGGAGTAGCAGTTGGAGCAGCATTACTATCGACTGCAGCTTTCTGTGTTGCATTAACTTACATTAGGGTCCTCTCTCACCAAGGAGTATGGATTACTGATAAAGAAGAACCTTTTGGAAGAAGATTTATCGTATATAATGTCCTAGTGCTTACCTTATTTTATATTATTACCTCCATCTTGGGAACGATCTCAGTCGATAAATTCAAGGACAGGAAGTCATATATTTTGGACTTGGATAGTAATCGATGCTTCACTCAGGAAAATATTAATCTGGCTGTGGCAGAATTTTCAGAATATATTAAGAAAAAAACTGACCTTTTTGTAGAAGTAGATTTACTGATGGCAATTCTTGGAGTTGCTTTCTCTCTTGCTATAGGAATTAATTTGCTCATCAGAAGAGCAAAAAAATGGGAAAAGAATTTCTAATAACTATCTGTATTTTATATGTATATTCTCAGATATTATGAATATGTTGGCTTAACTCTATCTTGAAGAAATAGTTTAAATGCAATTTTCGAATAAAAATGCTTCAAAAAATTTCTCAGGTTCGTGAGTTTATTACAAATTTGAAAAATTAATAGCTAAAAAAAAAAATTCACAGATTTCGCATGTTCAAAAGTTCAACTAGAATCTAAGGGTACCGTCAAAAGCCTTTAATAATGGATTCATCCAGTAATCCAATGGCCCAGTACTGCTTGGAGAGTGAGCCGAGAGTGAGTCAGTGAGTTCAAGTTCACTTCTAATTTAAATTGCTACTGCTCAACACTAATTCTTTGAGAATGTCTTTCTACTCAAAAAATATCATATCTCTGAGGCATTCTTACTAGAAATGCAGACGCTTTCTCTCTCTTTCTCTCTCTTTAGATACCTGAAACTCATTTAATTTGAGGTTATCTTGTGGAATAATTCTTTTAAACACTAAAAGTACATGAAACAATTTAGTAAGTAAGAGATCGTTCCATATGGATTTTATCAATTAAATCATGCATTCATGTTTTTTCTATAAATTTTACGGCTTTTCTTATTTAGATATAATATTCATCAAATTCTAAAAGTCCAAAGTAGTCCTCTCCAGAGTCAGAGTATCCAGAGCTGCTATCATCTCCTGAACTTCCGCCAGAGGACCCATCGCTTTGGTTAGAGCTTCCACTAAAGCTATTGTCTTGTTCCCCAGAGTTGTCGCTAAAGCTGTTGTCTTGCTCTCCCGAGTCTCCGCTAAAGCTATCTTCCTGTCCTCCGGAGCTATTTCCAAAGCTATTTTCTCCTGAATCTCCTCCGAAACTGTTTTCGCCTGAGTCTCCAAAACTACTGTCTTGCTCTCCTGAGTTGGCAAAGCTATTTTCTCCAGAGTTGCCAAAGCTATTTTCTCCGGAGTTGCCAAAGCTGTTTTCTCCTGAGTGGCCAAAGCTATCTTCATTGGAGTTGAATTTTGAGTCCTCTCCAGAGTGACCCTTATAGGACTGTTCACCATTGTTACCCTTTCCTCCACTGCCTTTGCCACCGCTGCCACCTCCTTTGCCACCACTGCCACCTTGTTTTTTGGGTTTAGGATTAGGTTGAGTTTGGTTCTTGGGAGTTTGTCCTCCATGCTGGCCAGAGCCGTTATTACCCTTATTACCACTTGGGTGGGTTTGATTGGAGGGATGAGTTCCATTTGTGTGTTGAGTGTCATTTTTTAGAGTGCTATTAGTGTTGGGAGTACTTGTTCCGGCAAAGTTTAAGTCAACTTGAGCTCCACAGACAGTGGTATCACCTGCATATTGTTTGATTTCAGGCTTGGTCCATCCAGCAAAAGTAAAGGCACTAGTGTCACTGAAAGAAGGGTTATTGTCGTAGTGAGCATACCATAAGGGAAGAGCGCTGAAAGTTGTCTTGCTAGCGGCAGTTCCGAAGATTGATTTCCATCCAGAAGCACTTGAGTAGATACCAAGATGATATCCAGCATTCTTAATCTTTTCAGCAACTTCAAGCACGAATTGGAAGTTCTTTACGCCATCACTGCTCCAGCAACCACTGCAAGTTTCAATGTCAAGGAAGACTCTGCCACTGAAGCTGCCAAGGGTACTCTTCAAGGAGTTAACAATGTTGTCTACATTTCCTCCTTGTCCGTTGTGACAAGTATTACAAATAAAAGCATAAGCATCAATATGAGTTATTCCAGCAGCTTTGGCATTGGCTAAAGCAGTCTGGAATTGAGGATTAGCTCTGTTTTCAATCCAGGCCTGGATAATAACGAAGTCATAGCCCTGTTGTTTGAAGCATTGGAAGGTTGATTGAGATAGGGCACCGTTATAAACGCTGATATCAATACCTTTTTCAGCTACAGAGGACCCGATTAAGAGGGAAACTAAGGCGAGTAACAAGAGAGTTCTCATTTTTTTTTTCTTAATAATTATTATTTTGAATCGGAGTAAATTTTTATACAGTAATTCATTATAATAAAATTGATTGGTAACCATTTTCCAATCCATGCAAAGGGGCCCTCTATATGAAAGGTCCCACAGATCTCATATCTCTCAGAAACAAAGTTTCATTGATGAAACTTCCAATCGAATGAAAATCTTCAGTCCTTCATTGGCCGGCATTATTCTAGTTTTTTTCATGCAAGGCCTGGCGGGGTTTTTACTTTTGAAATCTCATTATCACACATAAAAACTTTATAAAGAGATCAATAATAAGCATGAACAAGATAAGCAGAATTTTAGTTGATCCTTCCTAAGACCTACCCTATAAAAGCTTGATTGAATTATTTCTCTCTGCCATTTCTTTCTTATTAATGGAGTTAAATCTATGATTTCTCAACTTTTTCCAGTTGGATTCACATCTACTAACTATATTAAGTCATAGTGCTGGAAAAGAGTCCAACAATGATCATTTATGCTAAATTATGGATCGATATATACTATTCTCATGGAGATTTGTTCTCAGTATTCTATTCTGTTCACTATATTTGTTTATATCGTCTCTGATAAGTATCAAGGAAAACTTAGTTTGAATAAATAAATTTTATCACTTAAGTCAAATATGGGAAACGACGGAGGAAGTATTCCAGGTAGAACCCTAAGACCTACTTTCTTAATATTTTATAGGAAGAAGAGACCTAGTAAAGGAAAAGCCTAAGGAAATCAAAGTTGACTCAGAAATTATTGCCAAAGGAAGGTATTTCAAGATTTTTTCAAAAATAATGTCCTAGAGCCACTCTCTGTACAATGACAAAGCAACCTTTGAAGAAACCTATTGTAGCTTGTCGCCTAGGTTTCTTATACAACAAAGAAAATGTCTTGAAGGCCTTGATTGAAAAGTCCATCCCAAAGAAATTCGAACATATTGCTTCTCTCAAGGATATTGTTGATGTGAACATAGATGAGAATAAAAAACAAGATGCTACATTTCCTTTTGTATGCCCAGTCTCACAAACTGAGTTCAACGGACTCAATAGATTCATTCTTCTTTGGTCTTGCGGATGTGCAATCAGCGAAAGAGCCTTTAATGAGACAAAGAATATTGAAAAGAATAAATGCTTAGTCTGCCACACACCCTTCAAGTCCAGTGATATAGTATCTCTGAATATGACCCCTCAAGAACAGGATAAGATTAAAAAAGAAATTATTCAAAAGAGGGAGGAAAAGGTAAGAAATATGATTTTGAGAGATAACCTGAATAGAAAGCTAAGAAGAAGAAAGCCAAAGAGGGCGAAAAGGGAGAAAAAGATGGAGATAAAGAAGAATATAAAGGTGAGCCTACAAAAAAGCAGCATGTAGAAATACATACTAATATACTGGAGAAATTAGATGACCCAGAAATCAAGAAAATGAAGGAGCTTGAGAGCAAATCTCAAAGTAAGTTTATCGAGGCTTTTGGTAATGATTTTAGCATATAATCAACTTTTCCATAAGGGTAGTCAAGTGGAAGAAAATCTTGTTTTTAGAAATGTAAGACATGGAATTCGATAATAAGATTTTTCTTGTATTGAAATGACTGTGTATTATTACTAACGTCCAACCTTTATACAACCATAGCTACAAAACAATCACCTTACTTAGGGAAAAAGAAATACTAATTTATATCACAAAATTAAAACTTAAAAGAAGATAATTTGTCTTTAGCTTTAGAAGTCCCATAACCCGAATCTATCAAAATAAGGATAAATCAATAATCCCACTTACTTAGATTATTATTCATTGCTTTCAAACTAACAGATTTTAATAACTTAGATCCCTTGCCGGAGCCAGTTTCTTCTACCAAATACTTTTTGGCAATCTCATTGCTAGTCTTAGGTTCAGATTTTCCACTATTGAGGGTTTGGGTCCTCTTTAACCCATCAGAGGCTTTATTAGAGGTTGTATTGGGGACTCTTGAGGTTGCATTAGGTGCTGTGCTAGGCTTCTTCGTGCCCTGTCTTTTTAAAGACATGGCAACAATCTCCTTGTGATATGGATTGTTAACAAGCTTTTCTTCTTTTTTAGATGCTTGTAGCTGCTGTTGGATATTCTTTTCGTCCTGGATGTAGAGATTCTGAATGAATTTATTGAAGTTTTTATAGAAATAAACATTTATGCTGGAACTCAATTCCTTGTGCTCTCGTGGAGATCTTTCTGTATTGAATTCGTGAACTTCTTGCTTTTTTGTGATTCTATCGGTCTTAAATCCTCCCAGATTGGCTGAAGAATATGCCTTCTCCATAGGTTTATTGGCACTGGCAGCGGTTTTCTTAGCTTGGACTGTCCTTTGTGTACTTTCTAAGTTCAAATTAGGAACAAGAAAATTCTTTTGAGTGACATGGCTCCTCTTAGGGCTGGGCTCAGTCTTTAAAGAAGAGGAGACTACAATTCTAATACTTTATTAATTCCTCAAGAAGATCTTACGGTTTCTTAATTACTAGAGATTGAGAAGTAGGACTTTTATGTTTATTGGCAGCAAAGTTTGCAAAGTTGACAGTTGTAGATGAGAGGCTATGCTTGAAGATCTTTGGAGTGTCTTCTTCACCTCCAGAGGTATTTGAAAGGAAGGAAGGGGACTTTCCTTCAGTAGCTATTTGATTAAAAGTCAATTTTGCGTGATATACTTTTTATCCTTTCAAAATCTAGTCTTCTTTGAGCTCTCTCGTGGTCTGATGTATGTCTGGTATGGCTCGCTTTTTCATTGAATGTAAGTTTCTTGGTGTCAGGTTGGCTTAATCTTTTTGTATGCTCAATTTTTGCTGTTATCTTTTCCATAATAGTTTTCTTTGGCTCCTTTTCACAAGTTGATGCAGCATCAGTTCCTGATATGAATGATTCTTCAGGCTATTCTGATTATTTTTTATTCACAATATTATTACAATTGTCTCGAGATTTTGATGATAATGCTTTTGATAGCTGCTGATCAGATGATTGATGTAAGGACAAGGTCCACTTACATATCTGCAGACTATTTCAATTGCCTTCAGATGGTAGACTTCGCTACAAAGTCAAATATATTTTTCAAATATATACGAATTCTTCAAGGCTTCTCTTAGCTTTTGTTCTAGGTGAGTTGGAGATTGATGAGCGGATTCATCCTCATTTTCTTGTTCCCTTGTGAGCTCCTGGAATCTCATTTCAGTGGCAGTGGTGAAATAGACCAAGCTTTGGAATATGGCTTTTTCATGGAGAGCGTCTTTTGTGATTTCTGTCACAAGATCTCTCTTATGGGCATATTCTTTATATCTCATTGGCTTCATGTGCATGATGGAACCAATGTTCAGATTCTCAAGCCATTCGGGTGTTTGTCTAACACCAAGAAGGGAGCGAGTATCGTCTATGACATCATTTTGGATGTTGGTCTTTTTGAATTCCTTTCTTAAATATTTCTCGTTGTTTTCAGGGTTGTTCTTCCAGTTAAAGAGGGACTTCTTAGTTGCTGCCAGGATATTGTCATTCTTGTTTCCTGAGAATTCTGTAGTTGTCTTCATAAAGTCCTCAAGGAATGGAATGGCATATTCCAATAAGAATTTGAGATAAGGAACATCATCCTTAAAGATAGAGGTATTAGCTGAATTTGAAGTATTCAAAATGCTCAGAGTCCTATCTATTCCACACTTGGTGGCTGCGTTAGTTTGCTCAACCTTAGCTTTCATCTCTTTGCAATAGGCAAAGCATTCTGTCATGATGGATGTCATTGCTTTCTGGCCTTTTTGAGCAAATTCAAATGCTTCGTCATGTCTAGGATTTAAAATAAAAATATTCCCTGATTACTTAGAAAGCTGAGATAGAACAGCACAATGTTGTAGGTAAACTCTAACGAGGAATTGTAATTTCTTCAACTTAATTGATCTATATACATTGATCAGCTGAGGATTAGTTTTTTCAGCTTGACCCTGGACAGCCTGCTCATCTTGTTTTATACTCAAGGTCAAATTGAAAATGACAGCGTCAATATATTTAGAGCATTTATCCAAAACCCACATCCTACAATAGTTAGTACATCAACTTGAGTGATCTGTACGATTGGAAGATGCAGGCAATATTGTACAGGCAAACTATAACTAAATTTCTGTCCACAGTGTGTCCTGATGAAGCAGCATACTAAAATATAAATCTCAAGAGTGAGGGAATCTACTTCTAGGATCTTTTCGATTTTTTCCAAGTTGTTTAGGGCCTCTTTCATGTTCCCAGACGTAATTTGTGCAACTGCTTGATCATTTGTATTGATTAGAGTCTCTATAAGTTTGTCTAGCCATTATTTTAAATTCCATGAACCATACCCTCTTCCTTAACCATTTCTTCGAGTAAACTTTCATCTAGGGCATTTGATACTTCATCATATACTCTTTTTGCTTCAAATGATTCTCTTTTTTCATTTTGAACGGGTTCCTGTTTCTTTGGTTGCTTCTGAGGAAGATCAATATTAAGACTAGCCATTAAATTCACTTCTCGTTTCTATAGATTGAGTGTTAGGGCCCAGAATTCTTACATTTTGCATGAAGTAGTAATCTCGAGTTATTTTACAGAATTAATAATAACAGTCCTCAACTTTTTAAATAATTTTGAGATTTTGACCTATTTTGGATAGAAAATATAATAATTGGCAAGATATCAGCTTCATATTCGATGAGACCTTATCAACAGCTCGTAACTTACCTACTTTAATCTCTTTTTTAAATTCTGATCCTTTTTCCTGAACTTGAGTTGTATCCTCATGTAGAACACAACACATTAGATCAAATTGCATACACTTCGTTCTAGATATATTCTTTTCCAAGTTGCTGACTGAAAATATCATGATTCAACAAAGTCAATGATCTGATAGAAGATGAATAGATGGAGTCGAGAATAATAAAGTTAAAGACGATTGGACAGACAGTTCCAAATTGCTATTTCAAGGAGGAATATGCAGTTCTTTAGGACATTCTAGGTATATTCAAGTTGTCATCTAAAATTTAAAAAAAAATATATATTTGACATGAAGCCAAGTGATGTTCAAGAGCTTCATCGTAAACTCCAGAAGCTACAATTTGAACTTAAACAGAATGGCACCTTCTCAGAGGATGAAGACGATATGAACCGTGAAGAGGATTACATTCTAGAAAAAATTCAAGAACAAAAAAGAGATATTCGTCACAGAAAGTTAAATATTGACGATTTTGAACTCTCGACAACCCTTGGTAATTCTGAGCAATCAGTTGTATCACACAATTAGGTACAGGAACATTTGGCAGAGTCAGACAGGTTAAGCTAAAAAACGACCCAACTAAAACCGTTTACGCTTTGAAAATGCTGAAGAAGACTGAGATCCTAAGGCTTAATCAGGTTGAGCATATAAAATCTGAGAGAGCAATTCTCGAAGAAATTTCTCATCCCTTTTTGGTTTGCCTGTAATCGAATTCTGAATTTGCATAATTAAATAGGAAGGCTTCATTCCAAGATAGGAAATATATTTACATGCTTTTTGAATATATAAGTGGAGGAGAGCTCTTTAGTCGTCTCAGAAAAGATGGAAGATTCTCAAATGATGTAGCTCTTTTCTATGCATGTGAAATTCTCCTTTCTATCCAGTACCTCCATCAAAAGGATATTGTATATCGAGACCTTAAACCTGAAAATCTCCTTATTGACAAATATGGGCATATCAAGATCACTGATTTTGGGTTTGCCAAAAGAATCGAAAACAATAGAACATACACTCTATGTGGAACTCCTGAATATTTAGCTCCTGAAATTATTAAGGGATCTAAAGTTGGATATGGAAAGTCTGTTGATTGGTGGGCATTGGGTATATTGATCTTTGAAATGCTTTCGGGGTATATATATCTAAAAAGACATTTACTTATTTTTTTAGATATCCTCCTTTCTATGATAATGAACCCATTGGAATTTATAAAAAGATTATAGCAGGTATCATAGAATTCCCAAGGTTCTTTGATGTCAGATCAAAAGATCTAATCAGGAAGTTGTTGAATCCTGAGTTGAGTCTTAGGCTTGGAGTCAATAATGTAATGAGAATAATTTATTTCCAATTTACACTGTAGAATGGTGAATCAATCAAACAGCATAAGTGGTTTAGAGGAGTTGATTGGGATGAGGTTCTGAGAAGAGAGATCCCAGCACCTTGGGTCCCAGTTCTTAAAAGTGAAGAGGATTGTTCTTGGTTTGAAAAGTATCCTGACTCTAAGGAGCCTGCTAAAGAACTGCCAAGAGAATTAGACTACTTGTTTGACGATTTCTAATGTAAAATATCTTTGAGTAGAAAAATTACACGAGCTTCTGTATAGTTACAATTAATGGTATGAAATTTGTTTACTGTGTATGCATGTTACTTGCCATATAAAGTATGGATTTTTCTTTAACATTTATTTACAATTACTCTACACTCAATCATTGAAATATTTAGTTAGATTCTTATAAGCACCCTCAAAGTCGTACTCTGAATCATCTTCATTATCTTCATATTCTTCTTCCTCATCCTCTTTCGTTCCAGTGGAGTCAATCTTGTAGTTAACATTCTTTCTTTTTCTTAGTGTAGTTCCAACCACTGTACTAGTTTTTCCATCCGTACTTTCTCCCTTATCAATTCTGTAGCTAAAGTCCACTTTGTAATTAGATTCACTCTTCTTGCCTGTGCTAGGATCCCCATTATAACTGGGATATTTCGCTTCTGATTCATCTGAGCCTACCATCAGTGGTTTCCTTTTTCTTTGGGCTGTTGTTGCATTATTAACACTGGACTTGCCATCAGTAGTTGGGTTGAAGTCTTCGTCATCGATAACCATTTTCTTGGCACGTCGAGAAGGATTAGGAAGGAAGTCTTCCTCATCATCTTCGTCCATTTTTTTTCTTTTATTACTTTGGTTTGCAGGTTGTGACTTTAGACTTTCATAAGCCTCTCTGAAAGGTGAAATCTGACCTATGATAATTAAGTTTAAAAAGATGAGGATAAGTACCTTTTTGCTCTCTCATCAAGATTCTTTGACTTAATGGAATAGTTGAATCATCACTAGAGCTCTTAGTTATTTCTGTAGTGCTGGATTTGTTGAGATATTTTAGGATAGAAGAATTGAATGGAGTATTTTTGGAAGAATTGTTAGTGTTTGAAGATTCTTTGTTCTGAACATCTTTAGCCTTGTTTTCTTTGTTATCAGGTTCCGATTTCTTGGTAGTTTTGCTTTTCGGTTCAGCCCCTTGTGTAGAAGGTTTATCTTTTATATCCTTTTTACTAGTAGTATCTTTAGTATCATAGTTAGTGGTATTAGATTTGGTAGGCTTTGCTTTCTCTTTCTTTGGTTTAAAGTCAGAATCAGAGAAGAAATCATAATCATCATTTTTCTTCTTCCTTCCAGTGTTTGTTGTGGTGATTTTCTTTTTGCCTTTACCACCCTTTGCTTTAATCTTCTCACCCTTCAGTCTTTCCTCCTCTTCTTCAGCTTCAACTTGCTTAAGAATATTTGTAAATTCGTCCAAGTCTCTGATCCACATGGTTTCAACACTGGTATTCTTGAGCTCAGCTAACTCTGCTTCCTTCTTGGCTAGTTCTTCCTTAAGAGCCTCGACCTTTTCATAAGTCAAACTCCACATGGGCATCTGAAGGAGATAGTTAAATTCTGAAGAAGCAACTTCCATTCCCTCTTCTTCCTCCTCTCCGGTCTCTTCTTCTTTCTCTTCCTTCTCTACCTTTTTAGTGGATCTAACCTTGGTCATTCTCTTCATTGGAACGAATCCTTTCTTTAATAAGTTTTGGATGAGGTCTTTCTTCTTAACATTTCTGATATTGAGTTCTTCGCTAATAACTGATAAAATAAATCGCTTTTTATTGGAAAGGATTTCAATATCCCTTTGAAGTTTTGAAATCAAATAGTCTTTTCTCTTATGGTAGAACTTCAATCTAACTTCGTAGAACTCCTCCATAATTTCTTGGACAGTTTGATACTTCTTTAGTTTTCTTTCATGATCGAAAAGAACCATGTTAGTAGTTTGTAAAGTAGTTGACAATTTGAATTTCTTCTCAATTCCTTCCCCACGGTTGATCTTATCAAGAAGTCCTGGCTTGAGCTTAATAACAAAATGAACTCTGTTGTTAGCATGATATTCCTTAATATCTTCAATTTCAGGTTCTCCCTCTTCAGGATTCAGCATAGTATCAAGGAATTGCTTGTAGTCCTTTGTCCATTTTCTGATAGGAAGTTCAGTAATCTCAATAGTGTCGTCCTCAGTTTCTGAAATGTGATATTTTCCCTTAATAATATATCCTCCCTTAGATGATTTTTCAATAATTCCATCATACCCTTTGAACCATGGATCTAAGTCTTTCATTTCCTCTCCTCTGAGTTTGGCCTTAAGATTTTCAACTATTTGATAGGGATTATAGCAGGGAATGTTTGTACTCCAACCAGTACCAATACCTTCAGCTCCATTCACCAAAACCATAGGAATAATAGGCAGATACCATTCTGGCTCAACAGGTTGACCATCATCCTCCAAGTATTTATAAAGATGATCATCATGTTCAATGAAAAGCGCACGAGTAACTTTGCTTAAATTAGTGAAAATATATCTCGGACTGGCTGCGTCCTTTCCACCAGCAGCTCTGGTACCAAATTGACCATTGGGTAGCAACAGATTGATATTATTTGAGCCCACAAAGTTTTGGGCCAAACCAATAATGGTCTGTGCAAGTGACTGTTCACCATGATGGTAAGCTGAGTGCTCAGCAATATAACCGACCAATTGAGCAACTTTGACTTCATCCTTGAGATTACGCTTGAAGCAACCATAGAGGATCTTTCTTTGGCCTGGCTTAAAGCCATCACAAATAGA
>Ga0065720_1019374_pt1 | contig 27450 bp, 30 predicted proteins | sample Thericmetagenome_FD_59107 | JGI IMG/M metagenome (GOLD analysis project Ga0065720, IMG submission 59107) | Thermophilic microbial communities from the Joint Bioenergy Institute, California, USA of rice/straw/compost enrichment - eDNA_2 v2... | ecosystem: Engineered > Solid waste > Grass >... | reverse complement strand
CTGCATCAGAGAGCTCAAGGAAGAAACAAATCTTGATGCAACTTCTGTTGAACTATTGTGTGTTAAAGGTGATCCTCAAAGAGATCCTAGAAAGCATGTCGTCACTATTGCTTATTTAGTGAAGGTCCAGAAGGATCAAATCCCAAAGGGAGGTGATGACGCTGCTGATGCTAAATTCTATCCTCTCAAGGAAATTCTTGGACAAAAGGATAAAATCGGATTTGACCATGCTTCAATTATTGAAGAAGCTATCAAGAAGTTGAAGATTTCTCTGTGACTTCCTGAGAATAATTTACCCAAGCTATAAAAACTAAACCACCTCTATTTATAAAACAAACTTTAGCATAAACAGTCAATTGGATTTTACTATGTTCTAAGATAACTTTTAAGGAAACTTAGCTCTAATAATTATGTTTCCTATATTAGAGGGAATTAAACCTTATGAGTCCCTATTATTAATTAATATATGCCTGGAATATAAGGCATAAGGGTTCTTTAAAGTCTCTTATCATATGAATTGAATACTAAATAAGTTGATTAGAAGATTTTTCTGCTTTCTTATTTATCAGATCCAAATTCCAAAAATTTAAATAAAACTTAGAGGATGAGTGAGTTTTTGGTAACTCTTGAGCAAGAAGTTGAAGCCTTGAGCAATAAATGCGGGGAAGACATCATCTACAGAATGTCACCAGAAGCCAAGACTAAGATACTTGAGATTGCAAAGAAAATAGACCAACATTTGAATGATGCAAGTATGACTTCAGATGAGGGAAAATAATTCTTCATTAGCCGATAAGAATGTGAAGGCTAAGCTCCTCCAATTAAAAGGAAAGACTCTTGATCTTCTTGACGAGTACTCTAAAGATGCTGAGGACGCCTTATCTAAATCAGTACACCATAATATATCATAACTCAATCATCTAGCTCAAACTTAACCTGACTGATAAAGCAACATGGAACACATTAGGTAACTTGAATATTCCCTATGTAATTTCAAGGTAATATCCTCTGGAAGAAAAAGGATTACCTTGCTGCCAAGAAGACTTTCGAATCTTGTCTCGAGCACGTAAGATTCCCTGCTCAAAGAAATAACGAATAAGTGTGGTAAAAACAAGGAAGCCTTGAGATCCCTCTCCCTTATTTTGAGATGCATTGATGATCGTAATCTTCTGAGAATAATGTAGTTACATTCTTAGCAAAGGAAAAGCCTAACCTTGTTAAGCAATCTATTCAGCTCGCTAAGGAAGCCGTTGGACTCGACTTGAAGGATGGAGAGTCTTGGTGTAATATTTAAATTTAAATGATGTCTTAATTTCAGATATTCTCGGAAACGCCTATTTGACTAACTACTTTGTGAATATCAAGAAGTTTGATGAGCTCGTTAACGCTCTTAAGGCCTACAATCAAGCTGTATCTATTTCGAATATTGCCCTAAATGTTTAGGAAGGACAAACCAAGACCAAAATCGCTGACCTTTATTACAACAGAGCCACAGTATATTAGGCCATCTCAAGTGATAATGTTATAGATTTTGACCTATTTGGAAGATTTCGAAGCTGCTATCGAAAATTTCAGAAAAGCTGACCAAATCGATCCTACCCTTAACGCTAAAGAGCAAATCAATATAATCTATGAAAGAGTCAAAAGTGTGGATTACGCCATCTCAAACAAGGCATAGTTACTTCCCCCAAGAAAATAACAAATTTTAGGGCAAAATGAAGCCAAAGAAGTTAGCTACAACCGTCAAGAATATTCCTTCAGTCCTGAAGGTCCAACCAAAGCATTTTGGAGATAAGAAATATGAAATCCGTGCCCTTGATGAACTTAAAACTGGAGCTAATGTTACCAATATCCTTTCTTGTAAAGTCACCAATACCATCTCAAAGAAAGGAGAAGTTCCTGCGTAAATTATCTGAGAGTTTGTTTAAAATTATAGCAAATTCGTGTTTGTGGACTTCAAGTCTAACTTCGGATGCATCTCAATCTATCACTGTAATGACGATATTTATGAGCAGATCCGCGAGCAGACTGACATATACATCATTGATCCATTTGTTAAAGAGATCAAGGTGACCCTAAGCCCTGAAAATGTAAGAGATTTTGGAAATATTTAACCTTGTAGATAATAGAATATAAAACAATTCAGATTCTCGATCCTGATAAAATATACATTGATTCTCAGAAAGTGCAGACTATCTTCAGTCCCTCCGAAGTTATCAACAAGGCCAAGTAAAGAAATTTTGGGGAAAAGTTCTATGAAAACTCGTATGTCCAAGCTAATTCAATATTCTCTATATTATAAGCAATTTTGTATGAATCGAGTTTAGATTCAAAATAAAACTTATCGATAAAATGGATAATACTGTTTCCCCAGAAAATGTCCTACAAAAGAACGCCCCACTCCCAGGTGAAGCCTACTACATCTTTCAAGGTTCTCTCATATGAATCCCATCAGTAATTTATGATTAGGTACCCCACAGAAAGCAAATGACACGGAACGACTCTCAGCATCAAAATTGTCAACAAATCCACTGCTACAGTTTGATCTGAAATTCGATTCACTAAAAGTCTTTCTTGATAATGTTGCCACAGTCGTTAACCAACACGCAACAATTCTAAATAAGCTACAATTGGACCTTGGCCAGAAAATTTACAGAGAAAATGTAATAACATTTGCGAACTTTTCTAATTCATCAGCTTGGAGAGACTTTCAGGCTCATTTCCCAGAAGGCTAAGATGCCAGACTCTGAATTGTATAGGATGTTCCATAACATGATCGAAAAGCCTCTCCTGGAAACCTCAGGCGACCTTTATGATGATTCTGTTAATGGACTTTGTAATAGAGTTGAATCCATGAACCATGGGCTGATACACTTTAATAAGAAGACCAAGGAATTATTTGAGGAAGTGAAAAAGGTCAAACAGAGTCTTGATAAAAAGACAGATATAACCACCTTTAAGGAGAAGGTTAAGAAAACAAAGAAGAAGCTGAAGGGAATAGTATGAATTGATTTGGAGTGTTCTAATCTTTAGATTGAAATGACTCAGGCAAATCTAGATGAGAAAATTATCAATCTGGAGAAAAGGCTAATGGGGAAAATTGGTGAACTGGGAACTAAGGTTTCTGAGAACGAGAAGAATACAATTTGGAGAATTAAGGACTGTGAGGAGTTGCTCAAGTCCAGAGTTAGTGATAGATATGTAAATGATGCCATTGAGAAGCTGAATGAAACTTTGTCTTTAGAGGTTAAACCCTCTTTTATTTGTTAATTTGTTTAGATTAAAAGATTAGTTGATGGGAATAATGACAAATTCGACACCACTGCTAAGGAGATTGCCTCGAGAATGAACGTTTTTGAGAACGACATTGAAGATAAAATGAACAACTTAAAAAAGAGTATCAGAGAAATTCAAGACAAGTAGTCCTTATTCTGAAAAAAGTTTATATTACAGTTTTGCAAAAAAACTCGATGGGCAGATGTTTGAAGAGTTCAGGAATGTAGCCAGTGGCAAGATCGAAAAATTAGATGAGAGACTTAAGGACCTCGTCAAGAAATATGATCCCATGCTTGACAAAACTAATTTCGATATTAATAAAGTTGACGCGAGAGTCACAAAATTCGAAGCCAAGCTGGTACCTAACAGAATTACAGTATAATAATCTGATAGAGTGAAATAGAAGTCACAGTGGAGAATTACATTCTCCAGGGATATTCTCCTGACAGAGACGTCAATGCCGAAGCTGAAAAGAAGAAGAACGCTTCGGCTCAACATAAGGAGGAAGAAGGCTCTAAATCTAAGGTCAATATAGAAGATTTGGAGGTCTACTTCCAAAAATACAGAGAAGATATAGCTAAGATATTCCAGCAACTAACAAACATGCAAGAGGTACACCTCTATAGAGTCATAGCTAATTTGTACAGGATCTATCTAGAAAGGTAGATATAGGAATGTTCAATCTAGCCTTGAATAAAAAGCTTGATAAAGACGACTTCATAAAACAAATTAACAGCATGGCCGCAGATGAAGAAAGACTTAGAAGGGCTATAGAAGCTTGCGATGATGTCCAAAAGAGACTAGATAGAATGAACGAGAATACAGAAAAGAAATTGGCCAAGTTAAGAAAAGATATAGATATAACTGCGATTTTAAAGAGTCTTAAAGGAAAAGCAGAAGAAGAGCAAGTTTTGAAAGGCTTTTCCAATGTAGACTCTAAAATTGCTGCTATTTCAGATGCTCTGGCCCTTCTGAAGAGCGAGATAGACTCCGCCCAGGTGAGCATAAAGAGTGTTTCTACACAAATTGTCAAATTCTCTGATAATGCTATTCTCACTACAAAATCTGTGGTTCCAGGCCAATGCTTGAGCTGTGGAAATTATGCAGGACCCTCAATGCCTGTTGGACAGGTATAGTAGTGTTAACAATGAGTAATTCTATAGCTCAAAGGAAATGATGGTAAATTCTATAAGGCTGATCTTCGTACTACGAGTGAGATGTACGAAGTGACCAGGAAAGAACACTCACACAGTCTTTCAAGGAGCTTTATCCTCGAAGAAAGAGAATTATATGCAGGATCATCCCCTGTTAGGGGAAAGAGCATAGATAAATTCTTCAGACCAGGCACAGCTTCAGGTAAAATTAGAATCAAAGGTTCTGAAATTTTAGCTAAAAGCAACAGAGGCCAAATGAATATGTTGACTACCCTTCCAGCATCTACTCAGCAATCTCCTGGTCAGAGAGTATTGAGGCCTATGAGTGCTAAGAAATAAAGAGATTCTTCTTTGTCCAAATCTTTACAGAGGATGATATAAAGCAGAGGGTCGATATTTGTAGGTTTGTTAGTGGCTAATATGATCGGAAGTAAGAATATACACTGTAAAATTGCCTAAGTGCATACTCTAGTATCTATTAGTGTTTTTGATTCTTAAAATCACTGCATGACTTACAATGAATACAAACTCTTAAGATTAGCTTGGACAACAATTGATCCAAATTTGATATAGGTCCCAGGTCTCACTCTTACCCATCCACCAGTGAATTTCTCTTGCAAAATGTCAAAATGGGAAATGCAGTACCACAAGCCTTCTTCAAGAGGTTCTGAATACGGACTTAAATTAATACCTTTGCGAATATTTCCATTCATGTTTCTCCCAGAGAAAATCGACTCTGAGTCAAATAAATATCCAGAGTTTGTGTAGCAAGTCTCACTGAGGTAGTTATAACTATAAGACTTTCTAGCAGTGTCACAGGTCCATAGCTTTTCCTGACTGTTAAAGTTGATCATAAGATTGTACTGTAGTCCTAGCATAGCAGAGATTTTCCCCATGCAGCTGCTCTTCTCAAATAAATTGATACTATGATGATCTGTATGACCATTTGAGCAAATAATATAAATTCCTCCTTTTTCTTCATAATACTCGAATCTGTTATTCCATTTGACTATTTCAATCTCCAAGCGTGGAATTGTTTCCTTTTTCAATAAAGATTCATAAAATTTTCTAGGTAATCTCTTTTTTGGGTTGCTATTATCATCAGAACTCTCTTTCGACTCTTCAATATCCATATCCCTCTTCTGGCCAGTTACAAAACTATTTGGTAGAGTCATTGTGCTTACTGATATAATCTCCAAAGCATTCTCAAGCTGCTCAATCTCAAATTCATTTTCTATCTTGTCAGAAGAAACGCCTTTCACATAGAATCCAATATAATTACTGAGCATAAATAAGCTTCCTTCTTGTAGAAGAATAGGATTCCCGACATCAAGCTTCACGAAGGTTCCTTTCTTTGAATTATCATCCTTTATGTAAATTTCATCCTCTCTTAAGTAACTCGCAATATTTTCCAAAATTTTCCTTGGAAGGACATAATCCCTACCCTTACAGGGATATTGCATGCAAATTAGAGGGAACATATTAACAGGAAATCTGGTTCCTGCAACATCATATTTGACACTAAAATGCTTCTCAAATTTGCAAGAACCAAGAGCCTGAAATGGAATCATATGACAGAACAAATTCTGATGATAGAGGGTTATTGAAAAGGCCTCCTTCCCTCCATTTTCTGCTATAAAAAATGCGTATCTTGTCTCCAAGTAAGAAGGCTCCAGCTCCATAAAGTCATAGAATTCAATCTCAATTCTCTTATCTTCAAAAGAATGCTTTGATCTATCTTCCATCTTTTCAAAAATCAGATTTCTTTCGTCTTTTCTGAATCTTGATTTTAGCAGTCCTTCCTTACTGACAACATAAAAGGGTTGATATGGGATGATTCCATCACTTCTCACAGCCCATCTTCTGAGAATATTTTCATTTTCGTCTAGCAATCCACTAAACAAATTATTTTCATCTGTTGGGTCTATGTAGGAACCATCATCGTCATAAAAGTCCAGAAGATTGATTTTCTTCAGCTCGCTCTCTTTCATTTCAGGTCTAAGCTCATTAGCCCTGAATTTGATCCTGCCATATTTAACCATAGTAAGCAATAAAAAATTCTCCCTGGAAACATTAAATGTCCCTTCAGGGTCTTCATTTTCATCTGAATCGGACTCAGTCTCGCTCTGGATGTCCTCAGGGTACATAAGGTTCCCTCCAGCAAGATTTTGCAAGAAAAATGAGCTTTTCTTTACAGGAGATCCTTCCATAGTCTGTGGCTGTCCAGATGATTTGTTTAGAGGAATAGGGGAGTCATTGCTGCTTGGATTTTTGAATCCTTCTAAGTTGCTTAAGATTCCTGCCTCAAAGTCAATTTTCAAGGATGCTCTCTTGATTGTTTCGAACATACTCTTTCTTGTGCTGTATTTTCCCATTAGAATGCTACTGGGAAGGCAGCTGACGAAGTCACTGTTTCGTTTCTGGAAGTTGACTGCAGAGAAATCTAATAGGCTAAATCTTCGATTAGAGTGACCGCCCAAATGTTCTTCACTCATGAAGCTGCCATGTTTTTTGTATCCTTGGTCTAGGAAGCTGTTTTTCTTGCCAAGAAAGCTCAAGGTAAAAAGGCTGGTCCTTTTTGAAGAAGGTGAGGAGATATTCTGGACCACTGAAAGGGTATCTGGGGATTTGGACTGTTCATCGTCATCACTATTGAACAATTCTTGCTCAATAAGTTGCTCAGGATCCTGAATAAGAACGGTCTTGTTGTCTTCAGCTTTGGACTGCTCATGATCTAGCATAGCTTGAAATTTCATGTAGTCTTTGAGGAAAGGAGCATTAATCTTTCCTTTGAGGTAAGGAACATCTTGTTCTAGAGAATCAAGATGATTGGCAAACTTGTTAAATTGAGAAGGGGTGTTTAAAAGCAAAAGTTCCATAATGATTATAATCCTGTTTGATCTGCAGGTTTAAATATGCCATCAAAGTATCTTAAAGTTGAGTGCAGTGAAAATATCTTTATTTAAATTTATTGCATACTAAGTACCCAAGATACTTTGAATCAAAATATACTAGCTAAGACTGAGCTGTCTTAGGAGGTGAAGATATATGCATTAAGAGTGGTTATTTTGGCTCTTAGGAAGAGGGATGAAACTTTTCCTCCTATGTAAATACAAAGTTTCAGTTTAATAAAATTTATCAAGAAGGGCTTCTGAAAAATGCAAAGAAATATTAGAAAAGGATCTGAGTTAGAAAAACAGAGAATTGACCCTAATTACAATTCCTTGCCAGTCACCGAAAAAGAAATCGAATTTACAAGAAAAAGATTCGACAACCGATACAGCAACTATAAATATCTCGCCTATCCCGAAAAAACATATACACAACATATTCTCAATGTTATTTTCGAAGATAAGCAAAAGAATATGAAGCCTCAAAAGCCCAAGTCCCCTCTCACAAGAGAACCACCCAAGAATAGCCAGAATCCTCAAAGCTATAATACTGCCCCAATTAGACAAACTCCCAACACTAAGAAGTAACTGCCCTTTATATATAGTTTGTAACTCATTCTGTAAAATATCTCTTGTTAGGAATTATTGTTATTTGTAAGCTATGATTATGATTTGAGAAGGAGACAAATTTTGAATTAATTAGTTCACATTAAGTATTTCTTATGCAAAGTTTTGACCCTAGTTGATATATATATAACAAAACGTATTAATTATTTGTAGAACAAGAAATCTTTTTGTTGTCTTCTGACTGCAATCTTATATGCCTTTTCAAAATCTTTCTGGATAACAACGTATCTAACTCCTTATTAACGTTCAATATATCACTTACCTGTTCTTTCTGACAGCTTGCATACCAGCTTCTTGGCAAATAGCTTGAATATCAGCAGCACTAATTCTATCACTTCTATTAACAACTATCAATATTATCTCAGTTATATTTCTCTCTTACAGGTTTCAAGATCGACATCTTCAGCCAGATTCATCTTAGAAGTGATAGTTTGGAAGATAAGTCTCTTCTGTCTTCTGTCAGGATGAGGGAACTCAATCTTTCTATCTAATCTACCAGGTCTCAACAAGGCAGGATCCAAAGTATCAGGTCTATTAGTGGCCATGATAACCTTGACGTTAACAGTTTGATCGAAACCGTCCATCTGGTTCAAGAGCTCAATCAAAATTCTTTGGACTTCTCTATCGGCACCAGTTTGGGCATCGAAACGCCTATAGGGATAAAACAACAGATATTACTATTACTTAGTAGCGATGGCATCGATTTCATCAATGAAAATGATGGAAGGGGCGTTTTCTCTGGCAAGTCTAAACACATCTCTAACCATTCTTGGACCTTCTCCGAGGTATTTTTGGACGAATTCAGATCCGACGACACGGATATATGAAGCGGTTGTGTGGTGGGCAACGGCCTTGGCCATCATGGTCTTTCCGGTACCTGGAGGACCATACATCAAAACACCTCTGGGAGGGTCGATACCGATTTGTTGATATAACTCAGGATGTGTAAGTGGGAGCTCGACAGCTTCTCTCATTTCTTGCTTTTGGACGTCCAAACCTCCGATATCTTGGAATGAGACATCAGGTTTTTCTGTGACTTGCATCATCTGAATAGAAGCATCAGATTCGGGGGGAAGGATATCAACAACGGCGTGGGAGTGTCTGTGGAGGGCAACAGAGCTGTTTGGCTTGAGTTGTTCACGATCTAGAGTAGAAAGGATTCTGACATAGTAAGTTGATCCAGATGTGGAAGAGACTAAACCATGAACCTCATCAATCAATTCGATAAATTGGCCGATGACTAGAGGAACAGACTGAATTCTCTTGAGTTCTTCCTTAGCACGAACCAATTCGTTCTTGAGATTTTTTTGTTCATCTTTAATGTATTCTTCTTGAATGGTAAGGAAGTCAAGCTCTTGTTCCAAAGCTTTCAGGCGTTGGTAGAGATCCTGCTCGCTAAGAGCTGCTAACTACCATTATTAGGTTAGTCTTTTATTCAGATACCTGAGAATCTTTAGCTTCAATGTCCATTTTATTTAAATAAGTCTTTTTACAATTTCAAATAATCGATATGAGTTAAACTTTTTTCTTTTCCTCAAATCAGAAATTACCAGATTTTCTTCAGTGTAAAACCTTAGTCTAGCAGCCTGTTCAGGTCCTTAAGGTACCTAGTTAGGACAATTTTTAACCCAATTCAAACCAAAATTTTCAACACTTTTAAAATAATTTAAGACGCATGACAACGATAGAAGAAGAGCCCCTTATTTCATACAAAAGTACATCCAAAATGATCTCTCTTAATAAATTTCAGTTGTCCTATTAGGAGACACAGGCGTAGGGAAGACTAATATCGTTAAGAGGTATCATTACCAGGTTCAAATTACCTAACCACATCTCAGATTTGTTACCAAGAACCTCCCAAAGACCAACCAGCCAACAATCGGTGTTGAATTTTCTTCTAAAATTGTCCAGATTGAGAATTATAAGATCAAGGCCCAAATCTGGGATACAGGTAATGATGAGGATTTATTCATAAGATATTAGCTGGACAAGAAAGATATAAGTCTATTACAAGCGCGTAGGACTCGTGATTCTATTGTATAATCTTTAAGCCACTATAGAAAGGCACTTGGAGCTATTCTTGTTTATGATGTGACCAAAAGATCCACTTTTGAAAGTCTTAGAAGATGGATTGATGAGCTCAGATTCCATGCTGGAGATGATGTTAGAATCTTATTAGCTGGAAATAAAGTTGATCTCGTTCACCAGAACCCTAACCTGAGACAAGTCTCCATAGACGAGGCTAGCAGACTCGCAAGAGAATATAATATATCCTTTTTGGAAACCTCAGCAAAGATGGATGCCAATATTACTGAATGCTTCGAGGAGTTATTAAGAGGTAAGAAAGAAAAAATATCGAGTAACATGTATAGCTATATACCATGACGTGGGTGACAAACTTGTTAAGCAAGAGCAAGCCAAAAAATTATCAAACAAACCTGATGCATCTAAGGAGGGAGGGTGTAAATGCTAAATGCTAACAAATTTTTCTGTAAATCTGATCCATTTTTAACAATTATCATATACCGTATTATCATACATATCATACATTTACAGCACCACGAAACCAGACAAAACTTTAGTCTCACGAGTGAGTCATATTGATATTCTATTGTATGAATATTACAGCCCCATATAATACATTATCGACAGAATAAATAGAAACTACAAATATTTCCTCAAATATTCAATATCATAAGAAAGGTAGGTCATTATGCTCTTTACGCCCCCAAACAATTCCTTAGCCACGACCGCTGGGCACATATGTCTCACGGTAGTTCTCTTATACCTTTATTCATTGGATAATAAATCTTACAACAACGTTAGCAGTACCCTCTTGGAGCCTCTCCAAATCTAAATAATGTTATTAAAGCGAATTAACCCATACCAACTACTTCCTGAAGCTTCTCTTTAACTTCGTACTTTTTCACTAGAGCTTATGCTAAAACATTATTTTCTTTACTCTTGTATTTGATAAGAGCTTCTTGGAATTTGTTTAAATACAGATCTGTATAACCTTTAGACTGTTCCCCTACTTCAAATTAACAACTATATGCATTCACATACTTTGGGACTTAGATTTTAATTCATCATAGCTTGGGAATTCAATGTCACTTGTGGTCATAGGAACAATTGTATCCAATTGCATAGGTTTATTGAGGTCTTCCCTCTGGAATTTTCTGCGTGTGAAATGGCTTATAATGCTTTGTGTGAATTTGCTGTTATTCGCAATCGTTTGATATGGACTAACCTGAACTTTACAAAGGAGATTTTCTGTTACTATGTTTGTTGGTAAAAAGTATTCAAATTTCATCATCTCTTTTTTCTTGCGTGCCTGCTTTTCGAGGTAATAGGGATCTTTCTGCAAATGCTATCTTTATTAGATTATCTTAGAGCTATGTACTCCTATGACATCCTCAGCACCCTTTAGCTTGAATTTGAGCATTCTAATTTCAATTATTTTGCTCTTTTGGATAATTTGATGTGCTGACTTCTTAACCTTGGGAATAAAGCGAACATGAAATTTTCGTTACTAAAACTACTGCAAAGAGATCTCTGTCATCAAGAAAGTCTGCTACGGCAATAAGAATATCACTGTTGGAAAATATTTCCTCTCCAGGAGATCTCTTCTTCTTCTTTCGGACTAAGATCTGGGAAGTCTTATCCATTCTAAATTAAATTTATTTCTTAGACATTCAGGACTGAACTTAGGAGACTAATAACGTTGTTTAAAAGAAAAATACGGATTAATAACTGCATCCTAAATTGTCTGAGCAGGTGCTAAATTTGGGAATTTCTAGTCTGAGATATTAAAAGATGATTTGTCTTTTCTTAACATATTCTAATTATATCATATTTGGAACTAACAACTAGAGATAACTTAAAAAATTAGACGATACTGTTTCGAACCCAGCTAATCGTGAATGATAGCGGCAAGAAATTATATCCTCGGATGCCTCTGAGTTAAAAGCTACCATATAATGCTATTTAATATGATGAGTGTGGAAACTAGTCAGTTGGTGATGATTTCACAGTGATAGGGTTTAATAGCTGAGGTGTTAGGGCTATTTCTCAATGGCAAGGAATATCCTTAAATAAAAATTATTTTGGATTGCTAAAATGTCTGAAAAAAACACTCAAAATCCTTACAAAATCCTAGTTGTTGGTGGCACAGGAAGAGTTGGCCAGGAGATTATCAGATCCGCTCTTAAGAAAGGCTACCATGTTAGAGCCATCACCCGTAACCTCCAAAAGGCCATTAAGTTTGAAGAAGGCGAAGTTGAATGGCAACAATGTAATGCCACAGAAAAGGAATGCATGACCAAGGCCACTGAGGGAAGAGATGCTGTCTTATCAGCTATAGGATCTGACAAACCCCGTGAGCCTACTACTGTCTTCTCTGACAGTCTCAAGGTTATGTTGGAGGTCATGAAGGAAAATAACGTGAATAGACTTTTGACAGTCTCATGCGATTGGGAAAATCCTTCAAACGGCTGGGTCTTCAGGAATATTGTCAAAAAGATGCTTAAACATGTGCAAGCTGACATGACCAGAATGGAGGAAATCCTAAGTAACAGACCTAAGGATCAACTTCAGTGGACTGTTGTTAGGGCTTTTCATCTTATTAAGAAGCCTTATACAGGGCAGTATAGAGTCGGACCTTCTAATTTGCAACCTCCCTTCAAGGCTAACACTAATACTGGAGATTTGGGAGATTTTATGGTGAATGAAGCTAGAGACAAGAATTGGGTCAACACTTTCGTGACAATCGGACTTTAATATTAACTTGATGTTTGTCCTTCATAAAGTATGATAAAATATGCATTTATTACTCAATGAACTTAAATCTATGCAGCCTTAGCAAATCCAATTCTATCATGAGCCTTGTCAAAGTGAGTATAGTAAGCTCTCATGAAAACATCTCCTAAGATCACAACCTTACCCATGTAAGATGGGAATTGAGTTGCCTTCAAGCCATAGAAGCAGGTACGCCTTGAGTCAGGAATAACATACACCTCAGGTGGAATCTCATAAATGTCTCCATGAATATTGACAATCAAGGGAGGCAACTCATCAAAGTCGTCTTCACAATCATAGTCATCAAGGAAATCGAGGATGGGCTTAATGATTTCAGGGCTTCCCAAAATAAGAGAAGATCCACTGTCAATAATAGCAAGCATATCGTTTCTTGGCTTCGCAGTTTTATTCAACCCGAATCCACGGATGGGAGTCATCCAGTAAGACTCCTCAATAAGGGGATAATACTTGAATTCGCTGGCAGCAAGCTTCATGTCAACTCCACCAAAAATTAATTGACTTGATCCCTGGGGAGTTTTGCTCAAGTAAATGGAGAATGACTCTTCAGGGATTAAACCATGCTCGTACATATACTGAACAATGTTGGTAGAGGTTTCCTCGTCAGGGATATAAGGAAGTCCAGCAACTCCAGAGAGTTCGGTTAAGCTTGAAAAATCAGCATATTGGAAAGCAGCTCCAAACTTAAATCCCTCAAGCTTTAAGTTGCCAATACCCACAGTATCTTCATAGTATTTGCCATTTGCAGAGCCCTTTCCGTACTCAATCTCAAAGGCACCTGAAGCAGGGCGAAGAGTTGATGATAATTTGGGGTCAAAGCTTAAGTGAGTGCCACTTTTCTTTTTTGAATTAGGATTGAGAGAGGCAACCCAGAGGGTGTCTGAGCCAGTATCGAAGATAACGTTTAACTTCTGTGGGGGAGTTCCGATGGTAATTTCTCCATAAAATTGCTGGTTTTTGTAATTTTTGATACTTTCGAGCTCAAAATCGTCTTCCTTGAACAAAAAGGTCCAGATTTGTTGGTTATCTTGTTCGGGAATCTCATAGTCGAGCTCCTTCTTCTGAAGAGTGATACTCTGAAGAGCATACAATTCGGCAACAAGCAGAACAAAAATCAAATATTTAATCATTTTTTCTTTAATTATATTACTAATTGATATTAAAGTTATATATTAACTAGAAACAATGACCCATTTCAATATTGTCAATACTGAGTCGTGGGTTAAAGCTTAAGGCCCTGTACTCCCAACTGCTAAGTTTACTTCAAATTCCTCTAATTATCAATCCATAATCACCCAGATAGGATGCTTCTCCAGCTACTTCAGACTCAGAGTAGATCTACTGAGAAAGAGGGAGCTATATATCAGTCTTGTATGAGATTTAAAACCCTTGCGATAATGGTTTAATGCCTGTTTAGCAGAAACTAAGGATAAATTTTATTGAAACTACTAAAAATATGTACACATCCCTTACGCCAGAAGAACAGTTCCCAGAAATTATGAATAATGAGGATGTCAGGAAATTATTTGGGGAAATCAATACTCTGATTGAAGTATATACGTTAACTCTAATTCTTACCTTAAGAATGTGGGCTTGAATATTGAAAAAGCATGCCAAGCCCAAGAAGATAAATTCCTAGAGGACTATAGACAACAGATGTATGAGGCCCAGAAGAATTTGAGAGAATTCAGCCAGAATGTAGGCTTTTCTTGATAAACTGTTGACGTTATTAGAATAATGAAGAAATTTTGAAGAAGAAGTTTGAAGAAAAGGAATTGGCACTGAGAATAGAGAGGCAAAAGAACCTCAAGGACACTCTCACTACATCCAATAGAATCAAGGGTACCTTCTAAGACTCTCCCTTTATGCTATAGATATGAAGAAAAAATATCATGAACTCCTCGTAGTTTCTGATGACATTGAAGAAGAAATCAAATTTGTTGATGAGCAAATGATATGTGAGAATAATTTCCCTCGTTCCTTATTTTCTAGTGTCGGAAGAAAAAAACAGAAGACTTAAGGAAGAACTCGCCTCCTTAAAACTCGAAATATTGAAGAATAAGCCCGACTTCGAGTTCTGGTACATCATTAGCCGAGTATATATAATATTCTTAGGGACGAAGATGCACCCACACAGTTAACTGATCAAATGGAGAATAGTAGGCAAAGATCAGAAGCCAGAATCCCTGTGACAAAGTCGGTTAATCTAGAGAAACACTTCTCTAGGGTCCAGCCCTCTCCTATTCAAAAGAAAATTGAGTCTATGAGAAACTCCATGATTAAGTCTGAAAGCATGCCTCAATTTAGACCTCCTGTGGATGAAAAAGAATTCCTTGAACTTCAGAAAAAATATAAACAGGAACTAAAGAATTATGAGTAAGGCTTTCACAAATGAAATTGAGAATTAGGCTCCTCAAGAAGCTCAATGATGATCCAGCTTTTGAGAAAGGCAAATTTGAAGAAATATTTGAGGATTGTATCAGAAAGGTAAATTTGTTAATGGTTTTTCTTAAATAAGACTATCGAGAAAGAGACAAGCCGCTCCACATCTAAGGTGAAGCTTCCAAAGATCAACTCAAGGTAATTAGCGATTATTCCTCATAAAATTAGTCTTTCTTACGCTATGTCTGAAGACAATTCACATCTTGATACAAATCTGGTAAATTGATAAGGTTACTTAATAACGAATTAGGAAATCAAGAACCTAGACAATATCAAGCTCAATGAGATGTCTTTTAGTGAAAATGACAAGAAGTAACTCTGCTCAACATAAAAATTTATCATATCTTAGGCTAATGCTAGAAATTTTCTTAGAAAATCCGGAAATCAAAGAGTTCTTGTTCGAGAAGCTCACTGAGGAAGACCCCTCCAAGGCTTCATCTAAGATGTATTAACTTGCATGTCTCCTAAATGCTTGTATATTAATTCTTGCATGCAATTTCTGTTGGTATTGTTGTACTCTCTTCTTTAACTCTTTTTCGCAATTATGGCACAATACTTGAGAATATCAAGACTTATAAGCTCTTAAATAATACTCAACCACTATAATTAACTAAGTAATATAAAATTGAGATAACATGTACTTATTCTATCTTGTACTTTGGTTGAACGCGAAGGGCCATTTCAGCGTAGTGGATATTTTTGAGATTTCTTCCCCAGTAGATATTCATCCCAGTATGATCTCTCCTCTTACCATCGCCAATGAACTTAAATGTGTAGCACTCTCTATACCACCAGCCACTCTTATGTGTATTGGCACAATTCTCGCCATAGGACTCATCATTGTCTGTATCATTTGCAGAAAACCTTGCTCCATCATGATGTAGAATATTATGGACAAAACCTTGAGCTTCATCTGGTCCTCGCACGGAGCTTAGACGGATAACATATCCGGTACTTCCATCTTCAAGATAAAAATTATCAACATAGGCGACATAATTTTTATCATACTCAGAGAATTTGAGCCTGAGTTCACAATTTTTCTCCTTACAAAGTTGATATACAGGTTCCAAGCCGAGCCAAGTTGCTCCATCTCCTCTGAACCCATACATGTAGTCCTTCATTCCTCTGTTCCAGTCCATGTCACCATCATTAGCAACTGAAAATATCAGCCAACCCCCTGTGCTCATCTCACAATCAGCAATTATTCCTCCATCGAGCCTATATCTACCATCAGGGCAATATTGATTCCTTTTGAGGTAACCTTGGCAGTTAGGGGCTGTTGAGCCATCTTCAAACTGATAGATTCCATTTTTCTTGATAATTCTTGAAGGACTGCCATAGATTGTTTCAGTTACAGGAGAATCTTTAACCTCACAACCTAGGCAATCATACTCATATTGTTTATCGTCTTTTAAGAAAGCAGCATCAATCTAATAAAATAAAGCACAATACATCATATCTTACCCCTGGCTTCAGGATGAGTAACACTGCATAAAACAAAAGCATATTCCTCATTGTTTAAGCCAGATTTTTTGACTTTCAACTCTAGTTTATTTATTATTAGCTAGAGTCCAACTCATCTTGACTTTAAATCCTATCATATCTCTGGAATAAATAATAGTAATTCGAGGACATTTTTTTTGAAGAACTTAAACCTTATTTTCATCTCCTCTCGAAAATGAGTTTTTTGCAAAAGTAACCTGGAATACTCGTCTAAGCCTTAAATGTACAGGGATATCCTCACAAGTAGGTCTAATATGACTAATTTCTCAATAAGGTATAAGATCTAAAAAATTTGAGATTGAGATTCGCATGATAATTATTTTTCAAAGGGAAAGACATAGGGGCTCGGTAATCATCGTCTTTATGCATCTTGCATTATCCTCTACCTAAATAGTGAACTTTTTTGAATGTGCTACTTCGGCTCAGTCTGATTTGTTTTTCAATGTAATTCATTAAATGAATATGATTTTTGAAAAGAATCACGCCGTTGAATTCAACAGGATTAATAATAAATTCTCCTCTATAAGATATTCAAACCAGAACAATAGTTAAATCTCTAAAAGAGAGTGACTGTTTTACTCCAAATTTAGTAATAAACCTTTAATTAGCAGATTTCTACTTCCATACTTCTTAGATAGGAGATTAAGTTTCCACATCCCTGATTTAAGAGAAAAGTGGACTCTTAGTTGTGAGGATTGTGAGGTCCAGAATTCTGTCCTAGTTCTTTTCACAAGAAGTTGAATTTCAAAGCTAAATAGGTCTTAGGGTTTTAAATAGAGTTTTTGACGAACTACAATTCCCGATAATCATGTAAATTTAACACTGAAATACTCAGATATGGATTATCTTCTATATGGGTTTTTTGCGAAAGTTCTTGTGTTCATGCCAGGATCAGGTCTGTTCTTCAAGACTTCCTCAATTTTCTCTGCAATGTCAGGAGTAATCTTGTCAACAAATTGAAGAGCTTTCAAATTTTCTTCTAATTGCGACACCTTAGATGAACCAATCAAAGCTGTAGAAACGTCCTTATTCTTGATAACCCAAGCTAATGCCAACTGAGCCATTGAGCAACCCAGTTCTTTAGCAATTGCTTCCAATCCATTGAGCATGACACGAGTGTTCTCAATATTTTGAGGACCCAGCCATTTGTCATATGCGCTCTTGTACCAAGCTGTAGCATATCTGGAATCTTGAGGAACTTCCTTATTATACTTTCCTGTGAGAATACCTCCGCAAAGGGGGGACCACACTGTTGTTCCAAAACCAACTTCATCAAACAAGTCAATATACTCAACTTCCATCTTCTCTCTATTAAGCATGCTGTATTCACATTGGTCAGCAATAGGCTTTACCAGTCCAAGTTTCTCACAAATTCCAATGGCTTCCCAGAGTTTCTTTGCTGGCCATTCACTGGTTCCCCAGTAGAGAGCCTTTCCATGACGAATGAGCCAGTCAAAGGCTCTACAGATTTCTTCAAGGGGAGTTTCGCTATCAAATCTGTGTGCCATTATGATATCAACATAATCAAGTTGTAGCCTTTTGAGGGAATTGGTAGCACCTTCAATAATATGTTTTCTAGAAAGACCAACTCTATTGACCCCTTGGCCACCCCAGAATATCTTTGTTGATATCACAATATCTTCTCTGGGTATTTTCAACTCCTTTAGTGCATTACCAAAGAAAGTCTCAACCTTTCCTTGTCCGTAAAATTCAGCATTGTCGAAGAAGTTGACTCCATTCTCCCAAGCAGTCTTAACCAACTGAGTTATTAAATTCTGATCCTGAATATCCATGAAACCAAGACCAATTGTGGACACCTTGATACCTGACTTTCCGAGATGGTTGTACTTCATCGGGACTTTTTGCGTATCCATTTTTTGTAAATTACTGTATAAATAAATAATTATTTTCAACGAGAGATACAAAAATAAAAGAGTACTCTCATTATTAGAAGCTAATTCTTTCTTGCAAGACGATAATGATCCAATTTTAAAAGGTGATTGGTGTCTCCTTGAAAAAGTCTCCTAATAATCAGAATTTATCTAGAAGACTCAACTCAAATCTGGTTAGGACGATTTCACCAAGATAGGGTGATGTCAAAGACAAGTGACGAAAGTAATTTAATAATCTCATGAATTTTCAAAAATCCATCAGAATTATCCTGAGCAGATCCTTTTGCTCAGCAAAGACAAGTACTTTGACGAAATATACATAACAGTTAGGACCCTTTAATGAAGAAACTTTAAAATATATAAGATGTCCCATCTCAAAAGAAGAATTACAATATGACAAGGAAAATAATGTTTTAAGATCTCCAAAATTGGTAAATTGAAATAGATTTTATTTTTCATCCCCTAGGGAATTTCTTATCCTGTTAAGAACGGCATTCCCGTCTTCCTCGCACATGAAATCAAGCTCGAGGCGAAAAAGTAGCTATATACGTTTCTATATGTTCCCAAACTATATATTTAATGTGTATAAATTTTATTTAGGACAATGCAACGTAATGAGAACTCGCACAATTTTACAGCTTTTTACATCCCGGCAATAAAGTATCTCTCCGAGAAGGGTAGCTTGTCTCCTATGCCTAAGGATAGAGTATATTATTTAAATGTTTCCGCTGGTCCTTCAATCCTAGCATCAGCATCAACGAATTTAACAAATGAATTTATTGATAAGCACAAAACTTTCTATCATGGGCTTTTCACCAAGCTGCCAATTGATATTCAAGCAAAAAAAGAGAAAAAGAGTACATATCGTTTTGTAAAAAGGGCCACTTCCGACGATTCTGCCCGAAAAAATATGAAGATGGTCCGTAAATCAGGCCCTAATTATGTGCAATTGAATATTGAAAGGCTCTCAAAGAAACCTGAGGCAATGAACTATCAAACTCTTATTGAAGAAGAGAATAGACGTAGAGGGCTAGACCCAAGAAAAATGATCAAAGCCCTCGATGAACTGAGCCAAAGAATAGAGAGAAACTTTGACAGAAAGACAGGAACACTTAGAGTTCCACAATCAATTAACGAATGGAGAAAAGAATTAGAAACAATGAAAAAGAAATCTAAGCCAGATCTGCAAGTTAAGGCCCCTGGAGATAGACAGCCTCTCAAAGTTACTAGAAAAATAAAGAACGTCATTAAAGAGGACAAGCCTGAGCCCTACCCCATGGATGCACCTACAGGATATGAAAGCGTTGATGATGGTATCTGTTTCTTAATAAAGAGATAATGTTTAGAACTTATGACTACAACGGCCGAAAAACTGGAGTTTAGACTTCCCCCAATAGTCAAGGCTAAGAGAGAGCAAAGTCAAGAAGCCCGTCCAGAGTCAAGATCAAAGACCCCTGTGAAGGGAGTTACACGCAAAAAGATAATTGTCGAGTAAATCAATATCCATTCTATTAGTTATCTATTAGTCCTAAACCAAACCCCCAGAATAATGAAGTCCAGGAAGTGACTCAAAGCTCTATTCCCACTGAGAACTTCGAAAGGGATGCATTTGGGGCTCCTGTAGTAGGAGACGATCGTGCATTCAAGAAACTTATGACCTTTGTCGCACAAGGAGATGAGGAAATCAAGAAGAATATTGACAAGCAGCCTCTTCAGGCCCTCTACGAGCTCACCACTAAAAAAGCACAGGCCTTTATTAAGAAATACGACCTGTTCAGAGAAAGCAATGAACTTTCTCTTCATGATCTTTATAAGAACGAACTTGACATCACTCCATCCAGTCGAAATGCTGTCGGTGTGCAGAAGTCTGAAAACCCCAACTTGCCTCCCCTACCTCTTGTTATGAATGTGGATAATAAGGCCTTTATTCTTGAAAAATATATCTTGGATAAACAAATGTGTGCCTCTTTGGGACAAACCTTGGCAGAGAAACAAGAGATGAGAGTACTTGCACTAATTGATAACAAAATGAGTGATGAAGCTGCTGCGGAGCTGGTAAAGCCCATTGTGAAGGAGAAGAGCAATATTGAGATCTTTAGATATGTCAAAAATCAGCTAGGCCCCTCCTTAATTAACATCATTGAGAAGAAATTCTACTTGTTAGGAGAGGATAGTTTGAGAGAACTCTGCCTTGACGGGTGCAAAGTCTCTCAAAAGGATCTTTGTCAATTATTGGATGTCCTGGTTGCAGTCAGATCAAGACTCAAATATCTTAGTCTGGCTAAGGTAGGACTCACCGAGACATCAATAAAGCCCCTCTGTAAAATAATCGCGAATAGTGAATACTTAATTTCGTTGGATATATCTTGGAACAAGATGCCCGCAGAACTATCCAGAAAGGTTATCAAGAGAATCGCAATGAACAGAAGTCTGAGATATCTTAACCTTTCTTGGAACTCTTTGACTCTGCAAGATAACTATAACGCCTCTAGTCTCAAAGCCTTCACTAGGAATAATACAAATTTGGTTCAACTGAACCTCTCCCATACTGATCTCACAGACTTCGAAGCCACATTGATTCTAGAAGGAGTCAGCGAGAGCAGAAATGTCATGTCCGTCCATCTAGCTGGCAACCCCATTTCTAGTAAAATGCACCCTGCTCTTGCAAAAGTCCTTGATGCTAAGAAAAAGATATATACCTTTATCCCACCCTTCAATGATAAACTTGATGCCAGAATCTACATTAGCGTTCAACATGGAACTCATTGTAAGAAATACTTTATTTTTGTAATATGATAGATCCATTTGGCTCGTCAAATCCTAAACAATGGAATGAATCAGCTGTCCGCAGCTCTGTCGAAAGCAAGAAAGAAGGAAATGGAATAGACCACCTGACATTCAGAGAAAGCCAGTTACCTGTACAAGATGTAACCCCTGAAAATCTAATCTTCTATAGAATAATTGGTTTGTTTACCGTGAATTTCCTTTATAAGATAGATCCACAACTTACAATGGACTCCGGAAGATGGATAGAGAGCTATAATTGCTGGATAACTGAAAGATGGAGAAAAGTACAAGTGACCTTCCAGCTTCCAAAGGATTTCCAACAAGACAGGCCTCTAGAGCATGAGGAAGAAGAGAAGAAAAAGAAAGCTTCCTCCAGTCCTACTAGAAGCAAAAGTTACCAAAAGACTGGCTCTAACATATCTGACATGTCGGATGTCAAGCCTCAGGAAAACATAGCTCTTCTGATTATGGGAACTTTTACCAGAAATGAGTATATACAAATGGTTTATGATGAAAAGACCAAGACATATAACTACTATGATTACATGCCCCCTGGAACCCACCACTACCGAATCGTCTACCAGAAGGATGGAAACGTGGAGAATCAGGTGATTCTTCTTGAAACTGACCTGACTGTCAAACCAAGAGACAAGGATATTAAGCCATTGAAATTCGTTGATATAGGAAAAGAAAATGAGAAATTCTCTAAAGAGAGGTCCGTCTTTGTTGATTATAGATTGGACGGTCCTGTGATCTATAAGAGCGCCTTTGAAAGTGATATGAGGTTCTCGAAGATCTACAAGGTTATTAGCAAGCAAGAAGATGTACTCTCAATGTTAATTTATCTAACCCTTTAGTATGACAAGATTGTAGACTATCTCCAAAGCAACTTCCGCAAGATCAAAAATATTTTCTTGCACTATGCTGCTGAATCGGTCTTCCCTAATCTTAATCTTGTCGATACTATTAGTATCGCAAGGGAATGCAATATAATAGACGAGAAGCTTACTATTAGTGATATTGAGAGAGCTTTTCACCTTACGAACGTTGAAGATGAGGAACAAGAAGAAAACCCTAATAATCTACTGTGTAGATTCGAGTTCTTTGAAATTTTTGTGAGAATAGGTCTCATGAAATTCTGGGAAAGGAGATCAGTTGACTCTCAGACTGAGGCAGTTAGTAGGGAATATCATTATATTTCTAATAAATTAGTTAAACTTTACGAGGAGCATCTCTTTCCACATGCTCATACTGCTGAATATGCCTATGATATTTACAGATTTGAGAGGATATACAGAACTGATGTTGATATGCTACTGAAGGCCAATATTGATGAGATCGAAATGGTAATTTTGCTAGATAAGATTTTGAGTTGTTAGGTGTTTAAGAAATATAAGCAGACATTGGGAATAAAATTAGATGATGTAACCAGGATTCTTAAGGAGTCCAAAATAGACTTCCCGCATCAAGATTTTGTGAAATTAGTGGCACATTCAAAAATGACCATTATTGATGAAGAAAAAGATGGTACTGTTATTACAGGATATTTCTTATTGTATAGGAAGGAGATATAGGTATATGGTATTCTGTGAGTTTTTAGAGTTTTTGGTCAGGCTGGCGGATGTTTACTATAAAGAAGGGGGTATAGAGGAACGGCTAGCTTCTTTGCTGAAGCAAATTTTATCATCATATAACTTAAACTTTTACAGAAGCATGCTAGAAAAATAGTGGTTTTCGCTATGTTACTATGTGATTTCTTGTATTTTGGCTGTAATTCACAAGAATCAAATGTCTTTTTTGTTTACTTTTGCTGTACAAGGTTTATAACTTTTTGTGTAAGTTATAAAGTTTAGCCCAATAAACACTTAAATAAACTTAAACGCGTTATTCTGATTCTTTTCTCTTATGGACCGCTATAAGATCCATAAAACGATAGGTGACGGTACTTATGGAACCGTATTAAAGGCTTCCAACATCCAGACTGGTGAAATTGTCGCCATTAAGAAAATGAAAAAGAAATTCTACTCTTGGGAAGAATGCATGGCCCTCCGTGAACTTAAATCCCTCAGAAAGCTCAATCATCCCAATATAATCAAGCTCAAAGAAGTCATCAAGGTCAACGATGAGCTCTATTTCGTTTTCGAGTACCTAGACCAGAATCTTTACCAACTATATACGCAAATTCGAGAAAGAGGAAAGAATTTTACTGAAAATCAAATCAGATCAATTATCTATCAGACAGCTGCAGGTCTTGCTTATATGCATAAGCACGGATTCTTCCACAGAGATCTCAAACCAGAAAATTTATTAATCCACAAGGATATTGTCAAGATCGCAGATTTTGGGTTAGCCAGAGAAGTCAGATCCCGTCCCCCTTTCACAGATTATGTCTCCACAAGATGGTATAGAGCACCAGAAATATTACTCAAGTCTACAAACTATAACTCTCCCATTGATATCTTCGCATTAGGCTGTATCATGGCCGAGCTCTATCTCCTCGGCCCCCTGTTCAATGGCAGCTCTGAAACTGATCAGATTTACAAAATCTGTTCAATCCTAGGAACCCCGACCCACACAACCTGGGCAGAAGGATATAAACTTGCCGCTCAGATAGGATTCACCTTCCCACAATTCAATCCAACTTCACTAGCGAATATCATTCCCAACGCTTGCAATGAAGCCATTCAGCTAATGACCGAAATGCTAAGGTTTGATCCTCAGAGAAGACCCACGGCTCAACAAATCTTGCATCATCCCTTTTTTGCTGGATTTATTCCAGTTCAAAGGCCAATTACTCCACAAATCATGGAAGGCTTCCCTCAGCCAGTAACAGGCGGAATTATTGATAAATATAGTAAGGAAGGAGAAGAGAAAGATACCAGTATAAACGCCGGCTACAAAGAAGGAAACTCCGGAACTGATAATCCTCTCGACACCTCAATTACCAAGAAAAACAAGTGGGACGCTGGCCAAAAGAAGACCCTCAATAAAATTGGGGGCTCCCAGACCTTCGATGAGGAAAATAAAAATGTTGCTATTCCAGGATTTAAAAGAAATCTTCTACATGACAATACCAATGAGAATAAGAAAGCAAATCTGCTCCCAGGAAGCAACAAGGGTAGTTTCTATGGTTTTTCGAATAATTCCCAGGCGACAATAGAAGGATCAAGTGCTGTGAATAGTAAGACAAATCTCCCAAATTTCGGGGCAAACAGTCTTATCAAGCCTAGTATAGCTCCTATACAAAACAACTTCGCCTCCAGTCCATTTGCTCCTATATCAGAACTTAATAATCCCGTGAAGAAAGATGACATATATAAATTTGAACCCATTGGAGTTAAATATGGGAGAAATACTGATTTGTTAGGTCCCAGTACCTATGATTTTCTTAATAAAGGAACTGGGGGCGGGATTACATATAAACCTAACCCTGTATTGAATACAATTAGGAACTATAGCATGATGAAGAAGGACAACACGACTACAACGACCAATAACAATATATATAATTTCTCGAATTTGGGGCCAACCTTGCCACCGATTTCGAATAGTGGAAGCAGAAATAACAATAGTAATGTGAATAAGAATTATAATCCTGTTAATCATTTTGCAAAATATGGGGAGAGTAACTATGCACTTCCAGGAATGGGATCTAACATTGGAAGTAATCAGATCTCAGGGAGATACAAATTTTGAGGAAATTTTTATTTTCATGATCTTGTATATAGTCGCCAAATTATCCATAACTCAATTCTTCAGTATTGATTGTTTTCCATCTCTTAAGCAACCTGAGCTATTCCATAATAATTCTTGGAAATATTTATCCCGATTCTAAAAAATAACTCTTCCAGAAAATTTAGGAAAAAAATAGAATATTTGTTTTCCTGATTTTCGTGCCAAAATAATTTTAATATCCCATCCTATAAATGCCTGTACTACTACTCTGTAAGAAAATATATAGCCTTTGTAGATTAATAATCTACAAGGGGCTATATTCGGTACTCATATTTATATTTAGATTTGAATTTTATTCCTTTTTAAATCAAATAAATAAGTTAGAACAGTAAAACTAAGACCAACTCAGATGAATAACAATAACAACTCAGTCGATATCGACGTAGATAAGATTATCGAGAAGCTCCTGGAGGTCAAAGACAAAAAGCCAGGCAGACAGGTCAACTTAACCGAAAACGAGATTAGAGGACTCTGTTTGAAGGCTCGTGAAATATTTATCAGCCAACCTATCTTAATTGAACTCGAAGCCCCTATAAAGATATGCGGTATCGACCCCTAATGACCTACCCTTAATACTCATAGGTGATATTCACGGACAATATCACGATTTGCTAAGACTCTTCGAATATGGAGGTTTTCCTCCCGAAGCCAATTACCTCTTCTTAGGAGATTACGTTGACAGAGGAAAAAACAGTTTGGAGACCATCTGCCTGCTCCTAGCTTATAAAATTAAATACCCTGAGAACTTCTTCTTACTTAGAGGAAATCATGAATGCGCATCAATCAATAGAATCTATGGCTTCTATGATGAATGTAAGAGAATAATTTTTTGTCTAAATCTCCAGGCAAGAGAAGATATAGCATAAAACTCTGGAAAACTTTTACTGACTGCTTCAACTGTCTGCCAGTGGCCGCCCTTATTGACGAAAAAATCTTCTGTATGCATGGAGGTCTCTCACCAGAGATTTCCAGTCTGGATCAGATTAGAAGAATCATTAGACCTACTGATGTTCCCGATACAGGTACTCTTGTCGGAAAATATTTTGATGAATTTAGGATTGCTATGTGACTTACTTTGGTCCGACCCTGACAAGGACGTTCAAGCCTGGGGAGAAAACGAGAGAGGAGTCTCTTATGTCTTCGGCCCTGAGATAGTCTCGGTCTTCTTGAAGAAGCATGATTTGGACTTGATTTGCAGAGCCCATCAGGTATGTAAAGGAGGGATTTTCTGATAATTGTAGGTCGTCGAGGACGGATATGAATTTTTTGCAAAGAGACAGCTCGTCACATTGTTCTCAGCTCCAAATTATTGTGGAGAATATGATAATGCTGGTGATATTATGAGTAATATTTGATTAATTTGGTAGGAGCTATGATGAGTGTTGACGAAAATCTTATGTGCTCATTCCAAATCCTAAAGCCAGCTGAAAAGAAGACTGGAATCCCAATAGGTACAGGAAGACCAAACACCCCTCCTAGAACAAAGTTCGCCAATTAAGGTGGGATGAGGAAAATGTTGATTAGCTCTTACTCTTTGTCTTAATTTATTTTTATGTAACTTGTATTATTACGAGCCTTTTGTAATGGGTAAGAACCGTTACATGGGGTATATTAAAATGAATAACTGATCGTAAAAAAAGAGAAAAATAATTGGACTAATTGGCAAAATGCTTCTGATCGCATGCGTAACTAGTTTGTTAGAATTTAATCTATTTTTAAATTCAATTTCAATTGAGCAAACTATACTACTGCAATTAACTTCTTTTCAAATGTATATCAACAACAGTAGGAACAAGTCTCTTTCTCAACCATCTTCTCCTCAAATTCCCAATTCTCATGTTTATAGCCCTATGCCTTTTCGTACTCCAGTCTTCTCGAGCTCAAACAGGCTTGTAACAGCTTTTCCTTTAAATGAGCTTGACAAGAATCTCGAGCAACCTCAGAAAAAGGTTAGTAAGCCAAACAAACTCCTCTTACACAGACTCCACGATCTCATGCTTGATGAAAATGAGCCTGTGATGTACTTTGATTTGTTGATTCAAATTAATTGACTAGGGAGCCCAAGGAAAGGACCAGAATGAGTGAACTTCTAATGAGTTCATCTTCTGATAATAGGGATCCATTTCTTCAAATTGACTTTGTTAGACCTCCAAGCAGAGTTCAAAATCCACAAGTCAATGATAGAGAATTCCAAAGAATGGATGCTTATGCAATCTTAGATTCTCAAATAAGCCATAAGGTGATCAGGAGTATTGGTGCCAAACAGTCTTTGTTTGAGCAGGTCTTTTAATGTTGTGAATAGGGGTGAAACTTCGTTTCATGTATATA
>Ga0065720_1019373_pt1 | contig 27469 bp, 22 predicted proteins | sample Thericmetagenome_FD_59107 | JGI IMG/M metagenome (GOLD analysis project Ga0065720, IMG submission 59107) | Thermophilic microbial communities from the Joint Bioenergy Institute, California, USA of rice/straw/compost enrichment - eDNA_2 v2... | ecosystem: Engineered > Solid waste > Grass >... | reverse complement strand
AGAACAAGGGTATAGCTTGCATCCTTGGTACAGGAAGCGGAGCTTGTGTGTTCGATGGCTCTAAGGTTATTGCCAATAGGGAAGGATTGGGATATGCTATGGGTGACGAAGCCGGAGGAGCTCACTTGGGAAAATTAGTCCTGAAGAACTACTTGTTTGGGCACTTTGATAAGGAACTAAGAGAGAAGTTTATTCAGAGATTTGGAGAGCTAACTAGACAGCAGATCTTAGAAAATGTGTATAAGAAGGAGGCTCCTAATAAGTATTTTGCCCAGTTCTCTTACTTTATTTCTGAGAATAGAGGAAACCCATTGATTGAGAAGATCCTCAAGCAGTCTATTGAGGAATTTATTGAGATTTCTTTGGTAGGGCTTACTGAGGAAAAGGACATCCCTGTCAATTTCACTGGAACCGTTGCTTGTGTGTTCCAGGAGACTATCACAGAGCTACTTAAGAAGTGGGGCTTTACCCCAGGAAAGTTCTTGAAGAACCCTATTGAAGGACTTGTTGAATATCATCTTAATAATTGATAGTGTGTAGTCATATTAGTTATTTAACAAAATGTAAATTTGTGAAAATTACGAGCACTCAATTACAGTTATTGGAGATATATTTCACTACAATTTCGTCTACGCTGACATCTCCTTGCTGTTCTACAAATTCAAGAATCTTCTTTATATCATCATTAGGGAAGATTTCCTTCACCTTCTCAGCCTTCTCCTTGATTTCCTTGCTATAAGTCTTGATATCAGCTTTGTTCATACTCTTATTAACATCAATCTTAGGCTCGAAGGGCTCATTTTCTGGGATATAGACTACAAATTCAAAAGTTTTGCTGGAATAATGCTTCTTCTGGTACTTGTCAACATACCCGAATCTCCAGAAAGAGGAGAAAATACCTGGTTTTCCTGACAATTCAATATTAATTACAGTGGTGAATTCCTTTCCTAAGTCCAAAGGAGGAAGCTTGGCAGGCTTGCCTATTCCATCAACGTTTTCTAAGAAACAGTTGGAGGGCCAAGCTTTGACTCCGGTGTTTTTAACTGAAACAGTCTTTCTGATAACCTTGTCAGCAATGGTTGGATTCTTAGGAATTGTCTGTAATTCCTTTACAATTTCTATTTTATAAGGGAATTCTTCAATTTCAGCAGCCACAGGCTTCTCAACATTATTATTAGGTTTAGGTTTACTTTCAATGTCAGGTACATTGTAGGGGTACTTGTTAGATTCAGGGCTAATAGCATTATAGGGGAGGTTGTTCTTGGGCTTTTCTTCCTCGACAGGCATAGCCTGATGTGGTCTTCTATACAGGACCAACTTTTCGAGCTCTCCGCCAAGTGATTCATTAAGTTGAGCTCTGTTCTTAGAATTTACATAATTATTGATGAGGTGGTCAATAATTTGGAGAAGCTGAGCATCTTGTTGGACAACGGGGACCTGAACAACCTGAGGTTCCTTAGGTTCGACTTTAGGTATGGCCTGAGCTAAAGCTGACACTAAATTTGGAATGTTATCTTGGAATACAGTGTTTAAGGCCTGAGTAATTTGTTGAAGAGTAATGGATGGGGATGAGGACTCAACTTTTGGAGGCTGAATGTTAACAGGGACGTGATTTGTTACAACAGGCTTAATAATTGGACTCTCTTTATCACTGTCCTCATATTCGTCTTTGTCTTCCATTTGAAACTCTTTCAAATGCTTGTCAGTTTCGCGCAATTTGGCGTCTAATTCAGCAAAGAGTTTATCTTGTTCAGCTTTTCTCTTTTCCTCTTCTTTTTCATGTTTAGTTTTTTCTGCAAGGAGTTTCTCTTCTTCAGCTTTTCTTTTTTCCTCTTTGAGTCTTTCCATTTCCTCTTCTTCTCTTCTTTGTTTTTCGATCTCTGCAAGTCGAGCTTCTTCTTCTTCTTCTTTTCTCTTCAGCTCTTCAGCCAGTTTTCTTCTCTCTTCCTCTTCCTTTGCCTTTGCTTTCTCTTCCTCTTCTTTCTTCATCGCTTGCAATCTTTCCTCTTCAGATTCATTTGAGTCAGAATCGTCCAAATTTGGCTGAACTCCACTACCAGCATTTACGAAGACCTTGAAAGTCTTGGAAGCTTCTTCTGACTCAATCATCGCCTTGTAATCTTCATCGCTGGTGATCATAACAAGATCTCCATCAGAATCGTGATACTGAAGAGTAATTTTCTCGAGTTTTGAACCGAAAATCTTGGAGATAGTTCCAACAAGCTCTTGGTAGGTTTCTGGAGCTTCATTGATCCTGTGGATTTCCTTTTGGTAGATTACCTTTATTTTCATTCGTAAAAATATGATTTCTGAGTTTTATTACAAAAATACAGAACTTTTGAGAATTTCAGATATCAATTCTGATCAAAATATTCTTCGAGATGATTTTCGTTGCTGTTTTAGCAAGGTTAAACCCCCAATCAAATCAACGGTTTCCACTTTCTATTGGCACGTCTCTTGTATTTTCCAAATCTAGTTCTAAAACCTTCTTTTAATCCCTTAAATGACTCCAGTACTCTACCTAAGTTTCATTGGTAGTGACCTGCTTATACTAGCCTAAGATCTGAATGTACAACATCCTGACAGTCACTAATACACTGATAAAATCCTGCGTAGATATAATTCCTACCCTGACATAGCTTTATTTTCAGAAAAAGAATTTGTTAGATTTAGTTAGGCTTAATTTTTTCCACATGTTCAATGATCAAAGGCCCATAAATATTCTAATGATTACTACTATTTTCAGAAGAGACATAGACTAAGAATTAGGTGTAAATTAAAAGAGACTCCTTCCTAAGTTGAAATATGAATGACTGCCATCAATTTTCTTAAACTGGGTACTACTTAGGGGAGGATCGACCTGAGATCCATACAGGAAGGTGACATTTAGCTGAGTATGATAAGCGGGGTCAATCTCAAATTCGAAGGACTTCAAAAGTATGCATAACGAGGTTGATTATAACTTGTGACAAGGATATAGCAGGACAAGTTCTGTGGCCGTCAGACCAGGGGATCAATCTTAAAGATTCCTTTTGATAGGATATTTCTTTGTAAGTGAGTCTTCCTTGATCCATCATTCAGGCACGAATTGATTAGGATTGTGATGATATTTAGGCAAGTGGTTATTAAAATAGCATGAATGTAGTTACAGAGGTTCTTTTATGATCTTGATATCCTCATTAAAATGGTCTTCTGAGGCCACTCTAATGAGAATCTTGTTGGCAAATGAACTGTATCTAATGATTTCTTTTGAGAACCTATCATTATGCCTATCTTGTTGAATTCGTTTTTGAAGCCCTTATCTACTCCTTTGAGGATTCTGGCTTGGTATTCAGGATGAAAGTTCATGTAATAAATCCCATTCCTAAAGCCTGAGCAGTTGCATCAATTCCAGCAACAATAATCCCATTAATAGTAGCAATAATTTCATCAATGCTGAGGGTTTTTCAGGATTTGTTTTGATTATTTCTTATTATGTTAGTAGATCTTCAGAACTATAGTTAGGGCATTCCTTCAATTTAGCTTGTACCTATAACACAACTAAAATTCAGTTGCATTGCTAAGGGTCTTAGCTTTTCGACTCAAAAGTCTCTAATAGAATATGCCCTTCACTAACTGGGAATAATAATATATGCCTATTCTGTTTGGAAGTATCAAGATTTTTCTCTATTGAGATCAAAGAGGAGAATTTTTCTGCATTGAAATGGACAAGAACAACATATTAGGTTACCCAACGAAGATTTTTCAGCTCGAAATAAATTTTAAATATTTGAAAATCAGCAACAGTGACATTCTAAATGGGCAATCCTTCAGATAGTATAACCCCCAATACTGTTATTCTCATAATACTACTCAATGAACTCAACGACATCAACGAGCTCGAGATCAACCAAACTCTAAGCAAGTTTATTATCGATAGAATCCTCGTAAGAAATAATTTTTTCTTAACTTAAATATCAGAGTCAAAAGGTTTGGTTAACTTTCAAAGAATTCCAAGAAGATCTCAAGAAGGAAGTTAAGAATCCCTTGTTACCTAGACTCGTTGCAGAAAAGGTATATTTCCAGGCTAATAAATAATTAATTAGATTTCCCAACTTAGAGGCTTCAATGACATTAACAAGTTCCTCAACCAATGTAAGCACAGCTTGTACTTTGTGAATAAATATTAGCTCTCAAAAACTTGAAGCTATGGAACTGCAAAACTGAAGAAGTCGATAAGCCAAAGGTCTGCCAGGGCAGCATCGTTGATCTATTCATCAGAAAGACCTGGCTCAACCTTAATAAGATGGCCTTCTCGGATCTTGTTAATTTCTATAATGACTATGTAGCGAGAAAAAAATTTCCCTCTAATTTTTAGCAAAAATATTTCTTTTCTTTGGAACCTGTAGAAAAGCAAATAAAGAGTCTCCAGCCAAGTGAGAAGCTTTACTTAGATCTCTCAGCCAAGATTGACAGTATTGAGAAGTTATAATTCATTTAGAAATTAGATTTCAGTCATTCTCTTGGATTTGATGAGATAGCTCGACAAATTGACAAGTTAGCTTTGGACAGCAATAAGACAAAATTGGCATATTTAGAGTATCAGAATGCTTCTCAACACAAAAAATCTGAAGTCGCTATTGAGAACCTTCACAAGTTTTTCGATCAAAATCTAAAATATCTGTTTTCATTGGAAAGAGTATAGACTTTACACATTTTTTAACTCAATAGCAGGGCGAAGTTAACTCAAATAAGGTGGGACAATCAATTTTGAATCTCACCAATGTCAACCTAAAAGATGCTCATTACGATGAAGCCCTTAGAGGTAATTCCTATCTAACAATTTCTCATTCAACAGGAATCGCTGAGGCCTTGAGAATCGCCCAAAATAATGCAGATGAAGAAAGTATCAACTACTGCCTAATTTATCTCTACAATATTGCCGGAGTCTTAGGTCTCTATAAAGATGTAAAGAAATTCTAACTTTGAATAACCTTCTAGGAAATCATGCTTACTGAACATGCTATCTCCCATGCCATGAACCTCAACCACCCCTTGCTTATGCTCTATTCTAGTATTTATTATGCCCAATTCGAAAGACTTTATGATACCGATCATAAGGAAAGTGAATACCTAAAATCCAGAAATATCTCCTGGACTGACGCTCTTAACTTCGCATCAAAGAAGATCTACTCATATTATGAGAATAGCAACTTCCAAAACAGGCTCAAAGACAATCAAATTACCTATATTACTCCTTTTGTTTTGAATAGACTTATCAAGAGCTTGAACTTCTTGTCCCTCCACCAGCCAAAATTGCTTGAATTAGAAGTCCTTTCTGTCAGAGAAAACTATGAACCCTTCCTCTACTCAAATAAGTCTATTGAAATTATGATGGAAATCGCCTATAGAACTGTCCAATGGGACCCTAATCAGGCTCTCCAAATCTTCAGATTGTTTGAAGCTAGCACTAAAAATAAAGATGCTTCAAAGTATACATTCTATTTCCTCGCAACTAATATCGAGCTCTGCTTGAATAGGTAAATTTTCTACATTATTTTTTTTTTGAATATTTAGAAATGAATTTATCTCTGCTCTAGAATTAGAGAAGGAATTATTCTTATTATTGGAAAACAAAAATGTAGAACCTTCTCTTTTGAGTTTGGCCTGGGCTCTTAAGAATGAACGCTTGATTAAGCAGGAACTCTTTGCTGAAGCTTATACTTCAGTCCTTTGCCTCATTGAATATAACAAAACTCATGGTACTCTCTACTTTTTAGTGGTTAATGTCTTGAGGTTTTACTAAGTACCATCTCATCAAGGAATACTTGAACTTGGCCAGAATTTATCTTCAAACAGGCGAAAGAGAACGAGCACTTGTTCAAGTTGAGAAATGCTTGTTAAGAACTAAATCTGTGGAATACGAGCTATATATTCAATGCTTGATCCAGAAGGCCTTGATTTTGCTCAGTCTTAACAATGGTTATGATGCTTTGACTGCTTTGATGGGTATATTGATTATGATATTTGAGATTTATGTTTAGAAATTGATGAGAGTGAATTACCAAATTTCAACTCCAAGCTCATTGCTTCCTACTATTATGCTAAGGGATTCGTTTTCTGTCATCTCTCTGCCTCTCTTGAGTCTAGTACTTTCTTTTATGAAGGTTTTAATTTTGTTAGATGAGCTTAGAAATGAATTGATTGAACAAATTCTTTCATATTTCAACAAGGCATTGGAAATTTACATTAGACTGAATTGTCTTTCTGAATGCAGGTAGAGAAAAAATGAGGCTAAAGTAATGTGAATAGAGAAATTTACTACATCCAAGCAAGACTGTACAATGATATTGACCTGTTCAAATACAGGGAAGCCTCCTCCCAATTTTTCAATTTGTGTGATAAGTTAATTGGAAGATATGAGGGCTTGAAGCAGATTGAAAACTTTGATTTTAGCCATTCAAAATTGATCTCATACCAAGAGAAGAGCTTGGAATTGATTGTATCCTCTTTGAGAATTGTAAATTCCATTTAAATTTAGTCCTAAAGCATTCCTATTTCAATGATAGATATCTATATACTCATCTGTAAATTGTTTTTATTGACCAAAGTTGGAAAATAGTTTCAATCAAAATTTATCTGCTTTAGAGAGTGTATAGACAATATTATTCAATTATCCATATATTTCGTATTTATATAAATTATAGATTGGTCATGTTAATTCCGCTGAGCTTATTCTTCAACTCGTTATATATTTCCAATTGTTGTTCAGGGGTGAGCTCATTCAAAATAAAGCTAGTAAGAGCTTTAAGGTTGTGCACAAATTGGCTATAATACAAGAAGACGAACAATCCCTATATCATTACCTCAAAATATTCTCAAATTACCATGAGGAACTGACAATCCATACGGTCAGTAATGCCACCATGTCCTGGAATGATATCAGCGAAGTCCTTGACCTTGATAGCTCTCTTGAATCCTGAAGCAAAGAACCCACCGAAAGGAGCAACAAAACTAGCGAAAAGGGAAAAAACAAGTGAGTGGATTTGGAAGTCAGAAACTCCACCAATGTTTTGTGGATTGGGTAGGAAAACACTGGGAATTTCACAGGTAACCTTCTGGAAGGGAATAATGGTCAAGGTTTCCTGTGGGCAGACAATATACTCGAATTTGCTGAAGATGATGCTGAACTAAAAATGTAAGGTCAGGCTCGAATTATTTTACGATAAATGCAAAGACTAGGCAAGTGACCATGCCTCCAATAAATCCTTCCCAGGTCTTTTTGGGGGATAGTTCAATGAGAGGGGTCTTTCCGAAGGTGATACCAAAGAGATAAGCAAAGATGTCGTTAGCAATGACCAACAAGGCGGGGAAGACGAACCTATAACTCTTGAAAAATTTGAAAAAAGATCTTTACCAAATAAGGCCTGAATAAATATTTGAGATGACACCAGAGGTAGGAGCGATGATGAAGAAGCAAGTCATGTGGGTCCAGCCAAATCTTCGGAATTGGTAACGATAGAATCCCTTTTTCAATGATAGGACGAAGATCAAAAAGCCCAAAGTCCAGAGTGAGAAGGAAATGAAGTTGTGGTACCTCAATATTAGCTAGACAGTTAGGGCAGGTAGTAGAAATCTTTACTGCCAAGAAGTTGTTCTTTAGGGTAAACGAGGGAACTTTGTTGGTGATTTGAGGAATATAGAAATAGAAGATTGCTACAGCGAAGAAATACCAATTCAGGAATGAGGAAACTGGGATCTGCGTCTCTTTTTCTCTATTTCTTTTTAAATCCAAGATTTCCTTGAAGGCGCCAGTGGCAACTACGAGAACAATCATTGAACAATAGAAATGTCCAGCAGCAATAATGACAATGAATCCGAAGAGCATGACCAAGGTCCAAATTGTTCTAACGAACAGATTGCTACCTTTCACAGCGATAGGCATGGACCTTTCAATTTTAGGTACTTCAGGCTTTGCTGTTTTTGAAGGATCTTTCTTAGGTGACTTGTCTTGCTTTCCCTGTTTGATAAATATAAAGGGGAATAGAGTTTACTCTAAACTTCAACTGGTCTTTGTTCTCAACCTCGGAGAAGTCCTGAGATGTATCAGAGTCAGGTTGCTTCATGAAAAGATTAATTTATTTTTGCTGTGTCAGAATTTACTAGGACAATATATTAGATCTCACCCTCGTCATATATCAACTAAGCCAATAGAGATGTAGTTTGACCTCTATAAATGGATTTCTATTAGCATCTGACCTCTTATTTCATATTTTGTTGGTTATTCTTAAGCTAATTTATTTACACAGCTTTGAACACGTATTCATACCTGTTACAAAGCTTCTCTGTCTTCATAAAGTTGGTCGAAATGTGCTTAGGAGCCAAATGAGCCCAACTCAATATTGACTTAACCTATGGGAGAAGTACCTAAAGATTTCCTATAGAAAAAAATGGGCATAATAAAAATGGAAAAATTCTCCTCACATATTAATTGATGTGAGTAGGGATAATGTCTAGTCACGAGGTAACCAATAATTCATGGAGAATTAACGGCGATCGGTGAATAGTTTGCTCTCGTCATGCTTTAGCATTATGTAGCCATCGTAGGGACCCATAATGACTCTGATGACTTATAACAACCCTTTTCGAGTTGTCCGACAAATTTCTCTAAATTGTTAGCTGCATATATAACTGATTTTTTGATTAATTTTATGGGTTTGTTTTTGTAATAAAAGGAATTGTTTAATGTGTAATCTTAAAGGAGTTTTTATATAATAACTCAAATAACTCGAAGTTTGAACTCAGGAATTACTTTATTAAGGCCTTGCATAATATGAAAAATGTAAATTTTTGTTAAGCATAATAAATAGGTCTTCAATAGTCTCCTCTCCATCCCTTTTGAGTGGTGATGTTGTCAAAGTTCCAGGTGTTTCTCATCATCAAATCGAAGTATTTATCATCGTCAATGGAGCCACTGATGTTATTGTAGTATTCAAGGAATTCTTCCCAGGTAACTTCAGCGTTTCTCAACTTGAAGTCTCCAGTCTAAACAATTAAACCAGCCATTTTTTTGTTTACAGCAATAGCATGATGTTGTTCAAAAGTATCTAAGAATTCAGCAAGAATTTCATCTTCAGTTCTCTTTCCAGATTTGACATCAGGGTGGTTCTTGGCATTGTATACACCTAAAATTTTAAAAATCGATTTACAAGCAATACCTCTAATATCATCCAAATTGATGACTCCGCTACCGTCCTTATCAAGCTTGTTAAAGGCTTGTCTGACGAGCTTTTGTCTATTGGGGGCCATAGGTCCTCTGATGGCTCTCAAGAACTCATCATAATCAAGTTCGCCATCTCTGTTTCTATCGAAAGAGGCGAAAATTTTCTTGATTTCATCTTCCTTGAATTCGAGTCTGAAGTCTTTGATGCACTTAGTGAATTCATTGAAGCTGAGTCTCTTGCTGTCGTCATCATCAATGATCTTGAACAATCTGGAAATACCAAAGATACCTCTAGCACCTCTGGCTCTGATCTTCTTTCTGAAGATTTCCAACAATTCTTCAACGGTTCTGCTGACAGATGGGAGGATGACTCCTTGCTTGTCAGAGGTTTGTCTTGCATTGGCAGTTTGAGGTCTGCTGGTAGTGGAGTAATTAGTGGGTTCGTCGGATGTTCCGAAAGGAGCGGTAGCACGGACGCTCTTTTGGCCGCTTCTGAATTCTCCAGCCCAAGTTTTTTGAGTCTCATTGGGTGGGATATATTCTTTGAATTGGGGATAGATGTTGTAAAGCTTGTAGGCAGTGACGATCATGTGCTCAAAGTATTTGTCGTTGTCAATGTTGGCACTGACATTGTTGTAGTATTCGAGGAATTCTTCGAGGGTGACGTTTTGGTCTCTGGTTCCAGCTCTAAGGTTGTGGTGGGTTTCGAAAGTCTCAAGGAATTCTCCGAGGACTTCATCTTCACTCTTCTTTCCTGACTTGACATCAGGGTGGTGTCTAGCACTGTAGACACCCTTGATATCATTAGTTCTCAAGACTCCATCTCCATCCTTGTCCAAAGCCTTGAAGGCGAGCTTGACAAGGCTGACTCTGCTGGGGTTCATTTCTCCTCTGACTCCTCTGACAAATTCATCAATACTGATGTGGCCAGAGTTATCAGTGTCGAATTCTTTGAAGACAGCTCTGGTTTCTTCTTCGTTAAGGTCCAACTTGAAGTCCTTAACAGCCTTGCTGAACTCCTTGTAGCTAAGTTGCTTGTCATTGTCATCGTCCATAATCTTAAATTGTCTTTGCATACCAATGTAGCCCTTGGCACCTCTCAAGTTGAGCTTGGATCTGACCTTTTGAACGACTTCTCTGACGTCAACACTAAAAATATTAGCAACTGTGAAAACAAAAATTTGAAGAATGTCGCATAACGTAAACCCCGATTATACAATGGAATTGCATAATCGGCTCACAATTAAGCTTTAATCTTGTCTGACTATGTTTGTAATAAGGAATTATTTGCCCTATTACGCGTAGGTTCAGACTGTAAAAACAAAAAAAGGTTAAGATTATTACCCTCCAACTGAACCTCTTCCAGTCTTTCTTCCAGAGTCATCAGTCTTTCTTTCTTCTCTGGTTCTTCCAAGAATAGGGTTGTTTCTGGTGGCTTGTTGGATCATTTCTTCATCTCTGTTGACCCAGCCCTTCTTGTTCCAGTTCTTGTGAGCACCTTCATTGATTCTCCAAGCATTGTTCATCATAAGCTCGAAGTATTGATCACTGTCAATGGAAGCACTGACAAAGGAGTAGTATTCAAGGAACTCATCTCTAGTGACCTTGTCGTCATTGATTCTCTAAAACTGTAAAAAACCAGCAAGTAATATTGTACGTGGTAGTCATACATGCTTTCAAAGGTGTGGAGGAATTCGGTCAAGACTTGGTCTTCAGTCTTCTTGCCACTCTTAACATCGGGGTGGTTCTTAGCATCATATCTGTCTCTCAAGTCAGCAATGGTAAGTTCACCACTGTGATCAGCATCGAGGACTTCGAAGGCCTGGTTGACAAGGGCTCTTCTGAAATTGTTCAATTTTCCTCTGATACCAAGGAGGAATTCATCGTAGTTGATGTGGCCATTTTGGTCTCTGTCGAAGTAGTTGAAGAGGATGTTGATTTCCCTTTCAGTGAGACCGGTTCCGAAGTCTCTCATAGCGTAGAAGAACTCGTCTTTGTCAAGGTCTCTGCTATTGTTCTTGTCAGCAATCTAAGGACTAAATTTTGGACATTAAAGATTTTTACTCTGAATTGCTTGCCGAGACCAATAATTCCACCTGGGCCTCTCTTGGCTAAGGTGGTTCTGACCTTCTCAATCAAAGCGTCAATTTCTTCTTGGGAAACTTGCTTGGTAGTTCCTTGCTTTCTATATCGAGTCAAGTAAAATTAATGAAAAGGATACTGGGCAGTAGGGAGAGCACCACCAGTGAAGACGAGATGAGCGAATTCCTTGTAGTCGAGGTGTCCGTCACCGGATGTATCATAAAGGTCGAAAAGTTCTTTCAATTGCTGAAAACAAGTTAACGGAAGAAGGAGATGACCTTACGTCCTTGGTGAAGGATTGGACACCGATTTTCTCGATAGCCTTAACGAATTCGTTGAAGTCGACGTGACCGCTGTTGTCAAGATCGAAGAACTTGAAGTTCTTTTGGAGGACAGATTCCTCGCTTAAGTGGGCAGTTGACTTCTGGCTAAGCTTGCTACGGATTTCCTTTTCAAAGCTAAAGCTGGTTAGAATGGGTGGACTCTCGCAGTTACTTGACTCTGTATGAAGCCATTTTAGAAACAATATCCTTATTAATTATAATTTATCAAGTGCGGCGAGCTAAATAAACCCTAAGATTTTTGTCTGTTATACAAATTAATAACCATTTTATATACGTGGCTCCTCTAGACTCATCCAGAGTCACCCTCTTCACTACACCAAGCATTATCCCCAGCTTTGTGAGAACCCTTAGAGGTTTTAGCACTCACGATTCTATAGATTTGCTCGGATACAAAGATTCGACTTACAAAAGATTAATTTTTTTAACTAACTAACTAACTATCTAAGTAATTCGATTCAAATTTACTATTTCCTATGGAAACCCCACCTCCCAATACTCAAGCCAGGAACATGTCTAACATCCACACTAGTACCCGTACTGAAGCTAGCATCAACAGCAGCGTAGAAATTGAAGAAAAAATCCACAAGTCAAACGAGGTTTACCATAAGATCCATCCAAGTAAAATTTAGTTCGAACCTTAAGTAATAATTCTAGAAACATACAGCACCCTCAATCCTATCGAGGAGAAGGAGATTGTACAAAGATGTCTTTCTGATATGAGAAAACAAGTTAAATATATTGAAGAAACTAATTGGATGTTTGACACTGATCAAATTATTCCCATGGAGAATCTAGTTGGCCTCTAAGGTGTATGAGAATAATCAGAGGATATAGTTAGAGAGAATAAGGTCTTTATTGTACTAGGATAACATTCATATGAAAATAATTATATGATTTCAATTGTATCATTTCATAAAAATATGTTCTTTGAAGCATACGATGCTCGAGAATGACATCAGGATATAGTGGAAATGAAATTTGTTAATCTTGAAAATCCAGTGCTTTTTTCCTAATTTATGATGAGTTCGATCAGGACATCTAAATAAATAATTTTCTTTGGGATTAGAGTCCTCATTAGATATTAAGATCTGCCGAAAGACAGCCCACTTTCTTTTGATTTGCTCTTTATTATTTCCAAAGGTGGGCCAAACTAAGCAAGAAAACAAGCATGACACTAAAACTTTATTCTCATTTTTTCAATAATAGTTTGGAAAAGTAGGTGGTGGCTGCTCCTCTAGGATCAGATATGAATAAATAATAGGAACTGGAATTCTAACATTTTTTGTCGATATTGTGCTTGGGAATAAATAAATTTTATCTGAAGGAGTTATTGTGATAATGAATCCACATTCAGCTCAGAAGAATGCTTCTGAGAACCAAGTTGACGCTGAAGACCTATCAGATGAGCAACTGATGGAAGTATCCATTTAGTATTATGAAATCTTATTCCCTTAGTATTCAATTTTGGTATTGAAGAAGCCAATCAAGCAAAGGACTCCTAAGGAAATAGAACTCGTAAAAAAATATACAGAACATGTGGCCTTTTTCAAAAACATTCGCCAGGAGCTGGGCCCAGAAGCTCTTGGTGAAATATGCGCAAACTTGGAATATACTTACCTTGAGAAAGAAAAGGTCCTTTTTGAGCAGGGTAAGTTTCGAATAATAAGAGAATAACTTCTTAGGGGAAATTGGGTATGATTTTTACATTATTTTGATGGGGAAAATAGATATTTTCATTAAAGTACCCCGCGCAGAGCCAATAGAAGGCGAGCCTCCCTTTGAACTGAGAAGAGTTGCAACCAAGGGGACAGGGGATAGCTTCGGAGAACTTGCGTTATTTGAGGATATACCAAAACCAAGAGCAGCAACAATCATAACTAAAACAGATTGTCATTTTGCAAGACTGAATAAGAAACCCTATAACGAGCTTGTAGGAAAATTCCAGAAGTTAGATATTGGTTCAAAGGCGGATTTCCTTTCCCAATTGGCTATTTTTAAGCCCTGGTCTGCATTTAATTTGAAGAGCTGGGTTTACATGTTTGACAAGAAGGAGATTTTCAAACGAAAAGATGTGTTGTATAAGGAAGGGGATAGTCCAGATTATGTGTATATTGTCAGATCAGGAGAAGTTACTTGTACGAAGACAATAACTATCCAAAGGAAAGAGGAGGATAGTGAGCATGTTTTTATTGATGAGACTAATCAAATTTGTGTAACTAAGAAGAGCTCTATACAGAAATCAGTAAATATTGCTGTATTAGGGTCTGGGCATATGTTTGGAGAAGAGGAAGCCTGGCAGGCTTATAAGATAGAAAAAGAGTTTGAGAGAGAAAGGGAGAGAGCTAGATGGATGAGAAGGGATTTTGTAACTGAACAGAGTGAATCAACTGCAAGAGAAGAAGAGCCTAAGAAAATAGCCAGGAAAAATAAAGATATACCTCCAAATTTACCGACGAGACAAATGACTGTGACAGTAACTTCAGGTGAGGCAGAGATTTGGTATTTAAATAAAAAGGTATAGAGGGATAAATATTACTAATTTCATAGAGCTTCTTTGGAAAGTTAGAAAGCAATTTCGCATCATTGCAAGTGTTGGTGCAGACAATTGATTTAAAGAGGCAATTCAGGGAGCAGAGAATTGAGCATATCCAAAAAAACATTGCAAACAATATAGAGTTTATCAAAGGGAAGCCTAAGAAAAATGAGAAAGACATCCAGTTGATTATCAAAGAGAAAAACCATGCCAAAACTAGGGCAATTAAGTCTGAAGCCCCACAGACAGGACTTCAAGAGGTTTCACCTCAGAGACTCGAATCAATCTCAGATGCCCTAAGTCTTAAGAATTTCAAACTGAGCTTGCCAATTGACAAAATAACCAAAAAAGCAACACCCGAAAGCAGGAAATTTACTTTCGATGAACTATCTCCACTCAAGCTGAAAGAGTCCAATAACTCCCCTCCCCTCTCTCCCATAAAAGGACAAGTCAAACAAGATTTTATTCCTCTAATGAAAATGAGTTCCAAAATTACAGATGGAGACTCATTCTATTTAGATAGTGAAGGTTCAGAAAGAAGGAGAGCTCAGAGTATAAAGGACCCAAAACTATTCATCACATATAATAATCAGGAAAAGCTCAAGTCAGAAGAACCTGAAGATGGAAAATCACATATATCAATCCTGAATCACTTGAAACTCAAGAATAATGTTTTAAACGTTAAGCCTCTGCCTAGTCAAGAACCTGGTTCCACTATGCGAGCCTCCTCAGTTTCTCATGATGTTAGAACACAAAATTCAACAACGCGAAATTTGAGTTCTCTTAGACAAATTACAGCAGAACGTTATAATACAATGGGGGTCTTCAGACCTAGGATCGGTTCCACAGAAATTGTGGATGATCTTGAAGGAATTTCAAAAAACCTTAAGAAAATACTCAAAGGCAGAGGAAAATATGTCCTTGAGGGTCCGAATTCAGTTGCTTATATGATGCGACAGCAAGCTAGATCCTTCATGATATCAAGAGAAAAGGCCCCAAATACATCTCTGGTTGCAAGTCCTGAGCTTTCTAGAGATCAATCCCCTAACCGTCCCATCACAGCAAACAATACTAACATTTTACAAGAACTTGATATTACTCCAGAGAAGAATCAAACAGCAGCCCCCAAAGTATACAAGACACCAATCAGACCAACTACGGCCTCTCCTTATGCAGGCTCTCCAACTCAAGGAAACAGGGGCATGAGATCAAAGCTTTTTGATTATAATGTGGCAGTACTTGGAAGGCAGAATAGGAAGATGATCCTTGATAATAAGAGCCAACAGGTAGCTAAGTTTTCTCAAAAGGAGAAGGAGAAAGAGATAGCTCGAAAGGAGAAAGAAAAAGAATTGCAAGCCGCGAAGAGGAGTATTATAACGACGGCTAGACTTTCAATAAAGTAGTGGAATTACTTATGCTTAATAAGTATAAAATCTTGTATTACTTACTATTTCTTATAGCCTGAATGATCTTGTAATTGAGTTCTGTGACTTTTTGAATAATATATAAATGAGGAAAATTTCACGAATGGATATATATAGATAGGCCTAGGATAAAGGAGATTGGCTCTCCAATTTCCTAAGCAATAGTTACGGGCGGATACTTTACCATGAATATCAAACTAAGAATCTCACAAAATATAGATATAATCATATATAACAACCTGGGAAAATTTCTCTTATGACTAAACAAGCAATTTACATTTATCAACAAAGAGAGTAATTTATACTTTAGGGAAAACAGTCTGCACCAACTTCTCCCAAAGAAGGTGGGGTGGCACATCTATTTCATTTGCCACTTCAACAATCTTTCTATCCTCGGCATTTTTTATAGGATTCCGGCTAGAAATCATATCAAATTTCTGTCTGACTTCTTTATTCAGAAAAACGACGTGAAGGGCTTCACAGAATTTATCGACTTGAGCATTAGACATTTGGGCTGTATACTCAGTAATAACGTTTACATCAACATCTTGGATTTTCACTATATCATTAAGGGTGACAAGTGGTCCAAGAGAGTGATGATTATCAGAAAGGAATTCATGGTTTAAGAGAGCCTTGGGGTCGGGTCTTTGGGAGGGGTCGAGTTTGAGGCAAGAACAAAGAAAATCAATGAAGCTATCAGAAAATCTGTGACATGTTGTAAGAAGATCAAAAATAGAAATTGTATTGTGGAGTCTATTTTGTACACTCTCTCTCATTGTGTTGTGTTTTACGCTGAAATTATTCTTCAAAACGCTCTTTCTGAGAAAATTATTTGCAGAATTGGTGATAAAGCCAAGAGCCTTCTTTATAATTCCTTCACTGTGTAAAAGACAACAGGCTGATCCACGGTTCTTTTTCACCATCATGCTGTCTAAAGCAAGCTTTATATTCTCAGGAGTTAGTGAACCATTAAGATCCATAGAGTTAAAGTCTCCAATAGCACAAGTTAATAAGGTCAATCCCAGATCAAAGACATCCTGGGCATAGTTGACTGCTGTTGCCTTCTTTGTTGGATTGGGTGTAAAGAATTTCTCTTCCTTATTACTAAAATGCTTATTCCATAGCTACATAATTGTTACGCTGCACTTTCTGATATTTTTGCAATGATGCCCTGCTGGTGTGAGATTCCTGGGCCAAGCTAACATATTAGGAGAGTGAAGGCATTATTTACCTTTATAGATCCCTTCGAATCGATCATTATTTCAGAAGGGCAGATATTGCCATGTATTCTGTTTACTTTGTCGTGGACTTCAATTATGCCATCCAGAAGCTCCTTAGCCAGAGTATGGATGCAATTTTCGGGCAAACTTCCATATTTATGCAAGAGATCCTAGAAAGTCAGGGGAAAGCTCTCAAATAGCTACGCTTAAATATCCCTTTTTTGCAGGTTCTAGCAAAACTGAAACGCAACCTTCTGGGTAATTCCAAAAGCAGGAGTAAACTCTTGCCAGATGTTTGCTCTTTTGGAAATTATGCTTCCAGGAATTGAGCCAGTCCTTGAGTTGATGAGTTTCTTGAGACTTGAATTCTAATATGGGCTCTTCCTATAAAATTAATCCTGCTAGTATTTAATATACTTGAATATCGTAAAGCCTAAAACTTGGAGAATGCAGCATCCTTTTCACAACACCATTAGTGGTGGTAGTTTTGGTTTTCTTTATGGTAATAAGCTCATTCAGCTGGAGAGTGGGAGTTGGAAAGGACTCCTTCAGATCAAAGGGTTTTAACTGAGCCTGATTTTTCTTAGCAGCCTCCATTTCAGACTCAGGAGACTTAGACTTGGACATAATTTTCTTCATTATGAACAGTTTCCTAATTTGTTTATTTATCTCTTCTGCCGTTGTGGGCTTGAAATCAGGAAGACTGGGAGGAACAGGGTGGGGAGTGTTTGAGAAGGCATTTACAGCAGATGATCTTTCGCTTGCATTTCTGCTGGCTATCTTGAGTTTAGGAGGGTCTAAACCATAATATTCGGCTTTCGGACTGATGGTTATTTCAGTGATTTCCTGAAGGAAGGGGGTAGGTGTGGCACTTTGCAGACGATTTCTATGTGACTTTGGATCGACAAAGGAGCTGCTCTCTCCATATTCATTATTGCAGAAAGCTGAGTTTCTTTTCTTGAGACAGGACTATTGTATTATACATGAAAAGAAGTAGTTTACAGGTCGGACAGGTGAAATATTGGACTGGCTACCACTTCTACTTTGTTGGGCGCTGAGCTTTGGGCGGTGGGAGATAGATTCGACAAAATTCTCATTCGGTGTCTTCTCGAACATTTTCACATATACTAACTTCTCTTTAATAGCTGCAGTAATTTTCCTATACAATATTAGACCTCTGTCTTTTGGAGGATGGGAAAAAATTCAAATAGAAACTATGCTTACTTAAGACGCCGTCCTCCTTGAGAACTAGTATGAAACACTTCTGGTAAGTTCTTAGCTGTGACCTTAGGGGCTCTTAAGGAAGAAACATCTTCATAATAGTTGAACGATTTTTCGCCTGCGTGAATGACAGAGTTTTGACGACCACTTTTTGGACTTAGAACATGTGAGATTGAATGATTCTGAATATGACTAGCGTTCTGTGAAATCTTTGGCAATCTCTTCTGGTGGTTGAATGGGAATTTTTCTCTGAATAACATGCTGCTTGGTGAGGCTACAGCTTCCCGTTGTTGTCTCTCTATTTTGTCAAAAAGCATAATTTATGACAAAATCTGCATAAAATTAAATAAAGTTTAAGTTCTGAGTGTATTAATTTCGTTTTCTTTTTTTTAGAATACTGGAAATACTCGAACAGAATTGGAATGAACCCATATTGAATTATATTCTAATTAATTTTCCAGCTAGTATCCCAGTTCATTGCAAGTACTTAGTTCGAAAATCGACAACTTTATGCACTTAATCTGAAGAAAAGCCATTTAGTCTTCTTGAAATTAAATCTCGCATAAAAACTTGAGTTATATAAGCTCAATTTCAACCGTTTTGAATCTAATCTTTCACTTCTCATAGGCCGAGTAGGTACCAAAACACAGTTCTCTACTAGGTTTGTATTCAAAATACAATTCTAAATAGTGTAACTGATTTCACAAGGACCAGTACCTCCCAATTAAGTAAAAATATAAATTGAGTTATTTCACTTTGCATTCCTTATTACTCTAAACCTATTTTGTTTATGATAAATTCCTAAGTACTGCATCATAATTAAGAAAAAGTAAGGTGGATGTGAGATTATCTTCAATGCTCTCATCTTGAAAATTGTATGGGAGAATAATTGATAACTAAATACATAGTTTGGTGTCGTGGATTTGAGAAGGTGTTGTAGTAGGGCTATTAGGAATCTCGAAACGAAAATTTTTCATTTAAGAATTCCAAATTGACAATTGATCTATTTAAATAAAATAAATAAATGAGTTTCGCCGCTCCTAGAAGAGAAAAAGAATCTGCCAGAAGGAGGTCTCCTCAACATGTGAAGAAAGAATCTGTGATGATTGACAATCCTTACTCAATTGACAACAGAAACAGATCAACCGTCGGCCAACAAGACATTGGCCAGAGAATTGAAGCACTTGAAAATAATCTTAACAGAGTCACAGCTCAACAAGAGACTCTATTGCCTTTGATGAATATGCTTGAAATGGCACCTAATGTTAACAAGAACGATCACCTTATAAAGAACCTTCATAAGAAGAGTCAAGAAACTGATGAAAGATTGATGAAAATGGAACAGATGATAAAAAGTTATAATGCTAACCTGGATGCTAATCTCGCCAAGATTAATAATTTGCCCAAGCCACCTCAATTTGATCCCGCCTTCTTCGACAAGAGTCTCAAAAACCTTAGCAACCAGCTTGTCGATCAACAATCCCAAATTCAAAGAGTTGAGAAAACTTTCGAAGAACTCAAGAAAGCCACTGATCAAAGACTTAAAGAAGAAAACGCTAATTTGCTAAAAATCATTGACAATAAATTTGACAAGCATAAGAACGATTTTATGCATGCTGTCGGTGAAATGCAGAAGAGCATTAACGATACCTTGAAGAAGTTCGATGACGCTCTGAGGGATCTCGGCACTAAGGTAATAACATATTAATGTTTTTTTGATCCCATTAGACTCAAGCTTTCGAAGCATTTACTAAAACTAGCAGCAAGGAAACCATTTTGGAAGAAATTAACGAGACCTTGGTTTCCAAATTCCAGGAGCAACTTGAATTCTTCAGAGGAAAATATGACAAGGACATTGATCACTTATACAAAGTAAAAAAAACTTATCAAAGCTAACCCTATTAGGAATTTGGAGTTATCAGATGTGAAATGGATATTATCAATGAAGAAAAGAGACAAGAAAAGATGGCTCCTCACCTCCAGAGCTTGCCTAAGGACGCCGAGCCCACTGAAAGAAAGATCAAGCTCAACAACCTTGAACAAGCCTTGAATCTTTGTAAGTCGAGTTTGCAAAATTTATTTTTTTAGATGAACTTGACAAATTCAACAAGGACAATACCCAGAGAATCATGTACGAATTGCAAGCTTTCGATGAGGTAAGCGGAACAATAATATTTCTAACTTTCTAGAAACTTGATCAATTCAGGGATAAATTCCTTGAGTACAAAAATAAGACCAAGAATAGTGGTAAAGATAACGAAGAAAATAGCAAGGAGTTTGAAAGATTCAAGGAAGCAATTGAAATCATCAATGAGAAGTACATCAGCTTGAAGTACCAGATTGAAGGAGCGTAGGAATAGTCTTCATTTGGAATTAATTTTTTAGCAAGAAGAAATACTTCTTCGATATGACTAGAATTGAAGACAAGATGGAGAAAATCAACCAAATTAAGAAGTAATATTTTTGTTAGAAGGAGCTAAGAAATGTAGGGAAGCTCTTGAGGAACTCCAATCTAATCCTAAATTGAAGAGAACTGTACCTCAAGAGGTCCAAGTTATTGAGACATTCCCTGATAAGGTAATAAGATCGATGTTTTGAATTAAGAGGATAGATTAAAGCTATCATGGAGTCCATTAATATGAACCTTGAAACTACTTTCACTAGACTTGAAATTGTTGAGGAAAAGATTGAAAACAACAAGGATTTGATGAAAAAGTAAGGAACTTTTTTGGCTGGAAATAATTCTGTTTAGAAGGGAAAGAAAATTGACAGGACAATAATACTATATATTTCAATCGTTATAACAAATCCTTACTCGTAAACTTACCGATAAATAATAAATATATAAGCTGTTCTGCATATCCTAAGAGATCATTATTGGAACTTAGTTTTTTTCAGGATTTCCTTGTCAATAAAAATAAAATTTAACCTAAGAATCAAAATGGGTAACTCAGGTCTTAGAAAGATTTTCTTCCCCGGAGACATTGTTGAGAATAAATACAACACAATTCACGAGTTGAATGTCATCGACCTTGATAAAAAAGAGGTCCCTCTCTCTCAATATAAAGATAAAGTCTGCCTAGTTGTGAATGTATCATCACAAAGCATCGACTCACCCACAGAATTAGCCCAACTTAAGGAATTGCATAGTAAATATGCTCCTTTAGGCTTTGAGATCTTGGCTTTCCCCTCTAATCAATTTTCTAATGAACCTGGAAATTATAAGCAAGTAAAAGAATGCTATGAGAAACAATATGGAGTTCCTTTCCCAGTTTTCGCCAAGGTATAGAATAAAATACTCTTCAGCTAATATTCTCTCTAGGTCGAAGTTAATGGAGAGTATACTGCCCCTATATACCGCTTCTTGAAAAAGAATAGTTCCTTATACAATTTCAAAATGTTGAATGCTAATCCCATTCGAGGAGATTTTTGCAAGGTAAGTAATCTTCTGATTGTTAGCCATTTTCCTTTATCTATTGGGCTTTGCTAATGTGTTAGTTCTTGGTGGACAAGAAGGGAAATGTGGTTAAGTACTGTGAAAAGAATGAAAGTATTCAGACTTTGTCTCAGGAAATCGAGAAGATCCTGGCTGAGAAGCATGAGCTTCCCACCGCTCACCACAAGGCACAGTAAAAAAATAAAGAATTCGGATGAATGGAAGTAATAAATCATGTACTAACTATATTTGAATGTTATATGTGATGTTTGGGTTGATAATTAATAGAAGCTACTGTACATATGTATATGGGGCTGCAATGAGAGAATTTCTTTTAGGTTAAACGATATTCTTTAAATTTATTTGATTTTCAATTAGAAGATTTCAAAATGACAGATACTGAACAACTTAACGAAAAGTATGCCAGTTTCTTGGAAGAAGCCAAGGGTCTTAAGACAATCCTTGAAAGCCTCAAGAAATTCAACAATATTGACGATCTCGCCGACAAAGTCTCTCTTGTGGACTATGCTCAATTAAACGCATCCCTAGCATATTGCTTAAATTCTCTCTATTACAGTAAAGTGATCCATGAACTTGTCTGAGTAATTAGTGTACATGAAGAATAACGGAATCTCTTTTGAAGATCACAAAATTAATGAGGAAATCGTAACAAAAAAACATTTTCATTCTGAGATGACTAGGAAAGAATCAAGGGATATTTCACTAAGATTCAGGAAGTAGTACTTGCTGAAGGAGAACAAAGAAAGAATCCCTTGAGTGTGAATAAAGAGGCTGCTGAAAGAATGATTAGAGCACACCTCCAAGACCAAATTACCAGAGATGATAACTCAAAGCTTATCGATGAAGAAGACGACTTGTGGCAAGAGAACGCTGAAGAGATGAGAAATGATGATATTGTAGAAGAAGTTGGTGGATTTGACCAATCTGACACTAAGAAGAAAAAGACGAAGAAGTTACATAAAGGATCTCTTCTTCCGTCGGGAACTCATATATCCTGGCGTGATGAGATTGAAAAGATGTTGAAATAAAATAAATGAAACAGACTGATTTTTATTGTCTGTTGATTAATAAAATCTGGATATGTTTAATGCATATTCATCTGTATCATTTCTTGTTAATATCATTAATCACCTGTCATACACAGGTCACAGGAAAAGAAAAATTGATTTTCCGTCCAGAGGGTTTATGGGACCTTTGTAAATGAACCGATTCTTATTTTGATTCAATCTCATAACTAATTAATTATATTACTTAATTAGACAGAGAGAAACAAAACTTGTCTATTAAGCCGAACAAGTATGTCTAAGAAAGTACCGTTAACAGGAAATGAAAGTGATCGGAAGCTTCTATCAGACCAACAGAGAGAAGATAATTCTCCCACCCCGTCAATCGTCAAAGACTTGCCCAACTTAGAAGAGCCGCTGCAACAGGGCTCTTCAAAAAGACTCCTCATTCCCAAGGTGCACAGCGGTGAGGAAAGAACTCCTATATCTTCTGGTAGATTATTTGGCGTTTATCCTAATCCCTGTAGATAGCGCAGTTAATTCAAATTTCAGTGGAAATTTTGGGGTTGTTAACTCTAAACATTCTGGTCAGCATCCCCGTCTTAGCCGACACTCCTCCACAAAGTATTTCTTCGAAGGGGAATCCTCAAAGAAGCAGCTCTACAAAAAGAAAACTACAAGACTCATTGAAGAAGACTCTCTCGACGATGTCTCAGGAAGACCACAGAGAAGGAATAGAAAAAGACTCGATACCACAAAGAGTAATCTCAGTAAGAAGAGCAAGAACTCCCAAGGCACTAAAAAGAACGTCCTTAGTATCACTTTTGATGATTCAAATTCAAAAAGTAACTCCGACATGTACGGAATTCAATCTGCCTATCATGATATGATGGCTGGAGCTGGTGAGCAAGGATCACTCATGTCCAAAGTCGAGAATACTTATTATCACATTTTGAGAAATAAATTAGCCAGACGGCCCTCCCCTCGAGAAGAGTCCCCTGAAGACTTCAAAGAGCAAGTCAATAACATTAATCAGAATGTCATAACACCAAACAATGAGAAACTAGCCTATATAGAGATCGGAGAGAAGGACGAGTTTGAGCGTCTCAAAGATTATACAGATAAGTTGCCTCTGTTAAAAGAGAGAAAGAAATTGATGAAACTCTGGAGGTATTTCAGCCTGATTTGCTATAAGATTATCGCTCATCCAATCTTTGATAACTTTATCCTGCTGACGATTATTATCAATTCTATGGCTTTGGCCCTTGATGATCCTACTGATGATAAATCTTCCTTGCCACAATGGGTTGATACCTCTTTCCTTATTATCTATACAATAGAAATGTTTCTCAAAATTTTTGGAATGGGATTTATTATGGGAAAGCATTCCTATTTAAGAGATTATTGGAATGTAATGGACTTTGTTATCGTTGTCACAGCATATATTCCCTATGTTGTTTCTTCTAACTCCGTGGATCTCAGATCTCTTCGTTCCTTGAGAATTGCTAGACCTCTAAGAACAATTTCTAGTGTCGAATCTCTCAGAGTTATCATTCTTACCCTTATTGCTGCCTTCGGCCCTTTGCTCAACACCCTATTCGTGCTGCTTTTCCTATTCCTGATTTTCGCTATTGGTGGTCTACAATTGTTCCAAGGTCTCCTCAAAAAGAGATGTATGGAGGTCGAAACCGGCAAGCCTGTCTATTCTGCATTTTCAAGCACAAGTCATAATCAACTATACTGTTCCATGGACTCTGACTGTCTTAATAGCAATGATAAGTTTATCTGTGCTAAAATGGTTTGGAACCCATTGCATGGTACTATGAGTTTTGATAATATTGGCAATTCATTCCTAATGGTCTTCCAAATTATGAGTTTAGAAGGTTGGACAGATATTATGATTGCTCTCCAGAAAACTTTCAATCCTTGGGTTACAATTTATTTTGTCTTTCTGATTTTCATGGGTACATTTTTCCTTCTCAACATGACACTGGCCGTCTTGAAGACCGAATTCACAGAAAGTAAGGAAAAGAACACTGGTGGAGGAAAGAAAAAGAAGCTGAGAAAGCCTAAGAGCCATGATGAGAAACAAATTCAAAAACTTCATGAAAATAAACTACAGTTTATCGAACTCTTGAGAAAGCTTAGAGCCGGAGGGCTTGTTCATAGCAAATATGAGTTAAAGAAAAATAAGCTTATTGGTATAGGAAATGCAGAAGCTTTGAGACGAAAACAAACAACAAAAAATAGGGAGAGTAGGTGGCAAAAACTGTTTTCGTCCTTGTTTGGAAAGACTAAAATTATGTCTTTAGGTACTAACAGATCCGGTGGTGTCCTTGAATCGATCAACCCAGGTGATTCTAAATTTGCTAATCTAATCAAAATGGCTTATACAAAAAGTAAAGAAAGCAAAGAAAACAGAGGAGGATCTCTGGACACTATAGCTCCCTTGATCAAAAATGACGAAACAAAAGCTATCACCGCCCAACCCGAAGTCACCGTAAATCCCCCTGATAATAAGGCCATTACCACTGGAAATGAATCATATTCCTCTCCAAAAGGTTTTCTGCCCATTGCTAAGAACGCTCGTGACAATGCTAAAGTTACGATTGATAAAAGCACTGTGGATAGTGAGAATTTACCTGGGCCACCAACAATTAAATTGCCTCCAAAAGATCCCAATGAAGACAAGAACGATCTTAGGAAAAAGCCTGATGTACTCAGTCCTAGAAACGGCGGTGGAATTTCAATTAAAATTACTGAACCCATGCAAAGTTCTCCCCAAGATATAGAGTTTAGTCGTAGCATGAGTAGAGATCCTATTCAGAGTAAAATCATGGAAGAAGCTGAATCTTCTCGAGAACAGTCCAATCCAAGCAGTGTCATGTCCCCCAGATCAAGGACGAACATCGTCTATATCAAGCCTAATGAAAGTGAACGCGATCGTGCCCCAGTCAGACCCTCAACCTCCTATAAGCAAACTTTAGGCGAAACTACCCTAGAAACTGGAGCAAAGAAAAATGTTCAAATTATTGGTATCGCTGGTACTAGAAAGAAGAATAATGCTATTATTCCTGCTGATGCCTTCGATGCACAAGCTGGATCAACATCAGCCAGAAGGAAGAGCAGCACAGAGGGAGTCAACAAGAACTACAATAAGAAGCCAACTAAAGAAAGGACCATCATCGAAGAAGTTAATGAAGATGAATCCTTCTTCGAATTCATTAAGGACCAAGAAGCTCCTGCTGAGGTCAAAAAGAAGGACGATTTGAATGACAGGATCAGGAAAAAGATCAATAAACTTGGAAAGCTACAGAATTCAAGACCAACTTTCAGCCATTTATTGCAAAAGATGTCCACTATTGACATTGACCATGATGAAGAGCTGAGGTCTATCCCCCAGCATGGTACTATTGCCATCTTAGATGATTCAGATATCTTTGAAGCCAGACCTAAGAAGCACCACCAGGAAAGGCTTCCTACCGTCAGGAGCAATGGAAAAAAAAAGACTCTGCATCCTAACAGAAAGACATTCAAGAACAAGACTATTAAAATGACTAAGAAGAGTAAAGACCAAACAGTTACTGAAAACAATGATGCTGTAATCAAGCTGGAAAATAACGAGCAAGGTGATATTGAAGAAGATCTAGAAGATCAAGAAGAAACATTTATTTTTGACTTGAAAATTATGAAGCCAGAACCAAAGTTTGTTTACCATGAATCTACTTCGCATGATGATATCCTTCCGTCTTTGAAGGAAAAGATAAAGAAAGAAAAGGAAATGCAAGAATACAATAGAATTAAAAATGCCAAGCTGCCTTTGAAATATCCTATTACCAGCAAAGACGAAGAAGGAACTGAGAAGAGAAGATCCGCCTTTAATAGTTTGGCTTCATCAAAAAGCACCATCGCTGTGAAAAAGAGTCTCAAAGCCATAACAATGAGAGAAATAAGAAGAGGAGGCGACGATGTAGATGACTTCAACAGAACTAACACCATAAGAGATCAAGGAACTGAATTCAGAAGATCAATGAGTTTTGTTGGCGGGTCCAGATCACTTGCTAGACTCACTGCTGTAAGAAGAATTGGTGAAACTGGGCCTAAGAGACCTGATAGATGGGGTGTTATTGTTGAAGACGAAGAAGATCTGACTGAAGAACAACTGAAGGACAAGCAAGCAATTCTTGAGAGAATAAACAAGCAATTTGAAAATGAAGTCCAATGGGAAGATCCCAATTTTGTGAAGACCCGAATGAAAGAAGAGAGGTTCTTTATGGAAGAAGAATGGCTTAAAATTAGAGTAACTATTCTATGAAATTGCTTTAACTAGTTTTAGAGAGAAGATCTTGACAAGGAACAGATTAGCAGAAATGCTTGGTCTGGAGGGAATATTCTGGCTCATAGTAGTAGTGACTTCCCCATGGACAGAGCGAAATTAGCCATTAATGAACAAGATTATGATATCTGGAGGCCAGGCATCTTGGGTGTAGTAAGACCATAACTTATTTTATGCAATAATTGTAAGGTCCATGCTATAAGAAGAAAGACAAGAAAGTTCACTGAGTCCGGATATTTCAGTACATTCGTCTTGCTTTGTGTGCTGTTTAACACAGGCATTTTAGCAACGCAAGGTCTGATCACATCTACTACAGTTAATGATATCTTTTCTACCCTCAACTTTGCCTTCACACTTATTTTCACAATCGAAATGGGTTTGAAAATCTTCGGTCTTGGTCCTGCAAGTACCTTCTTGATTTGATTTGTCTTATATTCTAGCCTATCTCAAAGATTCAATGAACTTGTTCGATGCATTTATTGTCGTAATTTCTCTTGCGGAACTGATTTTCTTCTCAGGAGGGCAAAGTGCTGTCAGTGCATTGAGAGCTGTCCGTCTCTTCCGTACATTTAGAGTTCTGAGAGTTACCAAGCTTTTGAGATCTTTACAATTCATGAGAGTCATTGTTGGTATCGTTGGACGTTCT
>Ga0065720_1019372_pt1 | contig 27477 bp, 15 predicted proteins | sample Thericmetagenome_FD_59107 | JGI IMG/M metagenome (GOLD analysis project Ga0065720, IMG submission 59107) | Thermophilic microbial communities from the Joint Bioenergy Institute, California, USA of rice/straw/compost enrichment - eDNA_2 v2... | ecosystem: Engineered > Solid waste > Grass >... | reverse complement strand
AAAAAAAAAAAAAAAAATTTTTTTTGTGTGTGGCATCCTGTCTGCTCAGTGGTCGATAACACAACAGGCGGTGGACAACCCCGGCGCTTTTTCAGTTTTGCAGGGCGATGACGTAACTGGGTAAAACGGGGGCGGGTGGTGATGGCACCTGAATGGAACTGATTGTTCCCTAGCACAATGTAACCCAACGGTTTTCGTACTGTGGAGGGCTGATCGAAGAAGGAGCGGCCTGGAGCGTCCCCGCCCTCCGGCCGCTGCCGCAATTTCATCAGCCGCATACATCACTGTGGTTTGTCATCTGCGCAAGTATGCACTTCTTTTCGAGGATCTCTCGCCAACTCGTGTTTCACTTCCCAAGGCGATAGTTTGCGGTGAGCCCGGGACCTTTGGCGTATCTTGTGCTATCTGCTGTTTGCAGTTGCGGGCTAGGGTTGGTGGCTTTCTGGGCAAAACCAGGCCCAACTTCGAGTCTAAAGTACCTTTATTTTTTTTTCCCGCACTGTCCAGTTCCCTTTTTCCAGCCCCGTATGACGCACTTTAATGGATGCATGAATATTAGCTGCTGCCACTGCCCGGCCGCACCGCACACACCTGACGCCCACGCACGCGGGACAGTGCTGCTCAGGTTCTCTGCTCTCTGTACATCCCTCTCCCCACACACTGCATGCAGCGTGACAAGCGTGTGTTTTGTGTGTGTCGGTTTCGAGTTTCGTTTTCTGCGATGTTGACACCGTCGGCTGCTTAATGTCCCGAGCTTAATCAGGAATAAAAAAAAAAATTCACAACCATGAAGATGAAGAGATGAACAAACCCCTCAAAATCGCGCGTTCTCTCCCGGTCTAAAGGCGCTCGCTGGCTCAAGTGTGGGTAATCCTCATGGAAAATACCTGGCTCCAACCTTCGAGCACAGCACAGTCCGCAACACAGTTCTAACAGCACCTGCGAGACAGCAGCGCTCCCGGCTGAGTGGACGGCCGCATCATCATCCCTGTCCGCTGAGCTTGCGCCATGGGGCGATTTTCAACCATCACGTTAACAGCCCATTGGACCTGGGTGCTTGGCGGGTCTATGTATGGGGAAAATGTGAAAAGAGAAGTTGAGATGATGGCCGTACCGAGTCGAGGCTGGGCACTGTGTGGGGTACAACAAGGAGACGGGGACTCTGGATGGATGAATGGATGGCCGGCTGGATCCACTTATTGGCTTCTGCCAAGGCTTCTTCTTCTTCTGCCGATGGATGGATCGGGGGCGTGGCGTAGATGTGGCGCTGTGGCTAGTGCTTCTGGAAGGTTTCCGGGGGGGAAACACCATCGTCATTCGTCCCCAGGGTGTGGGAAGGAAGGGTTGATATGGATTCAGGTACCTGTAACCCGTAGCATCATATGACGAGGGCTTTGACATGTGGTTAGTGGGTTTTCTGATGTCAGTATGCGTCATAAGCTGAAAATAACTTTTCTTAAAAAGGTTTAGATATATGTGAAACGTCTCTGGGCCTTTGTTTCTCTCCATAATCTCAGATCCGATGTTTAAGCCTTAGGAACAATACACGTGTGATGTCAGAGGCTGCCGATCTACAGTAGTACACGGAATCGAAACTCTGATGGAAATTGAGATCTCGGCAGCCCATCCCGATGTAACCAACCTCAACCAACCCCTTTCATTCATCCTATCCCCGACTAAACTTTGTGACAACTCTAGACCGATTGAGACCTTGAACAGTTGAACACCTTTTACCCTGAGTAAACAACAATCCCATCCCATCTCATCACAGTTCATTCATCTTATCCCATCACAATCTCGCCTCTCCCCCCTCTGGCCTAACTCTAAACCCTTCCCTAGGCGCATGCACCCTAACCCCCTTTCCCGTCAACCACACAACCTCATCCCCCTCAATACCAATTAACGTCCCCCTATCCCTATGCGTCATGCCAGAATCCGTGGGCCACACTTCCACTCTCGAGCCCTTTCTCAGTCCACAGACTTTGACCACCTCGTCTTGGGTGTCTATCCCCAGTCTATCATCCTCCCATGACCCCGTTGAGGACGATTCCATCTCTGATTTGGACTTGCCCATGATAAGATCAGCAGCCTGCTCGCCCGTTAACGTCGGCGGGTTCTGTTTAACGGCGCCGACGGCAGCCTGGAATCGCGCAATCCACGCCATGACACGTGGGTATTTCTCCTTCCATAGTTCTTGATCAACCATGCCCGGTAAACCGGTAACCCAATGAAACACCCACACAGCCTCGATATCCGCCAGTGTTGGCCCCTCCTCGCCTAAAACCCATGGTCTGCCATCAGCCAAAATCGTTTCTTCCAGGAGTGAGGTTGCCGAATGCAAAACATGTGCTGCTTCCGCCCTTAGCTGAGAAGCATCCGGACCGGGGTTCGTAACGGCAGTTGTTGTACTTGTAACGGAAGTGTTGATCTTGCCTCCATGGAAAAAGTCGTCCCTGTCGCGGCGGAAGGATTCATCTTTCATGAGGGGGAGGGAGGGAGGGAGAAGGGAGGCGGCGTGGAAGAAGAGGGGTGTTTGTGTGGTAAAGACGGACAGGAGACGCTCCAAGGCGAGGGCTGTCGCGTCTTGGGATGTGAGACTCGGCTTCGTGGAGGTCTTCTCAGCTGTGTTGAGGTCATCGGTGTTGGAATTGGGGTTGCTGGAAGTGGCAAGAGATGATGCGGCAAGTTTTGCCCTAGCCCTGACCCCCAACGGCGGTTTGATGCTGGGGTGACGGAGGGACTCCAGTTTGCGAAAGATGAGCCGGCTGTCGAGGTAGACGTCGTGGGCGATGGCGAGGACGGGGATGCGGCGGTAGGAGAGGCCTAGGCGGGTGAGGTCTGGGCGGGGGAGGGTTGGGGGTTGTATCTGGTGAGTGTTAGTGACATGTCGAGATGTGGTGATGACTGTGAGAGGCAGGGGAAAGAAACTTACACATTGCTTGTAGGGGATGCCGCGAAGTCGGAGGTACCAAATCACCCGTCGGGCGTATGGCGAATAAGGGTAATGGTAGAGGATGATGGGTGGGAGAGCCGTCGACGATGGAGACATGGCTGTGATGCTGACGTTGATTGCACGTAGCACAGTATATTATTGGTAAGGCTCGACGGTTGGAGGGATTTGATGACAAAAGTTCAGATCTGGCCGAGAGAGGGTGTTTTCAAGATCAAGGGGAAAGAGTTGTATAGGTAGGTTGCTTCCTCGCCAATCGTCGTGAGTCAACGGATTATATAACTCCTCGGTTGAATGAAGCTCTTCCTCATTACCGACGTCAACACAGTAAACCAGACCCTCATCCAAAACATCTCCTTTACATAAGCTCCCACGCCCTTCCGTTGATCACTAATCCAACCAACCGTCCAATTCCGATGCCTTGACTCTGTGCCACCGCACATGAACCTCGACCCCTCACTTCCACGTGGCTTTGTTCTTTGTACATAGACCAATGGACATGGTTCTCGTCTCTGCGGAGCTAGCACCGTCGCGAAGCTTCAACCTCGGGCTCGGTCCGAACGGAGACCACACGGTCTTAGCGGAAGGGTGTGATGGATGGACGGAAGGCTACAGCAAGGGCACATGTACCTGGCATGCGGGGAGGGGAGATACCGGTTTCGGCAGAGATGCCGGTGGCTCAAGCTCATATGCTTTTTGGCAGCTGGGACAAACCGACTTCGGTCTCGTTTACACGACAGGGGTTATGACAGAGGTTTTCTACTCACACTTATCGAGCCTTGTCCATGATCAAATCAGTTCTTTCATCTCATGTTTGATTCAAAGAATAGGCACGACTACCAGATACTTTGTCTTGCCTCTCCAAACCATCGAGAACAACATACATCCAACATCGCAAAACAGAAAAGATAGTCCAATGAGCATGTTGGAATCCCGCCAGCTTACACTACCCCATTTCGCTAGCTAGCCAGGTCCTAGGTATGTTGTATGTATGACTCCAATTGCGGATATCAATCCCTCACTTCCCCTGCCGACTTTTTATCTCTTTTTGTAAACCCTCCCATCCCATCTCTAAATACCTAGGCAAGTAACCATGTTAGAGTAGATAATCATGCTCATCATCCCCCACATCTTTGCATCCCTTCCTTGCAAGTAAAAGGATTGTATAACATTGGACATTGTCCATGCTACTCCCCATAACGCAGCAACGTAAAAAAAGAAGTCGATAAGATATATAATGCATTGCATGCAACGCTACACGACACAACACGACCACATTGTTGCTGTGGGATAAACGATGTCCGTTTGCTCGCCTGCCTTCCCGTCAATCAATCCAGGTATGAAATAACATGTGCCTTCCGCCGATGAAAAACCATGGATACCAAAGAAAAAAAAAATCCTGTACCAAAACGCCCTACCGCCGATCGCCGACCTTCTTCTTTCCGTCCTTCGTCCCTTCTTCTATTGTTGTGTGAGGTGATGTGGTGGTGTACATAGAGTAATGTGAGGAATGGGAGTAACGTGTAAAACGAGGAGAGTTAACCAGCTGGGCCGCAGTCCAAGCTGAGTAGCTCATTGAGTAGCAGGCGCTGCGGCAGACGCTGTTGTGGCAGTCACCAGCTCTGCGGATGGAGTGGTAGTCTGCTCAGGAGCAACTGTGGCGATTGGGGCTGCGAAAACAGACACGTCTTTAGCCACTGGAGCAGCTGGCTCAGTGGTATTTTGCTGAACCGGAGCTGGAACAGGTGTCGGCGCCGGTGGGGATGCCGTAGGAGCTTGTGTTGGTTGATTTTGAGCCTGTGGGGCAGCTGGTGCCTGAGCCGGCGTCTGCACAGCAGGTTCAGTCACCTTCGGCGCAGAAGCCTCAGCCAGAGGAGCAGCAACGGCAGGCGATGTTGTCTTCTGCTCAGCAACAGTGATTGTTGGGGCCGATGTCGCCGGAGTCGATGGAACAGGCGTAGGCTGAGCAGGTGTTTGTGTTGCAGCAGGAGCAGCAGGGACCGCCGAAGATGCGGTAGCAGCCGCAAGAGCAGTTCCTGGAGCAGCACTAACAGCCGGTGCCTGAAAAACCGGCTCAACATCCCCCGGCGCAGACGGCGTCGTATTTGGAGTCGGCATTTGCAGCTTGTTGGGTGCAGGAGCCGAAGCTGGGCTATTCGTAGGAGCAGGAGCAGCAGCTGGTGGATTCGGCACGCCCATAGTTGCAACAGGTGCTGACAGGATCTGAGCTGGCGCAGGCTGAGCGACTGGAGCTGGGGCAGCTGGTGTCGGAGCTTGAGCCGCCGGAGCGGGGGCAGTCGAGATTTGAGTCCCTGGAGCTTGAGTCGGCGCCTCCACTGGAGTCGGAACTGCAGTCATCTGTGCCGTGGGAGCCTGTGTCGCTGTAGTCTGAACTGGAACACTACTTTGAGCTTGCGTCGGCGCCTGCATCTGCACCTGGGCCTGAACTGAAGCCGTTGTCTGCGCCTGAGGCATGGTCGATTGAACAGGAGCAGGCTGCACTGGCTTCACCCCCTGTGCTTGAACTTGCTGAGAAATAGATTGCGTCGTAGCAATCTGAGCAGGCTGGGACGCTGCCGGGTTTGCAGGTAGCTGGCCAGGCTGGCTGACGGGAGCAACGGTCTGGTTTGGCACCGTGGCTGGAGCCTGGGTCGCTGGAGCCATCTGGGCCTGTGGTTGCTGAACAACATTGCCAGTCGTCATCGGAGCCTGCTGAATAGGCGCTGGTTGAGAAACCCTGTTCACAGGGGCAGCAGTCTGAACTGGTGCCTGCGCAGGAACTTGAGCAGGAGCAGCTGTTGCAACAGGAGGACGAGGAGTAGCAGCAGTAGTATAAGCCGTCGCAGGCATCTGAACCGGTCTAGAGGCATTCGGAGCCGGAGCATACGTGTTAACTGGCGCAGGCGCAGGAGCCTGAACCCTTGGAGCAGCAGGCGCCGGAGTAGCCGATCCGGGCACAGCTGGCCGGGGAGCACCCGGAGCCGCAGCGGCAACAGTAGCAAGAGTACGCTGATGGTCAGTAACAACACGCCTGATCGCCGGGATGAGCACATTTTCAGCTTCGTCATATTGCTTCTTGTCTGCCTCAGAGCCCGGCATGGTGCTCTTGTCGGCAAACCCAAGCACACGATCGACAGCCGACAGAATCAACCGCTCGGCATTTAGCTTGCCCATTCTCGGCTCCAGGGTCTTAGTCATGGTGTTCTTGAAATTGACAAGCGCCTGGACGAGGCCAGGATGGAGCGACTGGTTGATGCCCAGCTTCTTGCGGCTCGACTCGAACACACCCAGCACGATCTTTTCGAGCGACTCTTCGTTTGGCACCATGCTCTCGTTAGTGAGGCCAAGACCACGGTTGATGACGGACATAGCGACAGCCTCAGCATTGGGCGTGCGCTTCGTGAGCTGCTCGGTGACGGTGTTCTTGAAAGTAGTAACGTGCCTGACGAGCTCGGGAGCGACAGCAGGCTTTAGATTGAGCGTGTTGTTTGCGTTGGCGGAGGGCTGAGCAGGCCGAGCGCCCACAGCTGTTGTCGCCGTTGTAGCGCCCTGGGGCACACCATTGTATTGAGTCGGTGTATACTGAGCGGGAACACCGGATCTGTTTGCAGCAGGAGCAGTGCCCTGAGCAGGCTGAGCCGCACCCCCTGTAGGCCGCGGTGTATATGGAGAAGTATATGGCTGTGCGGCCGCTGGTTGGGGTTGACCAGCAGGTGCATATGTCGTTTGAGCTGCTGGAACCTGTGCGGTGGTTGGATACGACCGCGGAGGTTGCGCCTGCGCGGCACCGACAGGTTGCTGCACACCCATCTGTTGTGGTTGCTGCGGTTGAGCATATTGAGCAGGCTGCCCTTGGCTGGCAGCATACCCAGTCTGCTGTTGTGGAACAGTCCCAGGCCGGTAAGCTTGCTGAGCAGTACCCTGAGCCTGGAACTGAGCAGCTGGCGTAGCAGAAGCCGCAAAGTTCTGCTGCTGCTGCTGCTGCTGATGCTGTTGGTTCAGATTGTGCAAATGCGACTGATCCGGCGTAGCCTGCTTGCGCTTCTTTCCAGCATCAATGTCGATACCCGGCACGCGTCGCCACAGATGGGTTTCTTCGTTCTTCTCAAACGCATCGTTCCCAATCAGGTTGTGACGGACAGAGCTCTCCCAGCCCTTGGTGTCGACAGCAAAGTAGTAGAAGGGATACTTCATCTGGATGCGCTTGTAGATCTGCTTGAGTGTCAAGCCCTGCGGCGCGGCTGACAAGACTTCGTCGATCAACATGCCGTAGTTTTTGTTGGGCTTCTGTAACTGCTCCTCCGTGTAGTCCTCTCTCCTGAGCTCCAGAGGAGGTGTCTTCGGCTTCTCGCGTCTCCGCTTCTCTGGCTTCTCGCCATCGGTGCCCTCGCCGTCTTCCTTTGACTTCCTTGGCTTGTACTTGCGCTTCTCCGGCTTGTCCGGAGCGTTCTCGGGCAGCGGGTGCTTCCGTGGACGGCCGACCTTCCTCTTGACGGGAGGTTCGCCGGGAGGCGGCTGGGGCATGTTCTTCTTGGCCAGCTCCAGGGCGGCCTTCTTGCGAAGCCGCTCTTCGCGCTTGGACATGATACCGTTCTTCGGCGGACGACCGGGACCGCGCTTCTTGGGAATCGGAGGGAGATCGGCAAGCACCTCGGGCGGGAGGTCCAGCTGCTTGGCCAGCTCCTGTGTGTGTTGCTGGATCTGCTGCTGTTTCCTCTCCTCCTCAGACATCGGTGGCGGTGCCTCGTCCTTTTCGATCGACTGCATGATGTTCTCCTCCTTGGTGGTAGTCTCAGGCTCCGGCTCAGGAATCTCCTCGCCTGGCTCTGACAGCTCACTAGAGCTGTCATCCTTGATAGTAGGCTGCTCGGGAACATTGTCTTCAGGACTCGTACTCCGTCTGTCGTTGTCATGAGTACTCTCAAAGTCGAAGCTCATCTCCTTGCCGCCCTCCGAGTAGCGCCGGCTCTTAGACGTGCGCGCTTCTCTCAGGCATTCTTCGGCACCCGTCATGCCGCGGGGCACACCATTAATCTTGAACACAAACTCAACATCCTTGATCTGCAGACGATCACCACTCCGCAAAACAACTTTCTGATCCCTATAGTGGACATCCTGGCAAAAGAAGCCATTCTTGTGCAAGGGGATGGCTTCAAAAACACCCTCTTTCTGGTTGTACTGAATTCGCAAGTGCTCTCGGGAGATGGCCTTTGTCCGGCTGGCAATGTTCGGACCGGGCGAGTGGATGCCAATAAACGGGACATAGTGCGGCGATGGACGAAGGGCGCTGAGGTTTACAGCAGCAGCACCAGGCGTGTGCGACACATATTGTCTGTTGAGGGACGGGTTCTTCTCCTCGCCTTGGTCGCCCAGGGCAGGGTCTGGTTGCTGATGCGAGTCTCCGGACACAGAAGCGCTCATTTTCCTCCTCTTGACCGGGCGAGGATTTTCTCCGTCAGACTCAGGACCCAGCATGCCTCCTTCCTCACTGACGTACGACTTGCTGAACTTGCTGCGGTCGCGGGTCGGCGGAGAAGGAGGGGGCAGACCGAGCTTCTCGGCTTCGGCGCACTTGCGCTGGTACTCTTCCCAGCGGCGCTCATCGCGCCTGGCCTGCTCGAGAGCACGCTGGTCGCGACCAATGGTCACGGCATATGTGGTCATTTGGAAGACACTGTCGGCAAACTCGATGCGGGCAAAGGACTCGAGCGGGGCGTCATCGGGCATGGGGGGGTTGGCGGCGGTATCATCGGCGAGGGGCATGAGGGGATCGGGAGTGGAGAGCATGGACTGCGGGGGGAGCGAGACTTGGGACGGATGGACCGTGGATGGCTGCGGCGGCTGAGCCGAGGCAGACAGGCTAGCGAGCGCCATGAGCAGTTTCTGCTGGTACACATCGAACTGGTTCGTCGCAATTGGGGATGTGGTGTAATCCATGGTCCCGCCCATGGGGGTGTCTATAGTGGTGGTAGGCATCGTGGTGTCGGCCATTGGCACATCGAGGACCATGGGATCGCCATTGGACTGCGCTAGAGAGAGAGCGTTTTGCTGCGCTTGCGATTGTTCTTTTGTGTCTACGGAAGCGAGGGAATCGGCAGGGGCAGCACTGGCAGCGTTGTTCGAGTGATTGCTCGTGCTAGGACTGGCACTGCTGCCGGCTGTCCCAGACGCAGGATCAGCGACAGAGTCCGAGCTGGACGAGCTGTTTGTGCTGGTCGAGTTCGACCCTCGCTTCTCATCGAAACCCTCATCGTTCTTGTCGTCGTTGTCGTTGTCGAGCGCATCGCGGCTGCCGGTGTCGACGTCGGCGTCGGTCAGCGGGGAAAAGGCAGGCGGCGCGGGCGACTCGCAGGGATCGCAGGCGACGCCGACGCCGCCGTCCAGAACAGACGAAGTCATCGCTTGTGCCATTCGCCAAGCTCCTTCGTCGTCGCGGACTCGTCGTCGAGGGGCGAGGGCTCAGTGCCAGTCGTGGCTGGAGCGCAGAGGTCGGGGTGCGGGCGCGGTCCTGAACCTTGACGTCTGTCAAATCGTAGATCTCGGATTCGAAAATAAATCTGGAATTTCCTCTGACCAGCCCCATTCGGGTCGGCTCAAAAGTCGCTGCACTTTCCTCTGATGCTGCCACTTCGCTGCCACTGCTTGCGGCGGGCGGTCAAAATCGAACAAATCGGGTGTCGGGGGGATGCGCCTAGCACGCGCCTGCCGCACACTGATTGGCTGCCTGAACATTATGGGCCCGTGGTGGATCCCAAAGTTTTGGCCTCGTGTGATTCGCACGCTCTCATTGGCTAGATTGGGATGTTTGCTCCGCACCTGCCCCGCTTTCCCCAAAGGTTTCTGCGGGAGCTTGGAAACTTTGGAAGGTGCAAACGACGGCATCCACGCTGCCCATGCTGCTCGGGCAGGATCCCAGGTCTTCACATTTTCTTGTTTTGTCACAACCAGACTGCTTGCTTAGATGCTTAACTATCAACCTCCTGGCTCTTCAACATCTTCAGTTTCTCTGTACATAAATTCCACTTGAAACTATTTGATTAAAGAGTCCATATAAACTTGAACCGTCGGGCTCACATGCCCTTCGGGAACTTTGGTGTTTCTATGTGATCCTTTCTGAATTGCCTTGCCAGCATCATGTATCTCGAGGGATCGTCGCTTATAAGCTACCATAGGACAATAGAATCGAATGCTATGAAAAAAAAAGCTTGTTGCTCCAACGTTTCAGAGCTAACCGACAGAGGCCGGGTAAGCGACCCGAATGGTGGCTGATGGGGGGTTCTCTCATAGGCCGTGGAGCTGACTCTGGCTGCCGTGCCGCCCTCAAACATGACTTTGATGTTTTATACCTGGCTAACTGTGCCATGTTGACCTTCTATTTACACCAACTAATGCTTTTGAAAATGTGTCCTGCCGAGTGCCTCTTGAGTTCACATTTTAAAGTTGGTTGGCCTAAGTCAACAGCCAATGGCCTGTCTTCATCCCGGACTCATTATCCTGCTCTCGCCCACGAACCGCAGTAAAACATGCAGCCCCGTCTGTGCCAGTCCAGTCTGACCTGGTCTCAACTCGGGCTGCTTCACAGCCAAGCTCCGTCATCAGGGGCAACTACCTGGCTTCGTGACAGTTAACCGCCAGAACTTTGTCGTCCATAGAACCAATATATTCGGCTGATGGGGCATCTCCCTTCAACCTCTCCTGGAATTGTGAGATTTTCTTCTTTTGGTCTTTTAAATGTTCCCAACGACGTCAGCTCGGTTGATACTCGACCTGCTGGAGTCTCAATGCTGGTGAGTGTCCCGGAAACCTGGTCTCATCAGCGTACCTGTCCTAATCACACTTCGGAGCCGCAAATTCTATCATTATGAGCACCACGCAGAAGCCTCCAGGGGACGTCCCGAGGCACCAGGTGCCTAATAGAGCTGGGCTTGAGCCACCAACCGGCCCGTCAAAGTCAGGATCAACACATGGAACTCCCTCCTCGGCCGGAAGGCAAGGGAAAGCATTGAAAGCTCCTCAGAGGTTACAGGAAGGGGCACAAATTCTGGCCCAAGAACCAACGAAGCCCAGTAGAGCAACTCAGCAAGACGATATCCATCCTACGGCCTCAGTTCCCAAGGAAGCTGCTCCCAAGGAGGCGACAAAGTACCCAGGGATGGAGCCCCTTGAACATAAGGAGCCTCGCAAAATGGATCCTGAACTCAAGCCACCCCCCCTGACTCTCCAAAAGGGAAAAAGGCCTGCTCAAGAGACTGCTCCCTCGAGGCCACAAGCTCAAACAGACTCGGCTGTTCCAAGAAAACCTATCCAAAACCTCACCGTCAATGTTCCGCAGCCACGAGGTGACTCCAGCGGTCTGCCACCACGTCCTCTTTCTAAAGTCCCGGTGTCTCCCCTATCAACATCGAAGCAAGTAAGCCATCAAGAGCAGCAGTCAACTCTGGCTTCATCTGGTCCGTTTATGCCAGGGTCTCTCCCTCCACACCAACAGGCGGCACCTAAGCAACTTCCTCTAGACACTATGAAAGATAGAGCAGAGAGTCCCTCAGTGAGAAGGAAACCGATCAAACCGCTTTCTGAGGGACAGAGTTCACTCGATAGCAAACAACCCCAGCTGCCGCAGGTCGGTAAAAGAGTAGCCAAGAGAGGTCAACGACAGCGCGAAGAACAGCCAGATCATGAGATACAGCCGAAGCAGACACATCAACCTCCGAATAAGCTTGCTCCTTCAACCAAGCCTGATGCGAACAGACGGCGTCCTCGAGGATCTGTAAAAAGAGATACGAAAGTTGAGGTCGCTGAGCAAATCCCTGGCAACAGTCGATTGAAAGTCCCCCAATCCTCTCGCAAACCCGAACCACGAACAACATTACCTTCAGAAGCTGGGAATGGCCCGGACTTGACACAGGTTCCCATGCCAAATCCCCAGAGAAGAGAAGACCCAACGCCCAAAAACATGCTTTCGAATGAGACAAGATCCGCTCAAGATCCCAGACCACAAGCTACGCAACCCAAAAAGGAAACTAACAATGTTCAGTCGGATGATCCAAAGAAATCCGAGTCTAGCCGATCAAGACGTCCCCCGAGGGCTGTCACTGTGGAGGATGAGGCAGCAGAGAGAGTTCATGCCGCTTCCTTGGATAGGACAGATTACAACCACGCTGATCGAAAGGCATATCCTGGAAGGTCGCAGGTTGATGTCCTCCTCCGAGATGTGAAGCCAGCTAAAAGTCAGGCTCATTTGGATGTAGGATCGCGAACTGATCAGCCAAAACAACAACTAGAGGTTTCTCGAGCGGATGAGCCAGGGAGACCAGAAGCAAGGCCAGCTCCCCCAAGAGTACCTGCTGTGAAGATAAAAGACGAGACAGGATATCAAGCAACCTCTATGGGCAGCGCGGAGCGCAATCGTTCTAACCGAAGGCTTCCATCTGGGAGTTCGAGAGTCAACTTTATTGCCGGGGATATGAAAACCGAAGAGAGTCAAGCCATCACAAATACTCGACCTTCAACATCACAGATGAAACATCAGGCCGACAATATTCACCCCAAGGAGCCGAGGAGTGAAGAGCCAAGACGGCATAACCCGAGGGTTCAATCGCTGGACGAGGAGAAGCCAGACAAGTCCCGAACAGCCACCGAGAACAGAGAAGACCATAGCCATTTCAACCAAATGGCACAACCTGGGAACTTACAGCCAAATGCTTCAATCGAAGATTCGATACCCATGAAGAGTCCAGCCCACAGATATCAGCAACCATCCGTCAGCCGTCAACGACGAGTTGAGCCAGGTCCTTCTCACCTGCAAGTTCCTCAACAAAAAGACCTCTCCGATGAGACCGGATCTCAGGTCGGAGAAGAGGTGCCATTCAGCCTGCGGATCGATGAACCTATCCCCCAGTTACATAACAGGGCACAAGCAGAGACACGCCGACAGGAGCCGGATACCATGAGTCCAAGAGAAACAATGGCTTATGAAGCTCAGAAATCTGGACCGCCGCCATCCAGAAACCAGCCACAGAGGAGTAACACCTCAAGACCGTTTCCCCAACAACCACCTTCCGGGCCTTCACCAAACTCTCAACAACAGCTCCAGGACCAGGATCTCCCCCATCGGCCACCTCCTTTCCCCACCCACCCTCAAAACGGGCCGCCCCTTCATCAGATCCCACGGAAGCCCCTTGGTTCCCCCCCACGACCCCCACCCCCATCAGCTGGAATCGGCCTCATGCCCCTAAGCTCAAACCCCCCAATCCCTCGCCAGCAATCCCCCCCATCTAGATCGAATACCACATCTCCTCCAATCTCGATTCTCTCGCGCCCTTCTCCTCCAAGGTCAAGCAAATTTACAGCCAGCCCCCCAAGACCACCACCTTCAAGATCAAACACAGTCTCGCCAACAAGTCCGCCACGCCCCCCTCCCCCAGCAGTTAGTCCCTTCGTTGGTACCGGCATCAGCACATTTACTTTGCCGACAAGATTTGAAAGGGAAGAGTTCCAGCCGCAACCGCCCAGTCATTCCAATACTGGTAGTTCAGTTACCAGCGAGTCGAGCACGAAGCCCCTGAACACGAAGAGACGTGGGATGGGAACTGAGAGGGGGTACGCCAGCGACTCATCCGACCCCGAACAGGGTAGGGGAAATTTTGGGCATGGCAGTGGCAACGGGACTCAGACGCCATACCTGAATATGATTATGTCTCTTGACCGCATCCCTCGCCTGCATAATATCCTGGCAGTAGTCTTCGTCTGGCTCCTTTTACTAGGTTTTGTCCTCTTCCCCGGGTCATTCACACGCACCGAGCGTCAACCCTCCGTCTCATCTGAGCAACCTCCTAACAACAACAATGAAGGCACGACAATCAGGGTAGGGCAGATCACCGTCAACGTACCCCTCTCTCTTGCCCAGAGAGTTGCCCTCGTCCTAGCGAGCGTTTTCATTCTCACTGGCGTCTTCGGCACCGCCTGGCTGGCTCTACGCTGGAGGAGAAATTACATCTGGCTACTGAACAAACTTTACCTTCCTCTGATTTTGAATGGGCTCACGGGGCTTGGAGCGACGTTGATAGCGGTGTATGCCCAGCATAATGGGGAGTGGTGTCCGCAAGCGATTGCGGTTGCTTCGGTGGAGGGCGTTGTGGTTGTCGTGAGTGGGGGGTTGTTTGGGGGGTATAATTGGTGTTTGATGGATAGGGTGAGAGGTTTTGAGGAGGTGAAGGAAGAGAAGAGGGAGAAGAGAAGGAAGGAGAGAGGGGGGAGGAGGAGGAGGGTGGGGTTGTGGGGGAGGTTGAGGGGGGTAAGGAGGAAGAGGAGTGTTGCGCCGGGCAGTGTGGTATAGTTATCCGCCTAAAGTTGTATATTTCACTAGTATATGGGATATATCATTACTTCTGGACTACGGCTCTTGTTATAGACATTGTTCAATGAATTAAATCGATCGGTCGTTATCAAACCTTAGGACGGCGTTGACGTGTTTGTTTACTTTCCCCCCTGAAATGGCTGCCCCACTGACCAGGGTTAGGGGTCTTGCTACATTGTCAGCCTGGGAGAAATGGATCCCCGCGACAGGTAACATGCGTCACACGCATGACATCTCCACCTAACAGCCACACCAAAACGGCTATTTTTATCATTCAAAATCAATGCCAACGAAAAACTTTCAATAGAGGTTGCAAGCATTTAGCCTTGTATGACATAGCCCAAATTGCGGCCTTACGCGGATCAGGTGTGTCTGCGCGCCGAGGTCGCGGAGTGTTTCGAGGTATCATCATAGACAGTTGCATATGCCTGTAATCACTTTATGAAGCATGGCATCTTTGAAGCACTGCACCGATCAGGCTGCCCTCGAAAAACTTAGTGACTGAGACCTTCGCCACGCAATACTAAATATAAGTAAATATCGCCGCGGGGGGAAGGGGGGGGGGTGGTGGGATTACCATATATATAATGGCATGATTACTCAGCTACCCGTGCCAGTCAGCAAGAGTACACTGAAGCGTCGACTTGATGGCCAGCGCCCCAGAAAATATTGGCCTGTTAAGAAGAATAACTGCCTTTGAAGTTGAATGTCATAAAAGGCACAAGCTCGACATACCCGAAATTAGCGGAGAAAACAGGATGTGTCTGAGGTATGGGTGTTGGAGAAGTGACTCCGATGCGAGGTGACAGAAGAGAAGTGATATCGTATCTCTCACATAGTTGCTTGCCTGCAACAAAGTCCTGATACAAGGATGACAGCCGCAACACTGTGCGACTTGTATGTTTTCCGTAATCTTGGTGCCTCATCTCACATGCATGTTCTGTTCCCATCGATATAGGTAACCGGTGACCCAACTTTGTAGGGACCTTGTCCAATCTCATTCGTAAGTGCTGAACTAGCTAGCGAATTGCACATCATTTACAAACCCTTCCAGAGCTGAATGATTGACAGTGCAGTCTCGAGTGGGCAGTGAATTAGCTAATCCTCAAGGTTAAACCCTTTGTTGTAAGCTGTGTGGAGCATGCTTTCATTATAGCATTGAATATATGTAAACATGTATATGTATGTGATAAGGAATTATAGGAGGATTATCATGGCAATATTGGGGCATGTGAGGGATTGTGAAGGGCAGGCAGTTCTATTTCACTGTACTAGTAAGGTTCATCTGGGAGAAAGATCCCAACGTAGTTGGCGAGTAGCTGAGAACTTTAACTGACTGAATTTGCAACCAGCTAGCAAAACAAAACTGGGGTCATCACAGGACTGTTGTTGGCTCTAGCGAGAACAAGTACTGAGACCGCCATCCTTGACTGGCTCCTTTCGAGTATCGGAACGCAGGTTGTGGCAGAACATTTGCTTGTGACTGCGAAGAAGTCCAAGGTAGCGAGCATCGAGACTCTTGGGTTTCATAACCTCATCAACTTGAAGCTCAGCTGCTGGGATGCATTTATTAAGACTGTTTACGTAGAATATGATGGTTTCGTTGGTTATGTGAAAGGGATACTAGGGTTCTCCAATGAGGATCTGGCTAAGATATGGGGAAATTTGAGGGGGCTTAAGCGAGCATGCTTCTGAGGTGTTATTATAGATGTCGTTAGGTTGTCTTGAGACTGCTATTGAGTGCAACGTATCCATATAGAAGTGTGCCTTGTGAGAACATTCACATCAAGGCGAATGAACAGGGTACCTTAATTATCTATTTCAAGAATCTGATTTCATTCATCAACATAATGACAGGAAGGGCATGTGATGGGGCATCTTGGCTTCATTCTAGTAGCCTTGACCTTGTCGGTCTTCTCCACAGGAGAGCTTATTTCAACCTCGGGATCCACTGTTGTGCTTTCTCATGTCGCCTCATGTTGTGCAATCTTCTCTGAGACTGCTGGACAAAGGGATAAGACTTAAGTAACTTTTGACTTTGTGCTGGCATCTGACTTGGCCTTAGAGATACCAGTATATATATTCTTGAAAGTACATCTAGCTGCGTCAAACTCATGGTGATGGATAATCATGAACAATTACTGGAATTCAAGGCAGACCAAGAATGAAAGTTCCTTGAGAGGACTTTGACTCTGTGGACTTGCGGGGACAATGATAGCATTTCATAAGAGCCATGTCAACGGTATTGCAGGCGAGCGATATCAGGATCAATCACGTTAAGTAGACCAACGAACTAACAGCTGTTTGGTACGTTCCTCCCACGACATGATATAGCCCTATATTTCGCCGACTTTCTCTCAGATGCAGTCAGGAATGCTCGATGCCGATTTTTTGGTTCTCGGACCTGAGGTTCTAGTTCAAGGACATATTGTACTTGCTGACTGCAACCAGGGCTGTTCTGTGAGTTAGGCAAGTGTAACTATAGCCGATCGGCGACCAATGCCGTGAACTGTGTGAACCGCAGGCCTGGTTGTGGAATCTCTGTGGAACATGGGGCGGCTTCTCTTGGCGTGAAGCGTCAGCTGATGTTGAAGCGAACGCCAAGAAACGGGAGCTTCACGGTGCTAGATGAGTCAGCAAGTGCCAAGAATAATTTTTTGAAATCTCACGATGTTGATTGGCGAATTCAAAAAAATACAGTGTGGAGATCTCCGCAGAGATCCGAGGCGCGAGAGGGCCGAAGCCATGTGCTCGGCACAGCTTCTCAAGACGAACTCTGTCCCTCGGGCGTTGGTTTCCGGAGGCGAATTTGAGGTCAATAAAGCTCCAATTTGCTCCTCAAGCGCCGTTATCAATTTTGATCTTAACTGTTACACTTTGCGCAAAAGCACGTCTTTGCCATACGGCGCGATTCTCTTCGGCAAAATCCGACTGGGGCGGCGGATCAGATCACCTCATTGCGAACAACCTTTTTTGACGGCCTCTGCGGGAGTTACCCTGCATATAAGCCATCCTGTCCCAATCCACACACAACCCGACCCATCTCCGAGGCCCCGACGACCCCTCGACGTCAATTTCTCCCGTCCCGTTCCAGGAGATCTCGAGATTTTACTTCTTTCGCTCACGCGCCTGAGCTCGTCGTGGCCAGCTGCGTCAGTATTTCTACCAAGACAACCATGTCGTTTTCAAGCCTTGTCCAGGACCTGTCCCTCCGGGACTCAAACGGGCTTCGCAGGCGCGGCGATGCCTCCGTCTCGACCGTCGATGACCGCGCATCGCACATCTCGCTGGCCAAGTCGTACACTAGTACGGCTGCCACCAGCGTGAGCATCTCGGGCGACATTTCGAGCCAGCTCCACGCCGGCTACTGCCACCCGCTGGCGAGAACATGGCAGGCTGAGCGTCAGCTTACAAAGGTTAGCAGAATGCGTGTCTTCACGGAAGCAAACAAACTCGGCTGACGCGCGGCATTTTACCAGTCCATGCTCATCTATCCTCTCTTCATCTCGGATCAAGACGACGAGGAGACCCTGATCCCGTCGTTGCCGAACCAATATCGCCGCGGCATCAATCGTCTGGTACCCTTCCTCGAGCCTCTTGTGCGCAAGGGCCTGCGCTCCGTCATTCTGTTCGGCGTGCCCCTGAAGCCTGGCACCAAGGACGCTCTGGGCACTGCTGCCGATGATCCGGAAGGTCCCGTGATCCGCAGCATCCGCCTGCTGCGCCAACGCTTCCCGCAGCTCTACATCATAGCTGACGTGTGCTTGTGCGAGTATACCTCCCACGGCCACTGCGGTATTCTGCGCGACGATAGCAGCCTCAACAACCAGCTTTCGGTCGATCGCATCTCGGATGTGGCCGTCGCCTATGCTAAGGCCGGCGCCCACTGTGTGGCCCCTTCCGACATGAACGACGGTCGCATCCGCGCGATCAAGCTCAAGCTAATTGAGGAGGGCATTGTCCATAGCGTGACGCTCATGTCGTACGCGGCCAAGTTCTCGGGCTGCCTGTACGGGCCGTTCCGTGATGCTGCCGGGTCGGCTCCCTCGTTCGGCGACCGTCGCTGCTACCAGCTTCCTCCCGGCGGCCGTGGTCTGGCTCGCCGGGCTATCATGCGCGACATCCACGAGGGTGCTGACATCATCATGGTCAAGCCCGCGGGTCAGTACCTTGACATCATCAGCGATGCCAAGGAGCTGGGCCGCGATTTGCCCATCGCCGCGTATCAGGTCAGCGGCGAGTTTGCCATGATCCACGCGGCCGCCAAAGCTGGCGTGTTTGACCTCAAGGGCATGGTTTTTGAGAGCCACGAAAGCATTCTCCGCGCCGGCGCGACTATTATTATTAGCTACTTTACGCCCGAGCTTTTGGATTGGCTGTCCAACTGAGTGTAGCTTTAGGAAGAGTATTAGAGGCGTTCTGGAGTATAGGTGTAGAGGTGTCGGGATATCCATAAACATAACGCGGATGGGTAACGGGACTATTTTGTGGGAGGAGAATGTGTACTGTTCTCGGTAATTTTATTTTTGTGTTGAAGTCGTCAAACTGATGCTTGATCGGCCCTTCTCTGCCTGGACAGACTGGGCAGACATCCGGTTTGGCGTGTATATACTTACTAATCTCCGGTCTTATCATTTCGATACTTACGGCGTGGCGGTCTGCTATGTGTGTTTCCTGCGATGTGTAGGATAGGCTGTTGGTTGGAGGTGTTGAACGAATGGTAGTCGCTCTCAAACGAGTTCAAAACCCTCATTAACGCCAACCTCTCCCGTCCCCTTCAACGAGTCCTGAACTAGTAGCCCTTGGCTGACAGAAGGTTATGTTAAACTCCAGCACCTTAGCCTCAGTTTTCCACTTCTGAGATCTAAAAGCCAAGGCCAAGATAACTGACATGTGATCGGGTATCCGGCAAAATGGAAATGATATTGTCGTGCTCCATGACGGCGATGCAAACGGCAAACCTTTCAGGCTGCAGATAGCACATGTCAAACCAGCTCCGTCAAAGATGACCCTTTGGAGAAAGGCCTTAAGCGTAATGAGAGACTCATTCGATGCATTGTGTGTCTTCTTGACTGCCTGACTGTTGATGTCATCCATCAGCATGCATGCGTCTCGCTGATCCGAACTTGAGACTCGGGGCTGTGTATATAGGCTGCTCCTTGGCTTGAGAAGCACATGCATAAAAGCCCATGGCTGCGCTGCTTGTGATTGAGGGTGGATGGCCGGGCTTCTTAAGCAACAATATCTCTCACAGCTTGCTCTGTTTTGCTACTTCGACCGTCTTCCTCCTGTTCATATCCCCCGAGGCTTTTCTCCTGCCGGAGCTTCGTTTGTGTTTCGACCGACATTGCGAACACTCAAGCTCTTCATACGCATACGTTTCCGGAAGAGGCGTAACACCAGGTAGTTATTAACCAGAGACGTGCTTTCAACACAGCGATGCCGCTCTTATTCCTCGGAGACCGCTCTGGATCGTCTTCTGGTCCCAGCGAGACAAACGACGCCAACTATGTCGCCAGCGAACTAGACCGTATAGAAAGTCAAAAACACGAGAGGAAGGCACTCCTCAGAGAAAGTGATAACCACATCTTGACCGGAGATAACGACCGAGAAGAAGTAATAGCACAAGCCCTGGAACCTCAACTCCAGCAAATCCTCCGGACCACTCGTCGCATCATGCGTCAGATCCGCTCTCTCATCATTCGCCTCTTAATCTTCTTTATCCCGAGCTTTCTGCAAGATCGTTTCACCGGCCGACATGGCAGCAGCAGCTCCTCCCACGTCAACAGCACTAACAACAACCTGGGCCCGACTGCCTACCTGGATGGCATCCGCGGCGTGGCAGCCCTCTTCGTCTTCTTCTGCCACCTGCTCTACACCTGCTTCGAGATCGCCCCAGGCTACGGCACCAGCGGCGACCACTATAACCCGCTGCTGCTGCCGTTCGTGAGGCTGTGGTTCTCCGGGCCGCCGATGGTCTGCGTCTTCTTCGTCGTGTCGGGGTATGCGCTCAGCCTAAGGCCGCTTAAGCTGCTGCGCTCGAAGAGGTGGGGGGAGTTTGCGGGGACTATGGCAAGTCTGGCTTTTCGGAGGTTTTTTCGGCTGTTCCTGCCGACTGCTATCTCGACGCTGAGCGTTGTGTTTCTGGTGAGGATTGGGGCGTATGAATGGACGAGGGACTTCGCGTATGATGAATTTATCATGCGCAATGTGCAGGAGATTCATTACGATAGGCGGCCGACCACGCGGGAGCAGCTTGTTGAGTGGGCTTGGGCGATGTTCAACTTTATTCATATCTGGGATTGGGATGCGTTCGGCGGCAGCACTAAGATTGACGTGCATCTATGGACGATTCCGGTCGAGTTTCGCGCGTCCATGATGCTCTTTATGACCATCATCGCGACCTCACGCCTAAGGACGGGTGCCCGATTCGCGGTTGTCGGCGCCATCATGCTGTTCGCATACCGCGCTTCCCGCTGGGAGATGATGCTCTTTTATGTCGGCATGCTCCTTGCCGAACTGGATCTCATCCGTGGCATACACGACCCAGCTCCAGCTCCAGCTCCAGCCCCAACGTCGCTGCTCTCATCGTCAATTTCGCTGGCTCCGACGCCGTACCCGACGCCAAACATCTCTCGGGCTCACTCACCCCTCTCATTTACCCTTAAACCGGCATCGTCGTCAAGTGTTCTTTGCCTGCCAGCGCTCAAGCAAGAGGAGCCAGAGCACCAGCTCAAAGAAGCTGAAGAAGCAAAACCCCAACCATCATCTCCTCCCCGCCGCCGCAATCCAAACCCGTACACGTCCTTCCCTCAATCACTCATTTGGCCCTCCATCTCCATCCTCGCCCTCTACCTCATGTCCCAACCGGACATTGGCTCCGACGAAACCCCGGGCTACGAGACACTCGTCCATCTCCTGATCCCTTGCTGGTGGGGCATCGACGTCTCGGACCCTGACCGCTCGGACGAAGCTCTCCACGGCAACTGCCGCGAGGCAGCACGCAACCACTACCGGTACCTGCAATCTCTGGGTGCCGCGCTCTTCGTGGCGGCAGCCGCCCGCTGCGCGTGGTGGCAGAGGAACGTGTTTGAGAGCCCCGTGGCGCAGTACTTGGGGAGAATTAGCTACGCGGTGTATCTGTGCCACGGGCCAGTGATGCATACGCTAGGGTATGCAGTAGAGAGATGGGTGTGGCGGTTGACAGGGACGCAGACAACGGGGAGGTATGTGGGCGGGTTTGTGGTGGCGTGTGGGATTGTGGTGCCGTTGGTGCTGTGGGTGTCGGATGTGTTCTGGCGAGTGGTGGATGTGCAGTGTGTCAAGTTTGCTAAGTGGTTGGAAGGGAAGTGTACAATTGATGAGGGGAAGAAGTGAGTGCGGACGAGGCGGAGCAGAGAGGAGAGGTTCGCGCATGATCGCGTAGGTGCTTTTGTTTATTCTTGGATAACATAAGAATTAAGAGATATCCATTGATTTTTTTTTTTTTTTTCCCTTTTTCTTCCCGGATAATGTTAGTGAACTTCGGTAAAATACGTACATGTTTTAGCTCCTCAATAAAGATTCCATAAACGCTGATAACCGACGCTTGAGCAGCTCAACATAAAATGTTTTTAACCTTGCAGTCATTTCATCAAACAGCCCCCAGCTCCAGCTCCCCGACATCGACTTTCTCCTCGAACGCAGTGTGACAAGAATGAGCTCATACTCTCAGAGCCCCCTTAGTCTTCCATTATCTCGTTGTCCAATTGGCGCATACCGCTCCCGTAGGACCTCCTCAACACTACGGTTCATCCTCTCCTCGCGTAGACGGCTATCAAACCGCTCAGCCAGCGCTCGTTGCACATCCGTCATCTCAAGCACCTTCTCAACAACCTTATGCTCAAGCTTCTCTTCAGCCTTATCTTCCGCAATCTGAACCCTCTCCCTTGCCTCATGAATAAGTCCAGACGCCTTCTCCTTCGCATGCCTCAACTCCTCCTGCACAACCTTCACATCCCTCCTAATCTCCCTCACCATCTTGTCCCTGACCTCCCTCGCCTCCTCCACAACAGCCCTCTCCGCCTCCTTCACAGCCTGCCCCGCTCTCTCCCTAGCATCATGCAGCGCCGCCCTTGTCTTTGCCGACGCCAGTGCAGCAGCCTGCACCGTCAGCCCCGGCTCATGGTTCCTCTCTTCCCACTCCACCTCTTGCACCCTTTGTGGCGGCTGCTGTGGTCGCCTGACTACCACGACCTCTTCCACTACCGTCTTGGGCACCTCCCATCCCATGATGCGCGCCACATTTTCTTCCAAGTGTTCCCTCACGCCCTGCCAGTCTGTCTCCATCGCCCAGCGGAGGGCCCCCTGAAGTTCGGCGTTCCATCGCTCCTTTGCGGACTCGACAAGCTTGGAGATGGGGCCCTGGGTTGGGCCCCTCGGTCGGAGAGACTCCAGGACGGCGGTGGCGTCATCGGGACTGGAGTAGAGGAGGCTCCGGCGGGGGAGGTAGGTGCCGTCCGGGAGGATGACGCTGGCGTTGTGTCGGCGACGGAGCTCGAATTCGTCGGTGGGAGGGACGAGTGAGTCGAGGGTGGCTGCTTGGGAGCGGAGGATAGTAGCTTGGGCCAGGCGGTTTTGGGAGTGCGTGTGGAGGGCAAGGTAGGTTGCGGCGAGGGTTATGGTGGCACCGCCAGCCTTTTTACAACAGGATTGTGAGCGTGTATAGAGAGTTGTATGATTGGGGACGGGATGCATACGAAGCCGGCTAGAAACCCCATCTTGAAGGTGTGTTATGAGCGAGTTTCGTTGAGATTATGAGGTAATTCTTGATGAGAGGCAGGAGATTGGTTGAAATAAAAATCGCCAAGTAAAGTTTAATTTTCGCAGTAATGAGAAATTGACGTTTAAATGAATGACTTTTGTGAAAAAAAAACTCGAGTCATCGAAAATTTGTTATCGCCATGTTTGGCGGCATCACAAGATGGTGATGACGTCGCTACATTTCAACCCGAACATCAACTTGAACCAAGTGCCAAGACATCCCACCCTGGCTCGCCGGCAAGGCACAGACCAGTAAGCCCCACAAGACTCCCGACGTCAGTTCTTGGCAACCGGGGTCGGCGCGGCTTTTGGTCAGGGTTGAACGCCAAGGGTTGGCTATGGACCCAAAAAAACTTCGGTATTACGGCCATCGCAAGCAGAAGACCGAGCGAGTTGTGGCATCTATCCACCCAACCCGCTGCCGCACGCCGACCGTACGATATCCCGACGACTCGAGGTTGATCCGTCTTGCCCTTCCGCGATTAGAAAGCCGCATCCCATAAGCTCAATTGGCCCCCAGCTACCGACAGTCACCAACGACAAGTCGACTACACCGGCCGCGACGGACCCCTCCTTCACTCCCTCCATCTCCTCAACGTTACCTACGCTTTCGCTCTCTACCCCCCCAACGACATAGCCAATAACCAAAAATGGCGGGTGGTCACATGAAATATCGCCAACTCTCGCGCACGAGCGCGCACCGACAAGCCTTGCTTCGGAACCTCGTCACCTCCCTGATCAAAAACGAAGCCATCCACACAACCTGGCCGAAGGCCAAAGAAGCCCAGCGCCTCGCCGAGAAGCTGATCACGCACGCAAAAAAGAACGACGAGGTCGCGCGGCGCAAGGCACAGGCCATTCTATACGTACGCACTTCCCGTTTCTCCCAGAACATTTCCCCACTGATCAACGGGTGTTATGATACATACAGGAAGATCTTCAGACGCCGCACGAGCTGATGCCAAAGCTGTTTGGCGAGATCCGTGAGCGGTATTTGAATCGTCCCGGCGGGTATACCCGCGTGCTGCGCACCGAGCCGAAGAATCGGGCTGATCAGGCCCCCTCGGCGATTCTGGAGCTGGTCGACGGGCCGAAGGATATGCGGTTTTACATGACCGCTGCGACGGTGGCTCGCGATCGTCGGCTGGGTAAGCCGCACACTGATTTGACGCTCAAGAATATCGAGAAGGTTACGCGGTACCGGCAGAACGGCAAGGAGGAATTCGAGAAGCTGGTCGAGAAGATTTATCAGATGAATCTGTGCGACCCCATTGCCGCGGCTACGGCTGCTGTTGCATCTGAGTAAGGGGGAGGGACATCAACACGGGCTATGGGTGTGTTGAAGGGAAGAGTGGCATGTTTGGTGTTTGGGTGGTTGATATTAGTGTATACCTAACCTAGGAATGTACATCACGGCATCATGTAAGATATAGGTACGTTCAGTTACAACACGGGGGAAATGGCTGGTCTGTCTGTTCTTTGGTTTTATTACGTAGGCATCCAGGAAGGAAACGCCGCTACATCATCTACCAACAAAAAAAAAGTAAACTACACAAAATCGAATGTGTCACCCTGCTCGTGAAGCATCCGGCCTACCCTCGACGTCCCGACGATCCTTTCCAACTTCATCACATCATACTTGGAAAACATCACCCTAATCACACCCTGCCCGGGCTCTAGCAGTAGCGATTGCTCGCTCTTCTGCAGATAGTCGCCCGCGATCTCGCGATAGAAGACGGGGTTGTCGGGCAGGCTGTAGAAAATTACCCTCTTGACGCCCTTGATCTTGTACCTGCGGAAGTGGTGCGCGCGCTCCGTGTACAGAAGCACCTTCTGCTTGCCGTTCAGGAAATGCGACCGCGCCCGGGACGCATCCGGTACGTCGGTATACTCGGAGATGGTACCGAAGGAAACGTTCTCGACCGCCGGGTTGTTCGCAAAGTAATTGCGCACGCGCACGAAGTCGAGATACGAGGGTATGAAGATGAGCGTACCAGCAGCATCACGCGCCTTGTGTCGTGTGAGTGCCGGCACGATGGCCTTGGTGAAGTAGGCGAACCGAGCATCCGGATCTGCCGCGATCGATGATGAATCGAACCGGCTGAACGTCTGGCGGGCCTTCACAGGCAGGTTCTGTATCATGCCCGGGCATTCCTGCTGTAGACGCGCCTTGCCCGCCCAGTTGTGGCAGTACGCACGCACAAGCTCCGCTAGCTCGGGGGTATTGAAGGCGCTGAAGATGACGGTTTGCCGGAAGTACTTAGCTTGATCATCCAAGTACCAGCTGCGGACGCGGCTGAAGTCGCAACCGTGGGCGTCGCGCGGCTGGATGTTGAGGTGCTCGAAGACAAATTCCATGTGTTCCCAGTTCTGCATCAACAGCGCCTCAGCCATGTCGACAATCACCAGCTCGACGGAGCTGAGGAAGTCAAAGTCGAGCTTCTTCTCTTCTTCAGACCCGATGGCCATGCGAAGGCCTAGTGGGCTGGCGAAGATCATGTCCGAGTTATAGAATTGCGCAAAGTACTTAATCGTCTTGCGTGTGAACTTGACACCCAGTCGGAACAGGTCGTCATCGTTGCCGGAGAAGAGGTCACGGAAGTCTTCCGGCTTGTCGTCCGAAAATTTGCTTAGTTTGTCTACGTAACCATCCTCGAAGCGCTTGCGGTTCTCTTGCTGGTCGGGCTGGACGATTGAAACAATCATGTCGAGCATCTTGACACATTGCGCACGGGTAGGCATGATCCAGAGAACCTTGGGGCGGGTGAAGCCTTGGTCGCGGAATTCCAAATCCTCGTTCTCTCCGGCTTTGGCAAGCTTGCTGTTATTCTTGATGACGCGGTCGCGGGTCCTGTTCAAGTCAGTATCACTTGGCCTAAAAAGTACTTCGCGAAGAACATACTTGAAGACGTGGTTGAGGGCATGAAGACATGCCATCCTCCTCAGACTTTGAGAGTTTGCGACCGTCCGGTTGCAGAATAGCAGATCCTGGTAGTTGAAAAGCGCGGGGGCAATAGTCTGTTCAACCTGATCAAACTCAGGGTGCTTGGCTTCCATAGACTCTCGTAGCTTCTTCTTAAGCTTGAGATCCTTAATTCCTGACACAGGAGGGGGGATCAGAGCCTTCCCCTCAAGACCGTCCACAGCAGGCATGTTAAGGAAAATTCTCGTCTGTGATGACGATATCCTCTCCAAGCGCCACTTCCCTTCCTGGATGGCTTTGATCCTAGGCTGCACCATGTCTTCCTTAGGGTTGGAGAAATGCACCTCGAATGGGTCGGTGTCATCGAGATCGTCGTCATCATCAAACAGATCCTCGGGGGGTGCATTGCTGGGGTCCTCCTCCGGCTCTTCGACCAGGTCAACATCCCGATCCTCTTCGTCTTCCCCATTCTGGCGTTGGGGTGCCGACTCCTCCTTGACCTCCTGCGGGCGCTCTTGATTCTCGCCTGACGGATGATCCAGTTTTCTCCGTTTTGCCTTATGCGGGTTGCTTTCAGTTAGGCTGCGCAACAATGCCATGTACGGCTGAACAGGCTGCTTGGCCTCTTCCTCCTCTCCCTCATCCGAGTCCACATCCATAACTTCAGCCTCAGGCTCAGAGGCGCTGGCCTCACTCTCAGAATTACTGTTTGGTCAGCAGCCTTGAATTAGAAAACCGGAAAACTATGAGAGATTTGAGATTTTGCAGCACTTTAATCATAAAGAAATACGTACTCATCATCTAGTCGAGCATCATGGAACTTCACACTCCGGACGGGAGCCGTTCCCTTTCCAGCTTTTGCTCGACCCCGGACGGTACTCCTTCCTTTCCGTTTTGCTGAACGACCTCCGGCCATTGTGAGTTGCTCAACTTTCAAGATATTAATTACTTTGATTCAGTTGTGATGGTATCGATTCTGAGCCAATGATCAGATCGTGGTTATGAGATTCCAAATGTCTCGACAAGAAACAGCTAAAAAAAAAAAAAGGATGAAAGTTGAGATGCGAATGCAGTTCAGCCTTGCAAAACGGCTCTCGAGAGCATCCAGTCAGAGCTTATTGCCAAGACTAGAAGTGGAACCAGAATACAACCCCACTTCAGCCTCATGTCTGCCTATCACCCCACTTTCTTAATCCGTCAGCCGTGTGCTTATCGGCTTATCTTAGCGCGCACAACCCAGTCCCGCATCAGCTGTAAATCCAAAAATTCAGGGTGCCAAAAGCTGAGAGCGGACAGCCCTGGAGCCCTGCCTGCCTGCCACCTGCTTGGAGCCCTTGGAGCCCTGTCTGGAGCCTGGAGCCCAGTCCTTTGGTGGTGCTGCGAGCCTGCGAAGAAAAAGAGAACGGCGCCTGTGCTTTCTTCCCGTCCATTTTTTTTTTTTTTTTG
>Ga0065720_1019371_pt1 | contig 27486 bp, 22 predicted proteins | sample Thericmetagenome_FD_59107 | JGI IMG/M metagenome (GOLD analysis project Ga0065720, IMG submission 59107) | Thermophilic microbial communities from the Joint Bioenergy Institute, California, USA of rice/straw/compost enrichment - eDNA_2 v2... | ecosystem: Engineered > Solid waste > Grass >... | reverse complement strand
GATTTTGTCTAGTTAACTATAGAAATCTGTCGCGATATTGATATTAAATCTAAATCCTGTTCAGAACAATTTCTGCTTGATTTGATCTTATTTTTTGATAAATTATGCTAAGTTGGATCACCAGACTTGATGACTTCTGGGGAGGATCTTGTTTGAGATTTTCAGTTGATCATAAATTTTTTGAAGGACAAGTTATAGCCAGGGTCTATAATAAAACTTTACTAAGAGAAAAATGTTTTTTTCTAAGAATTTAAAATAAGGGTCAGAAAGTTTATTCAAAACTCTAAAGAATTCATATTTTGCATTTTCGGTGATTTCGTTCCTAATAAACTTAGTTTCAAACTATATCCTAAAAAAATTGAATAAATCAAATAAAATATAACTCTCATGTCTCATTTATCAGGCCGTACAACATCTCTGAGGAGCGGACCCACAACTAGGACCCAAGGGTATCATTAAAAGAAGGTCTTTTAAATAAACTTTTTAGTTATAGCACTCAGAATAGGACTAGAATTACCAACCAGATAAGGCAACAACCGAAGAATAATATTGTCACTAACACTACTGGGAACATGGGTGATGAAACTATCTTTGAAGATGGCAAGGATGTCACACCCAAGATGTAATGAAGCATTTTGAATTTCTTAACGAGGAAAAGTCTAATCACTCCAGAAATCTTGAAGAATTATGAGAAAGTTCAAGAGCAAAAAGATAGATTACTGAAGTCACAGCAGGCAATCAAGAACTCACAAATGGAATCCAGCAGTGTAATGAAGCAATCCTCTAATGTATAATTTAAATTGATGTCTTTGTTGAACTTATCAGGATGATGAATCATCAAGAATGCAACAAACCTCAATGATGCAAAGTTCCATGCTCGACTCAAGACAATCTGCAAGCTCTGATTACTCCGATGATGACTCTCGATCAGTTAGCAATAAATTACGAGTTTTTTATGCTTTTTAGAGAACCGATGATGGCGGAGCGGCAAGAAGGAAAAAAGCCAAAGAGCCAAAAGGACCCACCGAAGAGGAGCTAAATGAAGATATCGCCGTATTGTTCCAAGAAACACCTACAATGACCCTTCTCTGGATGTATTTCTTCGTCTAAACATATTTCACCATTTTAGCCCTTCTTGCACTGTCAGCCCAGATAACCAAAAACTGTACGAGGAATATCAAAAAATCAATAAATATTATGATGAAGTAAGGATATCAGCAATTTAAGCTAAACACTTTAGCTCTTAAAATCAAAAGCAGGACGAAGTGATAATTTTGGAGCTCGCCCAACACAAACCTTCAACTATGGTCAGAAAGTCAGCGAGCAAAATACTATTCGTATTGATAGAGCTGAAGCCAAAGCCTTCGCTGCTGATTGGGATATTCATAAGACTATGAAATCTGAGCAACTCACTGCTGTTGAAGAAGCTCAGCTTGAAATGTATTTGGGAATATAGATTTAGCTTACCTGAATAGAAAGAAACTCATAGAAGAGGAGATGGAAGAGAGACTCAAGAATGAATATTCTACTCTTTCCACCAAATTGGAAACTATCAGGGCATGGTCCTCAGCTGCTGATGCTGAAAGAGCCAGAAATCCCAAGAAGCCAAAGGATGCTGAATCTAATAGCCACACAACTTCTCAGTAAAGAAATTAAATTTTGGTTCTTAGATATTCTAGCGTGGGCGGACTTAAATCTGGCAATACGGGTGCCAAGAGTTCTCTGCTAAATTCATCCACTACAACTAGAAACAAGCTGGCAAGCTCTGTAACTAGAACCACTAAGAGATCTATTATGAATGTAAAATTGACAAGAAAATAGAATAATTGTTAAGGATACAATGACTACTGATAATGCTCCTGTTATGGATGGCCCTGAGGATCTTGCTGAAGAGGAAGAAGTTTTACCAGAATACACTGATGAAGAAAGAAAAATTTTCGAGAATCGTAAAATTTTGAAATTTTGTTTGTAAAAGTAATAGCCAATCTCAACCTCAACCTTAAATACATTGAGAGAATATTAAACCTTGGAACCTTCCATAAACAGATCGTCACATATAGAAACTACCCTGAATTCAGATTGAAGAATGAAGGATCTAACGATCCTAAGGATAAGAAATTCGGTATCATGAGAGGTCTAAAGACTGCCAAGAGGGAAGAAGAAAAACAGGAACAAAAGGAAGAAATCTCAACTCTGAACTTCTTATTTAAGTTCAACTGTGAATTGACCAAGGGGCATACTGTTACAAGCGTTGATTGGAACAGCATTAATCCTGATCTCTTGGCTGCTTCTTACGGAGAATGTGAACTCAGTCCTGATAGCCCCGGATATCTTATGTTCTGGACCTTGAAGAATCCAAATTATCCTGAAAGAATAATCAAGACTCCTTCAAGAGTTATGAGCTGCAAATTCTCAAAGACTATGCCAAACCTCATCGCCACTGGTTGGTACAACGGTGTTGTAGCCATATACGATATAAGAGTTTCCGGAGATAGGCCTATTGCTGACAGCAGAACTCATCCTAAAAAGCATTTGGATATAGTTTGGGAAGTTCAATGGACTCCAAGAGGATCTGGAAATGATAAAGCTGAAAATATTATCTCTATCTCTTCTGACGGTCGTGTTGTTGAATGGTTCATGAAGAAGGGTCTTGAATGCCAAGGTATAATTAGTTGAATTTTAGTTAAAAGATAGATATTATGACCCTCAAGAGACAGACCAATCCTTCACACAAGGATGACAACATTGAAGGAATGAACTTCAGAACTACTTCTGGTTTCTCCTTCGATTTCTTGAAACAAGAGGGATCACTCTATTTAGCCTCTACTGAAGATGGTACTGTTCACAGATGCAGTAAGTCATACACTGAGCAAGCCTTGGAAAGCTACTTTGGACATAAAGGTAATTTGAATAATATTTGAAATAATATTTTCAGGCCCAGTCTACAAAGTTAGAGCTAATCCTTTCTGCTCTGATTTGTTCCTCACCTGCAGTGCTGATTGGTCCTGCCGTCTTTGGAATTGGAAAGAAGAACAATACAGAAATATCTTCCAAGTACTTTCGAAATTTTGTTTGTACTCATAATTTAGAATCTTGACCTATTTGATGAAGTCCTTGATATAGAATGGAATCCTTGGATGTCCACTATGTTCGCTAGTGTTGCTAAAGATGGAAGACTTGAACTTTGGGATCTTGCTAAGGACGTCCTTGATCCTATTGCTGCTGAAAAGCCTAAAGATGTAAGAGATAGTAACTTTCATTCTAATTCCCATAGGATATCAAATTACCACCCAGAAAAACTGTTAAGTTTTCTCCTAATAGTCCTATTTTAGTAACTGGAGATTATGATGGAGACATAAATGTTTATAACCTACACGGTAAAGATCTTGGATGAACATTTTAATCAGAATAGGCTTTGATGAATTCTTTAATATGAGTGAGAAACAGCAAGAAGAGAGAATAATTAAGGCTGTTTACCCTACAGGTTATAACAAACACAATAGAGAAGAAATGGATCATTAGACAATTTGATGAGCATAGCCTCCAAAATCTTTATAATGTAATTTAGATATATTTTGATGTCCTCTACATCTCTTTGAGTTGACACCTTATCACTATATATTTCTTTGTTCCGAAGAGATTTTCATTCCAGTACAGTTGCTTATAATTAAGGCTATTCAAAGATAAAATTCTCTTTTCCTTGAAAGTGACATTTTCCTGACGGTTTTCTTTCATATAGGAAATAGTCATCTTAGAACATTCGCATAGAAATTACCATCTATAAAACTCAACTGTTTCTTCAGAATCCTAGTTAGCTTTCTTTTAAAAAAAAATGTTGATTAAGAGAAACTGAGACAATTTTTTTTCTTGGAGATTTAATTCAACATTCAAGGAAAAAGAAACACATATTTATGAAACGAGTACACTATTTTTGGAAAGATTATGACCAGTTTGGACTGATCACAAGATTTTTCTATATATTCCTAAGTGTGTTTATAAATCACCAGCATCATAATGATCATCAGCTCCTCCAGTTTGTCCACCAGCTTGTTGATAGACTCTGCTGATAATGGGGTTACAAACACTATCACATTAGAAAAAGTTTTCAAATATTTTTACCTTTCGAGTTCCTTTTGGTGCTCTTCGAATTCTTCCTTGCTAGCTCCTTGGTTGGCATCAAGCCATGATTGAGCTTCCTTAAGGGCGTCCTTGATCTTTTCCTTTTCATCTTCAGAGATCTTGTTAGCGAGCTTTTCAGGGTCTTCAATAGTGTTTCTCATGGAATAGATATAGTTTTCGAAACTGTTCTTGGCGTCAATTCTTTCCTTGGTGATTCTATCTTGGTCAGCAAATTCTTCAGCTTCCTTGATCATTCTTTCGATTTCTTCTTGAGAAAGTCTTCCTTGATCGTTGGTGATAACAATGTTCTCACTCTTTCCACTTCCCTTATCTTGAGCTGAGACCTTAAGAATACCGTTGGCATCAATATCGAAGGTGACTTCGATTTGAGGAACTCCTCTGGGAGCGGGGGCGATACCAGTCAAGTCGAATTTACCCAAAAGATGGTTGTCCTTGGTCATGGGTCTTTCTCCTTCATAGATTTGGATGGTGACAGTGGTTTGTTGATCTTGATAGGTGGTGAAGATTTGAGACTTCTTGGTGGGAATAACAGTACCTCTGGGGATGATCTTAGTCATGACACCTCCGACGGTTTCGATACCGAGGGTCAAAGGAGTTCTATCGATCAAAAGAAGCTCTCTGGTGTCTTCAGCGTCAGCTCCACAAAGAACACCTCCTTGGACAGCAGCACCATAAGCGACGGCTTCATCAGGGTTAATACCTCTGTTAGGTTCCTTTCCATTGAAGAAGTCCTTAAGGAGTTTTTGGACCTTAGGAATACGAGTGGAACCTCCGACCAAGACGATTTCATCGATTTGGTTCTTCTTGAAACCAGCGTCATCAAGAGCGGTTTGGACGGGTCCAAGGGTCTTCTTGAAGAGATCAGCGTTAAGTTCTTCGAACTTAGCTCTGGTGAGGACTTCAGAGAATTCTTCTCCGTCCAAAAGATCTTCGACTTCAATCTTGACTTCGTGGACATTGGAGAGAGCTCTCTTACCCTTTTCAACTTCTCTCTTCAATTTTTGGATAGCGCTCTTATCATTGGAGATATCCTTATTATACTTCTTCTTAATAAGCTTAATGAAGTGGTCAAGGACTCTTTGATCGAAATCTTCACCTCCCAAGTGGGTATCACCACTGGTGGCGATAACTTCGAAGACACCGTGATCAATACTCAAAATAGAGACATCGAAAGTACCACCTCCGAGATCGAAGACCATAATGTTCTTTTCTTCCTTCTTGTCAAGACCATAAGCGATAGCGGCGGCGGTGGGTTCGTTAACAATTCTGATAACGTTAAGACCAGCGATGGTTCCGGCGTCCTTAGTGGCTTGTCTTTGGGCGTCATTGAAATAAGCGGGGACAGTGACGACAGCGTTCTTGACCTTGGTTCCCAAATAAGTTTCAGCGATTTCCTTCATCTTGGTCAAGACCATAGCGGAGATTTCTTCAGGAGCGTAAACCTTATATTCTCCATGGACCTTAGCCTTGATATATGGCTTTCCATCCTTATCAACAATTTCATAAGGAAGGAACTTCTTATCGTGTTGGACGGTGTTTTCGTTATATCTTCTACCAATAAGTCTCTTGACATCATAGATAGTTCCAGCGGGGTTGAGAGCGGCTTGGTTCTTAGCGGCTTCACCAATAAGTCTTTCTTCATCAGTGAAAGCGACGACGGAAGGAGTAATTCTATTACCGAGTTCATTGGGAATGATCTCGACTCTTCCATTTCTATAAATACCGACACAAGAGTATGTGGTACCAAGATCGATACCAACGACTGGACATTCAGGTCTGTCCTTCTTCTTGTCATCTGCGAAGGTGCAGGCGAACAAGGCGAGGATGAAAACAGCGAGGGTGAGTGTTTTCATGAAATAGATATGTGTTTTAGATATATTTTATTTATCAATTCTTTATAAAAGTCCTATTTATACTAAGGAATATTCTCGAATACACGTGTATTATGTATTTTTTTTACAGATCATGGCTTATTATTACAACACATCTGTTTAGTATACTGAGAGTTTTCAACTTCTGTTACACCACTTGGCCAATCAGCCAGATGAGTAACTGTCACCATACACACCCAACAGTCTAAAAATCTTGAGAACTTTCTAGATCTCCATTCTAAACCTCCTCAATCGCCTTAATTTCATACTGTTGCGCTAGAACTTTAATCAAATAGATTAAGCATTTGCCTAAACTACGAGCAAGGGTTGAAGAACTCTTCCCACTTTGGCAACTACGAAGAAAAAAAAAATATCTAGAATAGGGTCTTGATTGGATAGGTAATGAGAAAATTTGATAGGGTTGACATGTTTGTCCCTTTTTCTTGATGGTTTTAATTTTCAAAACTTTGTTCTGAAAAGTTGACTTATTCAATAAAATTTACAACTAATGTCTCAAGATCTTAACAGCTTGATCGACTTTGATCTAAACAATTTCAGACATCTTGACTACTTAAGAGAGCACCTTTATCCTTCTGTAAACAAAGCCCTTGAGATAGTAAAATGATTCCTAAATGTCTTGACCCATTCAGCTTATTGACCATTTGATCAAAACAAATGAAGTTCAGACACATCAGGAAAGACTCAAGCAAAAGAAAATAAGAGACCGTTTGGAGCAAAAGAGAATAGAAAAAGAAAAGCTCAGAGAAGAGCTTGGTATCTAAACATCATATTCAAACTGAATCTCAATAGGCTCCGATTACGTGTCATCAAGTGATGAAGAAGAGTCTGTAAAGGAAGAGCCAGTAGAAAAGCCCAGTGATGAAGATATAACCCTCGCCCAGGAACCTTTAGAGACCCAGAAAGATGATACGGAAGAGAAACTGCCAAGTGGAAAGCTTGTAAAAATTCTGTTTGAGTCAAATTCATCTGATTAGGCCCCCATTCAGGAAGAAGAAGATATAGAACCTTCCCCAGATAAAATAAATCACAGTACCCCTGAAGAAAGTAGAGATAATACTATTATGCAAGAAATTTTCAATCCTATCGAGTTCCTAGGATTGACCCTTAAAAAGATTAAAAATGGAGAAATACCCTCTCCTAGTCCTAAGGATATTAGCACTATTAACAGAGCAAAGTCAACAAGTCCATCTATTTTGAACTTATCTAAGAATGCCGAATCTTCTATAAGGTCCCCTCACTAATTTTGCTGTTGGAGTTATATACTTATTATCAATGCATATACACGCATCTTGTAATAATAAGTTCTCACTTCACTTAAAAAAATATACTCTTGATCCTCTCTAAAATAAAAGATACCAGACCCTACCTCGAATTAAAAAATAGAATTATTGTCCATTTTGTTTCAAAGTAGACTTAGATTTCTCAGCTTTCGATGGACTATGTATTACAATGAAGATCAAGGTTGATTGTTAAAGCTAACATAAATACACAGATAGATCTTTCTGTCAGAGGTTCAAGGTTAAGGAAGAAGCCACTGTGGCACGGTAGGATCAAATAAATTAGGGACTCGCAGTTTATTGAAGGAAGGTAAATCTCTTATAGATTTCCATAATATGGAGAGTGACCTCCTCGACAATTTCCATTTCGATATCATCTCCAAACACATGGTACCATGGCTTATCGTTCTCGAGATTGGAGAACTTATGATTTAGGAACACAGCAGCTAAGTTCATAGCTGCTAGGCAGATTACCCTTGGCTCATAGAAGAGACATACAAGGGTCCTCATGCTATCATTGATGAAATTATTCGCGATTTTCAAGAAATTTGCATCTGGAATTATTGGGCTCTTTTTCACATAATCCAGATAGCTATATGATAGTTCGATGTCGAGGTCATAACCGATAAGTTTCAAAATTTCAATTTCAGTATTGGAAAATTTGTCCTCAAGATCGTTTAGTTTCTTTGAGTCAATATTATGGTTCTTAAATCCCTCTTCACTGACTTCCGAATAAGAAGGCTCAAAATAAGGATTTGAAACGTTCTTTGCCATTTGTTTTTTATGAATTATATTCATATAATCAAATGCCTTCACAAACTCCCTCAGAGGTCTCGGATGGTCGTCTATCTTGCTTGCTAAGAAGATGCAGACAGCCCCATACAAGAGACGATCAAATTTTTTAAAGGAGATTTGTTTAGAAACTTGGTGGAAGATGACTATGCCTTTTGCGATTGATGTTTGTGGGAGCTTGAAGAAAATACCGTAGTAAGTCATAAATGAAACAACCTCAAACCTCATCTGTCTCTCCTTCTCCTTCGGGATTCCGTCTTTCTCGTGTATAGATTCCACCCATTCTTCTAACACCATTAACTTCATCCCGAATTAGCAAGGAAATTATTATTAAAACTGGTCAGTTCGAAAAAATAAATGTAAAACCGGTTAGAAAATGGTATTTTTCAAGTCTAGGATTTGAGAAACAGTCAGGATTAGCTTAGAAATTAGCTTATCACTCAAATAATAGAAACTTGAAAAATACAGATACAACTACTACTTAGATTATCCCTCCAATTCCCTCAATAAATATGCTTTTTCCATTAATATTTTTGAATTCAACTCCAATAGCTCCTCTTTTTCTTTAATTTCATTCTTCTTATTCTCAAGTCTTTCCCACTAAGATTTGACAAATATGTCTCTTCTCCTTACCTCCAAATTGATGAGGTTTTTATTAATGGCAATTCTTTTTGACTCGCTTTTCAATGTATTGCATAACTCTTGGACCTCCTTTTCTCGACTTTCATATCTAAAGAATCAGAATTATAATAAAAAATTACCTAGCTAGAGCTTTCTGAGCTGAAGTTAGTTCAGTCTCGTAGTAAATAATTTTTTCTTTAATTGTAGTGAGCTCTTTTGTAATTTTTTCGTTTGTAGAGGCGAGCTGGTTATACTTCATTATTATATCTGCAACCTTTTCTGGAGTTTTGTATTCATTAGCTATTTTTTTCAAGTCAATTTCTGGTGTAATATTTTCTTTATTATTTATTTTTTGTTTGGGAGTTGTGAAATAATTTATTTCTGGCCCAATTCCACACATTCTCTCTAAAGCCCTTAATTTTTTCTCGATATCGTGAACCGGAAAAATATTTTGATGAGAATTCTGGAATTGATATTTATTCGACTCAGATAAGATCTTTGAAATATCTAAGCTCTTGGGTGTATTCGTATTGAAATTATTTATAGAACTAAGAGGACTTCTTCTATTTTGAGGAGTTGGTAAGTTTGAACTCTTAGAATTCGAGATTTGCTTGGTTAAAGCTCTTTTTTCTTCTACACGTTCACTAATTATGTTCAAAAAATTATTCATTTTTTGATTCAAATTTTTTGTGTGGTCCTTGAGCTTCTGAGCCTGATCTCCAGTATTGGATGCTTCCTTTTTGAGCCTTAATTCCTTTAATTTTTCAATAGGGAATTCATTCATTGTTTTCCTTTCTCTATTTTGGATTAACTTCAAAATTTCTGCATCTTTATAAGCAATCTCGTATTCTAGCTTCTGAATTTTCTCTCTATAATTTTTTGTGAGGTAAATAATATGCTCTTGAAGCTGATTTATATAACTCAAATATTTATTCCTATCCTTTTGACTTATTTTAGGCTCCTCTGTCCCCGGGCATTTCTTTGCTGATGCACTCAGAAAATCCAAATTTAGAGCTCTTTTTACCAAATTACTATCAGGTGATTCCTGATAATATGAATTTGTTAGTTTTGTGACTGTTTTAAATATCAATGCATCATCAAAATTATCATCTTTATCCAGACTGATAAGGTTTATAAGACCTGGACCGCTATGACTCCTCGCCGAATTTTCAGGATGAGCATTTTCATAAGGACTTGTGAACTGTTCTGGACTCTTGAAAAATTCTTTTCTTTGATATTCTTTCAATTTTTCCTCTGCTTGAGCTAGCTTTGAAGTTAACTCTTCAATTATAGCTTGCTGCGATTCAAATTTTTCTTTTAATTCATCGACCTCTCCAAGAAGATCATCAGGATCCTCAATTGATCCAACACTACATCTATCTGTTATTAGTCTTCTACTAACCGGAACTTCTTCATACTCCTGTTCCTCTTCAAAATCTTGGAATTAGAAAAATGAATAATTAGTTACGAGCTAGCTTTGCAATTTTTATAGTAAGTCTCTCAAGCTGATCTTCCACCTTTTCATTATTCTTTCTATTGCTCAGAGCTTTCAAACTCTCTGCTGAGCCTGTTTCTAATTACTTATACAACAACAATTTTGAAAGTACTTCTCTTTGAGTCTGGACTAGAAAGCGGAGTATATGTTAGAGTAGGACTCAAGTGGTTTCTGGGAATATCAAGCTTTGGATTACTATTCAACGTTGCCCTTTTGGCTGCAGGAGAAATTCCTATCTTGAGGAGGGCCTTCCTTTGATTTTGAACCTTCTCCAAGGATTGCTTGAGCTCATCTCTATGCTTTATTAATTCGTCATATGTATAGTTTTGAGTATTTTGAGAAAATTCCTCTATGTTTAGTATCTCTTGGGAACCCTCAAGCTCAGCATTAGAGGTTTTTTCACTTTCAGTCTGTCTTAGCTGAGCCAAAATGGATTGATTTCTTAATGTTGTCTCTCTTATCCTTGTTTGAAGCTCCCCTTGTTATTAGAAGATAAGAAACATAGATATACTTATTTCAATCATGAGGAGCACTCTTTCTTCCTCAGTAGGATCGGTTTTATCCATATTATCCTGCATAATGTATATTTCTTGCTAAATATTTATTGTATTGAATTTAAACAAATTCAAATCTTAACTCCTAGTTCTCTAGACTTTTAATGAGACTTCCTGAAATTACAACAAATAAACAAGGAAAAAAATTTCTGGATGAAGGCCATTATCTACACTAGAGAAATTCACGGAATACAACGTTTGCGAATATGTCGTGCAATTTTTTAAAAATTTGATTGCGAGATAAAAAATTAATACGTTAATACTTTCGAATGTCCTTCGATCCTGTACAAATCCTCAATAATCTTCGAAAGAAGAGTCATGCCCAAGTCTCAGTCCAACCTTCCACATCAAATTCAAACCTTGCAAATCACTTCACAACCCAGTCCTCCTTCAGAAAGGACAATTCTAACTTCGATTCATTTCATCCATCTCAAGATATCATTACAGGGCTAGGATTTCAAACAGAAGAATATGAAACAAATAGATCCCATAGATCACAGGGAAGCGAATTTACTATTAATCCCACTGAAATGTCATCTACAAGGGCCAGACATCTAACTGGCTTTGACAATACAGGATTTTTCAGAACTGAACCTGACTCAAATCCTAAATCTATACCCAAAAAATTGGAGTTTACTCCTAGAGTTGGACCTGATGTGCCTGACTTATTCTCTTATCCAAGTTCAAGTCCACAGCAGGAAAACTTGATCTTAATTGAGTATGCAAAAAAATTCCAAGAAGTCGAGAAGAAACTTCAGGAGCAGGAAGAGAAATTGGCAGTTGCATATAATCAGATCAACCAGCTTAGGGACGAAAAAGCGGAATTGGAACAAAAAGTAGCATATTTTTTCTTGTTTTTTTATAGTTTAAGGTTAGAAATTATGAAGAAAGTGTTCTAGATCCCTCCCATTCTGTTTGCTTGTTTGATGGAACAAGAGCCAGAGGTAATGAGAGCTGTAATACAGTTACTTCTTATCCCTCTAAGAATCATGTAAGTCAGTCTCAACTAAATCATAAATATTATAGTCGATTTCTGTTGAATCTATTCTGACCAAGAAAGAAAGAAGTTTTAGTCCGGCAGGTAGTAAGAATGCTAGCATGAAGAGTCTCAAGCGACCTGGAGCCTTTAGACTAGAACCTTTCATTTATTTAAACCGTCATTACCCTGACTTACCTAAGTCGTTAGTCAAGATAAACCTTTCTGAACTAAGTGTTCATAATTAATATGTTCTTGTAATAGTATGTATATTAGACTTTACTAGAAAAGTTTCAAATTAGGTTTAAGGCAAAATCTGCCAGTTGTCTGGTTAATTTTCTGATTATGGTTGATCGTTCTGACATCAGTTCATTCTTAAATTTTATTGTTCAGAATCCAGATTTAAGCGTCACGCATTTTGAAGCGACTATTTAGAAATATATTAATTGTTTTACCACCGAAAAGAACATTCCGCTTTCAACTACGAATGGAAGAGAATTTCGATGAACAAGTCCAAGAACAAACTACCGTTAAGGCTTTGACAAACAAGGTTTTTTCTCATTTTTCTCGACATAATCCCAATAGGAAATCAAAGCTTTGCACAAACCCAAATTCGAAGCCAACCCTGAAGCTTATTATCCAACTAAGGTCTTCGAAAAGATTGGTTTCACCAGACACCAATGTAAGTGTGGCCACTTTTATTGGAGACACTCTGAGAAGGCCGATACATGCGGTGACTCAAAGTAATATCATATTAAACTCCATGATAACAACTTAGGTGTGTGGGCTCATATAAGTTCATTGGTAAGAAGCTCGGTATCGGAAACGAAAAGAAATTAACCTACGCTGGTGCTTGGGAAACTTTCAAGAGATCTTTGGAATCTGCTAGAATTCCCTGCAAGGCCATTGATAGATACCCTGTTGTTGCCAGATGGAGAAACGATGTTGACTATGTTGCTGCTGGTATCTTCTGCTTCCAACCATACTGTGTCACAGGAGAATTAGAACCCCCCGCAAATCCTTTGATCTGCCCTCAATTCTGTGTCCGTTTCAATGATCTTGATAACATTGGTATCACTGGCAGACATTACTCAGGATTTATCATGTTGGGTATTCAAGTTTTCAACAAGCCCAACAACTATGTCTTCTTCAAGGAAGAGTGTGTCGAATTTAACTACAGATGGCTCACTGAAGAACTCAAAATTAGTCCTGACGACATCACCTTCGTTGAAGATATCTGGGCCGGAGGTGGTAACTGCGGTCCTTCCATGGAATATTTCATCAATGGTATGGAAATCGGAAACATGGTCTTCATGCAATACAAGACTTTCCACGACGGTACTCTTGAAGAACTCCCCATCAAGATTATTGATGTCGGTATTGGTCTTGAAAGAATTCCTTGGCTCATCAACGGATCTGCCACTTCATACCTTGATGTCTTCCAAAATGCCTTCGCATGGCTTTCAAACAAGCTTGGTGTTTCTGTCAACAATGAAGTTTGGGAGAAGTTCGGACCCTTGTCCTGCAGACTTAACATTGATGAAGTTGACAATATTGACGAAACCTGGGCTGAGATTGCTAAGGAAATCAACATGGATGTCAACGTTGTCAAGAAGGCTATCAATGAAGCTAGAGAACTTTACATTGTCCTTGATCACACCAGAACTGTCATGATGATTATTCAAGATGGCTCCCTTCCTTCCAACGTTGGTGGTGGAAACAATGTCAGAAATATGCTCAGAAGAGTTTTCGCCCTCATGAAAAAGAATAACTGGTGGGAGAAGCTCGGAATTGACGGTTTCGTTGAACTCTGTGAAATGCACAAGAAGGATCTTGAAGAAATCTATGGAAAGTTCCCTGAATACAAGAGCTTCAAGGATATCATCCAGATTGAATATGACAGATGGAGAAATACTGACTCTCAACAAAAGCAAAAGGTTGAGAAGGCCCTCAAGAAGAATCCCACTCTTACCATTGATGACTGGATCACCCTTATGACCACCCACGGTATCCCTGCTGATGCTATTGCTCAATTCAGCAAGCAAAGCGTCCCAGGAAACTTGTACTACGAGATTTCTCAAAGACAAGAAAGAACTGCCAAGGCTGCTGAAGTTATCCTTTACAACACTACTCACTTAGCTGAGACTGACAACCTCTTCTACAAGTACCCTCACGACTTCGAGTTTGAAGGCAAGATTCTTGATGTCTTCGCCAACTTGAACCAAGATAATGCCAGAAATATCGTCATTCTAGACAGATCCGCCTTCTACCCCACTTCCGGAGGTCAACAACACGATACTGGTATCTTAAAGATTGATGGGGAAACCTACAATGTTGTCAATGCTGAAAAGGTCGGAAAGTGTGTCTTGCATATCCTCGATAGACCTCTCCCTAACCCTGACATCTCCCACTACAAGGGAATGACTGTCTGGGGAAAGGTTGACGAGGCCAGAAGAAGACAACTCAGAAACCACCACACTGCCACTCACATTATCTTCGCTGCCTGCAGAAAGGTCTTAGGTCCCCACGTCTGGCAAGCTGGCGCTAAGAAGACTGTTGAACAAGCTCACTTGGATATCACCCACTACACCAGTTTGACCCCTCAACAAGAAAAGGAAATCGAGAACGAAGCCAACAGAATTGTCCTTCAAGGCAAGAATATCAAGAAGGGATTCATTGACAAGAAGGAAGCTGAACTCAAGTATGGTTTCAGACTCTACCAAGGAGGTGTTGTTCCTGGTAATGAATTGAGAGTCGTCAATATTGAAGACACTGATGTTGAAGCTTGCTGTGGTACTCATTGTGATAATACTTCTGAAGTCGGTTGGATCAAGCTTTTGAGAACCACCAGAGTTGCTGATGGTACTGTCAGATTGTACTATGTTGCTGGTGAAAAAACTATTGAGAAGTTGAACGTTGAAACTCAAATCATCAAGGATCTTGAAGAAATCTGGTCTGTCAATCAAAAGGACATTGTCATGACTGCCAAGAGATTCTTCAACGAATACAAGAAGTTAACCAGTGAAGTTACCAGCCAAAACCAAAAGATCCTTAACCTTCAAGTTAACTATGTCCTTGGCAGTGAAGAAGTCAAGTCTGGACTTATCAGATCCGATCTTCCTGATGCTACTCTTTACTTCTCCACTTTGCCTTCTTATGCTCCTTTGCTCAAGCAAAAAGGAAAGGCTATTGTCTTCCTTGGAAAGTCTTTCATTTATGGCATCTTCCCCAGCAAGAGTAGTCTTAACGAGACTGAAATTGCTGATCTTAAGTCTGTGATTGGAGGCACTGTTAGAAAGGGTAATGACGGAAAGGATAAGGACTTCTTCCAAGTCAAATACGAAGTCAAGGGACAAAAGCCTGATACTAAGGTAAGATAATATCTAAAATTTTGCTAATTTCATTAGGAAAAGTTCGCTGCTAGCGATATCCTTTTGTTCAGCTATGTTGGAGATATTGACCAACAAAAGATTGAAGGATTCTTTGTCGAAAAGGGACTCAAGTTACTTGCTATCTAAACTCTATTATGAGTCCAGAATATAGCTCTTTATTGCATATTTCATAGTAAAGCTTAGTATATAAAATCTGACAGCGTTTTATGACTTATTTATCTAAGAACACATATCTTTTAAAACCTCGACACTCTCAATCTAAATAAATCCCCTAAATATAAAATAAACAATTATATGAGCAAGTTTTATTTCAAATATCGCCATCTCTTTGAAGATGAAACTGTAATTAGTTGCATCTCTTCTTTAATTGTAGGACATCCCCTACTATTCAAAATTCAAGAAGCTTGAATTTTTAGCAAACGAGAAGAGACTCGATAATATATTTGCACAAAATAGATTGCCAAGAATAGTACTATTTCTCCTATAATAATTTTATTTCTTACATATACTCTGTACTAATCCTTCTCTAGGGGCAAGAGCAGCAGGAAGAAGAGCTCCCACAAACCCCATTAAGAAAAACGAGACCAATTTTAGTTCTGAATTATCAACTATGCAAATAATATTTTAGAAGCCTCTGAATTTTACTCCCCCACCTCCTCAGGATCCTTCACTACTTAAAAGGCCATTTTTCGAAGGAGGAAATGTAATGTATAATCATCCCTATCCCAGTTATTTCAGTCCTTATGAAGAAAAAAGGATGGAATCTAGAGAGACTCCAAGAAGAGGCAGATCACATGAACCTTACGATTACGTTCCAAAAAAGCCTATAATCTCTCGAGAGCCCGATTTTTTAAGAAGAACTAGACCCTTAATAGCCCTTCCTTCCACAAATATTTTTTCTCCAAATTATGATCCTACGAGATTCAGGAGATACAAGAGGGACAGAACTCCAAGAAACAACAGCCCGACATTCCAGTCTTCAGTTTTTAACACCGAGGAAGACGAAGATGTCAGAGAAGCTCCTGTTCCAAAAAACAGCAGGGCGAATAGCAGGCATATGAATTCAAGGTCTGTTATTAAAGAAAGGCCAAATCCGGAGCCAGTTTTAGGATTTAGAAGGACTGCATCTCCTTATGTGAACCTAGCTCAAAGTGCTGATGTTGTTCCATTCCAAAAAGAATCCATTGAAAAATCAAAAACTTTAGATGAGAATGCTTATGGAGCAATTTTGCCATCAAGAAGAGAAGAATTTGTCCCCCGATTGACCCATAACAGTCCTGAAGAGCCTCGAGGAAGAGAAAAAACTCCAGTAATTTATGTTTATGACAAAGGATTGTATTACCAACAGAATTCTGACAATTCTGAAACACCAAAGAGAATATTTCGAAAGACCAACCGACCTCCTGAATCAAGAAGCAGTTCTCCAATTGCTGTTTCATCTTTTCCGCGAGAAAAGTACCAGAAAATCAAAAAAAGGCTATTCGAGATCCGAAACATAGCTCTTCCTGAAGATGAGGTTACATTCAGAAGAAAAGCTGAATTCTATTTTAAAAGAAAAAGGATAGCTAATATCAGACAACCAGGCTCGTCTGAGAGAAGCTTTGATGAAGCGCTAGAAGCCAGACTTCTAGCAGAGATGAATGAAGTATACATCTTATATGTTAAACCCTTATCATGTAGGAGAGAAAAGGAAAACTAGCTAATTTATTGAGGGCAGAGTATGTACTTTAGGCTCCAAAGCCTTTAGTGTAATTATTTTGGATTCTTCATTTTTGGATTGAGTAACTGATTATGTATTCTCTATATTGATCGTAACTGACCATCATGGTCGTGTATCTTACATTCACAACTCTTTCTTTGTAATAAAATCTTAGGTACTGATGGGAGAGAAGCCTATCAGACGAAAGAAACAATGTTAACGCTTAGTGCTCAGAAATAAAATTTATTCAGTGATTCTGGGAATCTGGAGACTCATGAATTGCCTAAGAATAGCAATCATGGGGGACTGTTATTTCTGATAGAATCAATCATTTATTAAAGGATTGGATCATATAACAGAATAGTTCTCTCATTCAGTAAGAGTTCTTCCATTCAATCAGAAAAGAAGTTTCGAGAATTAACAGAATTATTTGACTTAATTTTTATCAGAATCCTAGCTCGTGTATATATATTGAGTGCGTAAAAAAACAATAAATTTAATAAATTATTGACCTTAGATATGGAAAGTACTTTCAATCTCCCAGTTGGCCATTTCCTCTTCACCTCTGAGTCTGTCACAGGTGGACATCCTGACAAGCTCTGTGACTACATTTCTGACTCAGTTCTTGATGCCTGCTTGGCTCAAGATCCTGAATCTAAGGTTGCATGTGAAGCTGCATGCAAATCTAACATGTTCATGGTCTTTGGAGAAATCTCTTCCAAGGCTCAGATCTCCTATGAAAATATCGTTAGACAAGCTATCAAGGAGGTCGGATATGACAGCTTAGAAAAGGGTGCTGACTACAAAAACTGCACTATTGTTGTCCACATCGAACAACAATCACCCGAAATTGCTGAAGCCGTCTATATTAACAAGAAGGAAGAAGATGTCGGAGCTGGTGATCAAGGTCTCATGATCGGTTATGCTTGTGATGAAACTGAAACCTTGATGCCTCTTTCCCACTATCTTGCCCTTAAGCTTTGCGAGAAGCTCACCGAATTAAGAAAGAACAACACCCTCACCTGGCTCAGACCTGATGCTAAAACCCAAGTTACTGTTGAATATAAACAAGAAGGAAGAAATCTTATCCCTCTTAGAGTTCACACCGTTCTTATCTCTACTCAACATGCTCCTACTATTACCCAAGAAGAAATCGCTGCCCAAGTTAAGGAACACGTCATTAAGCCCGTCATCCCATCTAAGTACCTTGACGAAGAAACCAGATACTTCATCAATCCTTCTGGATCCTTTGTTACTGGTGGACCTTGCGGTGATGCTGGCTTGACCGGAAGAAAGATTATCGTTGATACTTACGGTGGTTGGGGTGGCCACGGTGGTGGTGCCTTCTCTGGAAAGGACCCCACTAAGGTCGATAGATCTGCTGCCTACGCTGCTAGATGGGTTGCTAAATCTTTGGTTGCCAACAAACTCTGCAAGAGAGCTATGGTTCAAATCGCTTACGGTATCGGTATGGCCGATCCCATCTCTGTTTTGATCGACTCTTACGGAACCGCTGCTGAAGGTCTCGATGATCATGAGTTGGCACAAATTGTTTTGAAGAACTTCAACCTTAGACCTGGAGCAATCATCAAGGAACTCCAGCTCAAAAGACCTATCTACAAGAAGCTCTCTGCCTTTGGACATTTTGGAAGAGAAGATCCCGATTTCCTCTGGGAAAAGCCTAAGGAGTTGAAGCGTTAAATGTTTAGATTATGTTAAATCTGTGTATGAATGAGTTTTTATTCCTTATGAAATTATTGATCAATGATATTATCTAAACATCCCTTGATCATAATTTTGTCTCTCTAAGTCAAATTGAAAACCCTTGTGAAAAATGCAAAGTCCATGCATTAAAACTGAATGGTATATAGACTTTCAAGAAGTAATTCAACATAGACTGCGATGAAAAATCTTATATTTCTCAAAATTATAGACCAGAATCATCCTCTCTACTAACTCTAACATTTCCTGGATCAGCATTTTTCACTTCCAAACTTCTCTTGAATAGATATTGAGCCTATCAAATTTCAGCAATAAAATTATATATTTACCAAGAAATCCACAGGATCCTCAGGTCTTTCCTTGCAGATCTCAAGTAATCCTTGGGTCAAGAAAGGAACAACATTGCCCATAAGATAAGTTCTCAAGGGCTTAGAGCGTTCATCAAGAAGCACTTTTTCTTGTTCCTTCAATGCCTCTTGCTTGAGTCTTGATTTCTCTTCTTGGAGTTTTCTCTCTTCTCCTTCTTTTTCGTCTCTTTCTTTGCGAATTTGCTCCATTCTTTCAATTTGCTTCTTGTTAGTCTCTTCAATTTGTCTCACTCTTTCCTTTTCTTCTTCCTCCTCAAATCTTTGGTAGTTCTCAAATTTGCCATGCTAACACTTAACAGACTCTAAGACAATAGATACCTTCTCAACAAATGCTCTCATAGCTCTGAAAGCATCTTCAGTAGAAGAAGTCTGAACATTGACCTTGATAATTTCGATCTTGTGTTCCTTGAAGAAATCGAGCAAGACAGGGTTTCCAGCTTCAGAGTAGTTATTATCATGATATATCTTAAGTCTTCTCTCCATTCCTTCATCGGTATAGTGAGTTCCAGCTACAATCTCTTCAGGGAGCTCTCTGACCCTCTCCTTCAAAAATTCGTCATCTGCCAAAAGTTGGATGACAAATTGAGGAGCTTTTCTTTCATCAAGAATCTTAGGAGCATCGTCATCCACATCTTCTCCTTCAGGAGCAGGAGGCGGAGCTAGAAATTTAATAAATCATTTGTCTAGAGTTACTTAGAAAGATTCCCTTAGCATTTTCATAAGATCTGGGGTATCCATCAATGACGAAGCCTCTATTGAAGCAGTCATTTCTAGCCAATCTTCTCTTGTATAATTTATATAAGAGTTCATCACTAAGTTTAGGATCAATCTTCTCAGGATCAGTTTGTGGACGAGGACCCTTCCTTTTCTTCTTCCACTCCTCCAATTTTTCTTCATTTTCTGAAGCTATTCTATCCTTTTCCTCTTGAATGAATGAGGCAATGTCTTGTCCCAGTTCATCACCCTCAATAGTAGCGAGCTGTTTACCTTCATTCACAATATCTTGGATTGTAATAAGAGGAATATTGTAATGCTTGCTGAGTCTCTTGCCGTAGAAGCTCTTTCCAGAAGCTGGAGGGCCAGTGATAAAGATCTTAATTGGTTTCAAGCCTCTATATTGATTATACTCTTCAACTAGCTTAGCAATATGTTTTTTCATTCCTTCTCGGCACCACCAAGTAAAGTTGAACTTGGGGATTTTGATTTTAGGGACTTTTTCGACTTGTTCATCACCTTCTTCAGGTTCTTCTTCTTCTTCCTCCTCTTCCTCTTCTTCCTCAGGATTATTTTCGGCTTCTTCCTCTTCCTTTGCAAGGACTTCTTCGATGACTGTTGAGGGCTTCAACTTTATATTCAACTTAAAGATGTCCAAGTATGGGTCTTCCATGGTTTCTACTGACTTGACCTTGCCAGTTCCAAGTCCTTTTGAAATAGTTTCAACATGTCTTTTAAGGGTTGGCTTTCTAGTATGATCTATAGCAAAGATATATCTCTTTTGAGGCTTTTTCTTAACGATGAATTGAGTGAACATAGCAAGATCTCTAACGTGGATGGTAGGAATGAGGTTCTTTCCGTCTCCAATGTAAGCGAGTTCAGGTGGGTTTTGAAGCCAAGCTTGCTAAATACTTTTTACTTTGGTGAAATATACTATACCTTGAAATAATTGGCGAAGACATTTTCTCCATTACCGTATTGAATACCAGCACAGAGGACATAGGTGAGGAGATTAGGCTTAGATTTTCCTGCACTTAGGCAAAGAGTTTCAATAGATTTAAAGATTTCGTATTGGGGAAGAGGTTTTCTTTTAGGATAGTCACTCTCTTTATAGGCAACATAGACTTTCTTTTCTTCTTCCTCTTCACCATCAGCAGGCTCAGGTTCAGGTTCTTTCTCTTCTTCTTCCTCCTCTTCTTCGCCGTCTTCGGGAGCATCATCATCAGGCTCTTCTCCATTTTCCTGTGGGAATAAGACATCAAGAATTAATCTATTACTAATTCTTTTGGAGGGGATGCTGACCAAACCATGACTGAGGAAATCAATATAAAGTATTTCTCTCCAGTGTAGGTTCCCATCTTGAGGACTATAAATTAGAATTAGATAACCTTGCTAACGGGGAAGTACCCTTAATGGCATACTCAATTTCATCGAGTGGGGACGTGTTCAAGTCGTAGATGATAATATCTGAATCCATTAAAGTCTTAGTAAGAATGTTGATGTCAGAGTTCTAGAAAGTTTATGCTCGAAAAACGATTGAGGGTACATTTATCACTTTCTTAACTGAAGAGGGGATGGTTCCTTGTCCATTGACAGATTTTGTTCCTATAATAGATAAATATTTTCATTATTCTCTGCAAACCGAGAATTGTATGAGGAGGCTTGTCACCAGTGAAGTCATTTCTGATTAACTCACAGATAGAATGACCGAGTTGAGTATCGACGGAGCTGACGAAGTACTTGTAAGTTGGAATCTCTTTAACTTTTTTCATGTGTTAAATAAGTTATATTTATCAATTAATGCGAATTGCCAGTTATTGCTCAAACTATGTTTAGACTAGGAAAAGCTTTCAAATTTTCACATTTCTAAATGTTCTCGTAGTAGGATACCAGCTTATAAAAAGAGTCACAACTTTGGGCAAAAAGACCTAATTAGAGCCTGCTGCTTTGAAATAAATTTATCTCAAGCGCGTCCAATTTAAATTAAAACTATTCAAAAAATGGACAGTCAAACTGTACTGTTGAAGGAACAGGAGATAATAGAATTTCTAAGAGAGACAGGAATCGATATTCGTGATAACAGAGCACTTCACAAACCTGACTCAGCCTTTGTAACTGATGTCCTGGCCACAGTAATATTTTTAAATTCAAGTAGATAATCATTTAGTGCGCAATCAAATGTCTTTCAAGGAATAAAGAAGAACTAAATAACATAAACTTTGAAGCATTGAGCAAAATCAGCCATGAGTCCCACGGAGACGCTATCCAATTCTTTAACCATTTCTACGCAATCAAAGAATGCATGAAATTTATGAATATTAATGACTTTTCCATGCTCGATATCATCGATCCACAACCAAAAAGAGTCAAATTCTTGCTATCCATAGTCATAAGTTTCTTGAAATACAGAGAGCAAGAGTATAATAATTTCAAAGATTACATTGAAAAGAATGTATTCCATCTTTTTCCCCTCCATAAATTTCTTAGAAAGAACTTCAAAACAAGCTCAACAAGATCCAAGCTGAATTTAACAAAGTCAAAATTGATCACGACAATTTAGTGTATCGTTTTAAATTTTGAAAGCTGAGTCTGTAGCGCTAAGAAAAATCAAGAAGCAGGGACTATTTCTAAAAAGAAGGAAATCATTGCCAAGATCACTCAAGAAATAGAGGATAAGAAGGCCCAGCACAAACAACTGTTATATGAACAAGAATTATTGAAGAAAGAGCAAGCTTTCAATGATAATCAGATTCGTGAATGGACAAAGGCTGTTGAATCAGCTGAAAAGGAGATCCAAGAACTCAATAAAAAAGTTGTCAAGTCTCCACAAAAATTGAAAGAAGTAATAGTTATTTTATAAGTTCCTCAATACCACAGAGAGTCAATGAAAGTCAAAATTGGATCAAGATAGAAAGAGAGAATATCAACCGTCTTGAAGATGAAATTAGTATCCTAAACTTCAAGATTGAAACCTATAATACTCTCCAACAAAGACTGGAAAAGTGCTTCAAATTAATGAAGGATGTAAAGAATTCCCTTAACCAAGAAAAGAGTATCAAAAAAGATCTTAAGGATCTGAGACAAAGATGTGATTCTCTTAAAGAATCTATTGATGAAAAGACTAAAGAACTCAATGTATCCCCTTTCAGATCTAGAATAATTTGTTAGAATATCATGAAAAGTATAAAGAATAATGAAGAGCGTAAAGAAAAACTTGAACAGCAATATCAGAAGAAGATTGAGCAGGATAATGCATTGCTCAGTGAATATCAGCAGGAAAGAATAGCTTTAGAGAGCGATAACCAAATTGAAAGGAACGCTGTCCAGGAAATTTTGAGAATGAAGGAAGAACTGGAGAGCAAGGTAGTTAATTTCGAAACTCGGCTTATTTTGTAGATTGACCAAATAAAGAAAGAAAATGCTCAGCTAATTAAGAAAGCTTCTACTATATATGATAATTTAATAAAAGCAGTTACGACTCTGCATAATGATGTGAGTGAATTATTTGAGATGAATAAGGAGAATTATGAAAACTCCTCGTAAGTGGATTTTGTGTAATTGTGTATAACCAGTTTTACAACAAAGCAAGATAAAATATTTTATATTTTCAATAAGGTTTATTCTAACAACAAAATAACTACACATGAGCAAGAAAGCGACCTCAGATAAAATGCTGGAGAAGAGAGTACATAATTCTTACCTTCTCTGTTAATATCTTCTTAGTCCAGTATTGCCAGCCAAGGAACCATTGGTGGAAGTACGAATTAACAACAAATTTTGTTATCGTCTTTAGAAATGAACAACGAAGCCAAACATTCGCGTTGTGAAAAAATTAGAGTATATTGATAATGCTATGACTTGATTCCTTAGACAAAGCTAGAGAACTTCTTGGAACATAATGGAACTGTAGTGGTGATGTCGTTGGTCACTGTATATGCTCTTTTCGCTGATGATATCAGGCAACTGATTAAGAACAAGGCAAATCTTGATTCATATTGTATTGACTAACAGGGTGTTGACAATTACTTCTACGGATTTACCACAGGAGCATTGGCATTGTTTTCAATTGAAATTATTCTTTCATGTTTTGCCAAAGTAAAAATTCATTCATTTTCCTGACAGAAAAGCCGGGATATTTCCTTGGATTCTTCTTTTGGTTGGATATTATATCTACTTTATCACTGATTTTCGATATTGGCTGGATATCTAATGCAATATTTGATACTAACTCAGGAGCATCTAATGCGGCAGCCGCTGCACAGCTTGCAAGGTTATTTGTGATGATGTATAGTAATTAAGCTAGGGCTGCAAGAGCTTCTAGAGTGGGCACCAGGGCAGCAAGAATCGTTAGAATTGTTCGTCTTGTCAGACTGATTCGTATCGTTAAGTTATATAAAGCTGCTCTAACTACTCTTGTTGCTAAGCAAGCTAGACTCTATGAAGAAGGACTATCTAAATCTGGAGGTGGGTCTTTTGCTGTGAATTCTGAAGATATTATGAAGGCTGGTGACCTTGGCTCTGGTCCAAGACATGGAAGGGAAAGTGGAGAACTTAGTCACAGACTCCATTCTGAAAGTGCTGAACCAAAAGAAAGCCGATCTAGAAAGCAAAGTAAAGATAGTTTTGAAATGAGACAAAGCATTAAATCTGGAAGTTTGGAGAATCTAGATGAGAAGAAATCAGTTTCAGGAGATAAAGAGAAAGAAAAAAATAACACAAGCGAGATTGAAGTATCGAAATTTGTTTATAATAATGAATATTAGATTCCTCGAGAAACTAACGTCGGAAAAAAACTCTCGGATTTGACTACCAAGAGAGTCATTACTCTGGTTATAACTGTAATGCTTAGTATTCCTGTTTTCAGTGCAGATACCTATGTTACTGAATATTCTAGCGGAGAAAGTGGGTTAAAAACTCTCTATAAGTACAATTCTTAATATTAGTCTAACCTTGTAGGACATACGAAATTGGGTTGAGCACAAGTAATATGGATGCCTTCAATATTGCAAATAAGACTTATGTTGAAAGTCATTATGTAAAATTAACCAGGGGTTGTCTAAAAATCATTAGAATTTGAGAGTCCCGTTGTGGCTCTTAGTAGTTAAAAAGAATGATGCAAAAGAAGTCCTATGGCCTCTTCCTGGAAATATTCCTGACGAAAATTCACTAAGAGATAATGAGAAACGATACTATAACATTCCTAATAAGACTGAGGGTGCTGACTCAAGTATTCCTGTTGCTTATGCTGTGTTTGATCAAAGAGCCAACACTCGTTTGAACGCAATTTTGGGTATCTGCCGAACTCTGTTTGTGACAATGATTTTGGCTGTTGGTGCCCTGCTTTTTTCGAGGGACGCTAATCAATTGGTTCTAGCTCCTATTGAAATGATGCTTTCAAAAGTGAGAAGAATCGCTGAAAGTCCTCTTGAAGCTGCCCAAATGGAGGAAAGAGAGGCCTTCATATTGGAAGAGCTAGAAAAAAGCGGAAAAATTAAGGATTTGAAAAAGAGAAAAGAGGAAGAAAATTATGAGACAACTATCCTCGAGAAGACGATTCTTAAACTGGGTGCCCTTCTTGCTCTTGGATTCGGCGAGGCTGGATCTGAAATTATTGCTCAAAATATGGCAAAGAGTATATTATTTGTTGATAATCATAAATTTTCCAAGGTGGTGAAGTTGATCCAATGATTCCTGGTAAGAAGGTCATGGCCATTTTTGGATTTTGTGATATCAGAAACTTTACTGATGCTACCGAAGTCTTGCAGGAAGGCGTTATGGTTTTTGTAAATGAAATTGCTGAAATAGTACACGGAACTATCAATCAATTCTCTGGAGCAGCCAATAAAAATATTGGTGATGCTTTCCTCTTAGTCTGGAAATTCCCTTCCGATGAAGTAGAAACTGATCCTGACGATCCATCAAATCTCAGACTCAAGCAGCACAGTAGAAAAGTTCAACAAACAGCTGATATGTCTATCATTGCCTTCCTCAAGGTTATTGCGCTCATTAATAAATCCAAGAAATTAGAAAAAGTACTTTTTTTGTGTGCCTTAACTTAAACAAATAGTATCGTCATAACCCTAAGCTTAATGAAAGATTGCCCAATTATTCAGTCAAGATGGGCTTCGGTCTTCATGTTGGTTGGGCTATTGAGGGTGCTATTGGATCTGAATATAAGATCGATGCTTCATACCTTAGTCCCAACGTCAACATGGCTTCGAGACTTGAGGCTGCTACTAAACAATATGGTGTTCCTATTTTAATTAGTGGGGCCTTATACCAAATTGCATCTCATGAAACCAAAAAACAATTAAGACTTATTGATAGAGTCACGGTAAAGGGAAGTATCCAACCAATCGGTAATAAATTAGATTATAATCAATAACTAAAATAGAGCTCTATACTTGTGACTTAGATTGGTCTAATCTTAAAATTAATACTCGCGAGATTGACTTCTCAACCCTTACTACAATGGAAAAGAGGAAAGCTAGAGTTCTAAGCAGAGAAAGGAGAGACGAACTAAGAAAAAGGGCTTTTGAAGGAAAGACAAAAGTTGGCAAGTTTTTCTACACCGATAAGGACATAGCATTGATGAGAGCACCTTTCCATTCGGTACATAAGAAAGTGAGCACTTTTCTAATAAAATAGGAATTCTACCAGGCCTTCCAAGAAGGTATGGATAATTATTTGAGTGGTAACTGGAAACAAGCAAAGGAGATCTTTTCGATTACTTTGGTAGCGTTTTATTGATTATTTTGAGACCTTAGACCATGATTCCCGGCCATAAAGATGGTCCATCAAATACTCTTCTGGAAGTCATAGAGGCTGAAGGAGGAAAGGCTCCGTCGGATTGGCCAGGTTATAGAGTTTTAACAGAGAAATAATACTGTTTTTGTTTGTAAATCTAAAAAATTGATTTTCATACTTAATTGAGTTCTGAGTTTTATCAGATAAATACCAGTGCCTTAAGAGAATATTTTTTATTATTGAGAGGATATGAGAATCGAGAAGTGTTACTTCTGCTCTAAGCCTGTTTATCCAGGACATGGTATCACCTTCGCTCGTAACGATGCCAAGGTACACATTTCCCACCCCTATAAGCCTAATTTCTCAGCTGTTCAGATTCTGCTCCTCAAAATGCCATAAACACTTCAAGGCCAAGCACAACCCAAGAAAATTAAGATGGACCAAGGCCTACAGAAAGACCCATGGTAGGACTTGCCTCAGCCGTCATTTATGTATATAGGAAAGGATATGACTGTCGACTCCACATTCGAATTCGAGAAAAAGAGAGATGAGCCATTGGTTTACAATAGAATCTTGGTCATGAAGACCATACAAGCTATGAAGAGAATACAGAAGATCAGACACAGAAGAGAAAGAGATTATATTCTTCAAAGGTAATTTTAGCCAGTTGATGCATCTGAAGCTTATAGAATCAAAGCCAATAAAGCCAAACAAGCTGGATTACTTGAAAGAGAAATTTCAAGAGATATCGACCTTGTCGAACCTGAACTTAAACAAAAAATCCTTCCCAAAATCAACAAGGTCTTACAAGAAGAAGAAAAAGAAGATATCATGGAAAAGCCATCTATCGTCGCCAAGATCCAAAAGAAAAAGCAAGCCCAAACCAGCGATATAGACATCGAGTAAAACCCTTGACAGTTGTTGTCTCTTAATCTATGTATTAAATAACATATTGTGATTCGTCATATTTTTGTAAAGAATAGTTCATTTGCATTGCATAGTTGACAAGGCACTATGGTAATTCAAATATGATCATTCTCTATGAGAAAATTATGCTTTCTGATTTTTCTTTTTTATTAGATCGATCTTCATAGATT